>Ga0302311_10002452_pt1 | contig 21090 bp, 18 predicted proteins | sample III_Palsa_N1_3_FD_200449 | JGI IMG/M metagenome (GOLD analysis project Ga0302311, IMG submission 200449) | Peat permafrost microbial communities from Stordalen Mire near Abisko, Sweden - III_Palsa_N1_3 | ecosystem: Environmental > Terrestrial > Soil > Palsa > Peat permafrost | place: Sweden... | reverse complement strand
CAGGAGCGCAAGCGCAAGCGCGCTGCTGCCGTGAAGCGTCAGGCCAAGCGCGTCTCGCGCGAGACCTCCCGCCAGGTGAGAATGTACTAACGTCCTGTCAAGCACCTCGCCATCCATGGCGCGGACTGTTGAAACAAGCTGCCAGGTCGTACATAAGATATTAAGAATCCGCACCGGTTCCGGGGCGGATTTTTCTATTGGAGAAACGCCATGACCGATCTCAAGACGCGCATCACGGACGACGTGAAGACCGCGATGAAGGCCGGCGACAAGGCGCGTGTCAGCACCTTGCGCATGCTCACCGCCGAGATGAAGCAGCGTGAAGTGGTCGATGCGGTGGAGCTGACCGATGCGGTGGTGATCTCCGCCATCGAGAAGATGGTCAAGCAGCGCCGCGATTCGGAAGCGCAATACCGCAGCGGCAACCGCCCCGAGCTGGCCGACAAGGAAGCGCAGGAAATCGCCCTATTGCTGGGCTACCTGCCGCAGCAGCTCACCCCCGCAGAAGTCGATGCCCTGATTGCCCAGGCCATTGCCGAAACCGGCGCCGCCGGCGGCAAGGATATGGGCAAGGTGATGGCCTGGCTCAAGCCGAAGGTGGCGGGCAAGGCGGACATGGGCAAGCTGTCCGGGCTGATCAAGGCCAAGCTGGGCTGAGCGGGCAACAACGGTTTCGCGCAAAGCCGCCAAGCCGCAAAAAAGACGCAAATTCAAGAGCTTTATGAGTTGGCGTCTTTGCGTCTTTGCGCGAGATGATTTTGCGTTGCTCGCTGGCACTGGAAACCTCGCGCGGAAAGCCGGACACTGATCCCGATGTCCCGCATCCCTCAAGGCTTCATTCAAGACCTCCTGTCGCGCATCGACATCGTCGAGGTGGTCGGCGCGCGCGTCGATCTGAAGCGCGCGGGCAAGGAGTACAAGGGGCTGTCGCCCTTCACCAACGAGAAGTCGCCTTCCTTCTTCGTCTCGCCGGCCAAGCAGATGTTTTTCTGCTTTTCCTCGGGCAAGAACGGCACCGCCATCAACTTCCTGATGGAGAACGACCGCCTCAGTTTCGTCGAGGCGGTGGAGGAGCTGGCAAAGCGCGCCGGGGTGCAGGTGCCGCGCGAGGGCGGGCACAGCGAGCAACTGGTGCTGGAAGGCCCGCTCGACGCGCTGGCGGCGGCGGAGCGCTTCTACCGGACCCAGTTGCGCAGCCACCAGCCGGCGGTCGAGTACCTGAAGAAACGCGGCCTTGGCGGCGATACGGCCAAGCTGTTCGGCATCGGCTTCGCGCCGGAATCCTGGGATGCGCTGGCGCGGCTGTTTCCCGATCCCGAATACGCCCTCACCGCCGGCTTGCTGATTCAGCGCGACAGCGGCGGCGCCTATGACCGCTTCCGCAACCGCGTCATGTTTCCGATCCGCGACACGCGCGGCCGGGTCATCGGCTTCGGCGGCCGTACCCTGGCCAACGACCCGGCCAAGTACCTCAATTCACCGGAAACGCCGCTGTTCCACAAGGGGCGCAACCTGTTCGGCCTGTACGAGGCCAAGCAGTCGAGCAAGGCCGAGCTGCCGTTCCTGATGGTGGTGGAGGGCTATATGGACGTGGTGATGCTGGCCCATCACGGCATCCGCAATGCCGTCGCCACCCTCGGCACCGCCACCACCCGCGATCATCTGTCGCTGCTGTTCAAGTCGACCCAGAAGGTGGTGTTCTGCTTCGACGGCGACCGCGCCGGCCGCGCCGCCGCCTGGCGCGCGCTGGAGCAGGCCCTGCCGGAAGTGCATGAGGGACGTGAGTGCCGCTTCATGTTCCTGCCGGACGGTCATGACCCGGACACCCTGGTGCAGGAGATCGGTGCCGATGCGTTCCGCGCCTTGGTGGAGCAGGCCATGAGCCTGAGCAACTTCCTGCTGGGAGAGCTGAAGAAGGAGGTCAATCTGGGCACCCGCGACGGCCGCGCGCGCCTGGTCGGTCTGGCGCGTCCGCATCTGGAGCGCATGCGCGAAGGCCCTTTGCGCAGCGTCATCGTCAACGAACTGGAGCAGCTGACCCGGCTCGGCCGGGCCGATCTGGACGCTCTGCTGACGGGGCGCGAGCGCGCCGCCACGGCGGGCCGTCCGGCGACCCCCGGGCGGGCCGAGGCGCCCGGCGCCCGCCCGATCCGGCGCGCCCTGCAACTGCTGCTGGAACACCCGGAAATGGCGCAGAAAGTTGCCCATGTGGGGCAGTTGGCGGCAATGCCTCAGCCGGGCATCGAGGTCCTGGTGGAGGCGATTGAATTCTTTCAGGAACATCCCCAATGTCGAGCAGGTCAGCTGCTGGAACAGTGGCGCGATACGCCCAAGGGCGCGGCCCTCAACCGCATCATCGGCGTCGAGATGCAGCTGGACCAGGCAGCGATCGAGCAGGAGTTCGGCGATGCCATTGAATTGCTGCGCCGCAAGGCGGTGCGCGGCCGCGCCCAGATCCTGCTGGAACTGGCCCGGGAGCGCGAATTGGCCCCCGCCGAGACGGCTGAACTGGAGCAGATTACCCGCCAACTTTCCGACGCAAGATTGGTCTAAAATCTGTAAGGTTTACGGTAAAACACTGAAGTTATAGGCCGAATTTACCTGAAGGGCTCCGCCATTGAGAAACAGTTGATGAGCGCATCCGACCAGCAGTCACAGATCAAGAATCTCATTGCCCTGGGCAAGGAGAAGGGCTTTTTGACCTTCGCCGAGGTGTCCGACCATCTGACCGAGGTGGTCGATTCGGAGCAGATCGACGACGTCATCACCATGATCCAGGGCATGGGCATTCCGGTCCATGACGAAGCCCCGGACGACGAAACCCAGCTGTTCAGCGAGCCCACCGTCGCCGCCGCCGAAGACGACGAGGAAGCCGCCGAGGAAGCCGCCGCCGCGCTGGCTTCCGCCGATTCCGAATTCGGCCGCACCACCGACCCGGTGCGCATGTACATGCGCGAGATGGGCAGCGTCGAGCTGCTGGACCGCGAGGGCGAAATCCGCATCGCCAAGCGCATCGAGGAGGGCCTCAACGAAGCTCTCTACGCCATGGCGATCTACCCGGAAACCGTAGCCATCCTGCTGGAGGCCTACGACGCGGCCAAGGAAGGCAAGAAGCGCCTGGCCGAAGTGGTGGTCGGCTTCTTCGATCCCAACGCCGTGCCGCCGCCGACCGAGGAAGTGCCGCCGGAGGTCGAGGTCGAGGAGGAAGTCGAGGAAGACGAGAAGGAAAAGGAGGACGGCGAGGAGGAAGAGGCCGTCGAGACCGGTCCCGATCCAGTCGAGGCCGCCAAGAATTTCGAGGAACTGCAGGCGCTGTACGACCAGGCCTGGGATTCGCTGCTGCGCCTGGGCAGCTCCAGCAAGAAGACCCAGCAGCGCCGCGAGGCGGTGGCCGACCTGATCATGACCTTCCGGCTGTCGCCGAGGATTGTGGAGGAAGTCACTCTCAACCTGCGCAGCAAGCTGGAACAGATCCGTTCGCTGGAGCGCGCCATCATGCGCGTGGCGGTGACCGACGCCGGCATGAGCCGCGAGGAATTCCTCGCCAAATTCCGCGAGGAAGGCCCGACCAGCGCGGCCTGGGTGGAAAAGGCGGTGCGCGCCAAGCGCAAGTATTCCGCCACACTGGCCTCACGCAAAACCGACATCGAGGAGCTGGTGGCGCAGCTCAAGCAGATCGAGGGCGACAATCTGCTGTCGATCGATGAGATCAAGGACATCTATCGCCGCATGACGCTGGGCGAGGCCAAGGCCCGCCGTGCCAAGAAGGAAATGGTCGAGGCCAATCTGCGCCTGGTCATCTCCATCGCCAAGAAGTACACCAACCGCGGCCTGCAGTTCCTCGATCTGATCCAGGAAGGCAACATCGGCCTGATGAAGGCGGTGGACAAGTTCGAATACCGCCGCGGCTACAAGTTCTCGACCTACGCCACCTGGTGGATCCGCCAGGCCATCACCCGCTCCATCGCCGACCAGGCGCGCACCATCCGCATCCCGGTGCACATGATCGAGACCATCAACAAGCTCAACCGCATCAGCCGCCAGATGCTGCAGGAGATGGGCCGCGAGCCGACGCCGGAAGAGCTGGCGGTGAAGATGGAGATGCCCGAGGACAAGGTGCGCAAGGTTCTCAAGATCGCCAAGGAGCCGATCTCGATGGAGACGCCGATCGGCGACGACGAGGATTCGCACCTCGGCGATTTCATCGAGGATGGCCTCGCCGTGTCGCCGCTGGAATCCGCCACCTCGCAGTCGCTGGCCGAGGCCACCCACCAGATCCTGGCCAGCCTGACGCCGCGCGAGGCCAAGGTGCTGCGCATGCGCTTCGGCATCGACATGAATACCGACCACACCCTGGAAGAGGTCGGCAAGCAGTTCGATGTGACGCGCGAGCGCATCCGCCAGATCGAGGCCAAGGCGCTGCGCAAGCTGCGCCATCCGAGCCGCGCCAACTATCTGCGCTCGTTCCTCGACGAATAGCCGCTGATCCGCTGTTTCGGCCAGGGCCCCGCTCGGGGCCCTTCGCCTTTGCGGGGGCATCGACTGTCCGGCATGACCGGGAACTAATTCAAAGCTGGAATCTCTATCACCTGCCTGGCAAAGGCTACCGAGAGCACCTGGATGGAAGACCGCAGTATCCCCGCTACACATACCGGCGCCGCTACCGCGCTCACCGCATTCAACAGCCTTCGCGGCTACCTCAACTCACAGATCCTCGGCCAGGAAAACCTGGTGCAACGCCTGCTGGTGGCACTGCTGGCGGACGGGCATCTGCTGGTGGAGGGGCCGCCGGGCCTGGCCAAGACCCGCGCCATCAAGGCGCTGGCGCATGGCCTGGAGGGTAATTTCCAGCGCGTGCAGTTCACGCCCGACATGCTGCCCTCCGATCTTACCGGCTCGGACATCTACCGGCCCGAGGAAGGTGCTTTCCAGTTCCAGCGCGGCCCGCTGTTCCATAATCTGATCCTGGCCGACGAGGTCAACCGCGCTCCGGCCAAGGTGCAGTCGGCCCTGCTGGAAGCCATGGGCGAGCGGCAGATCAGTGTCGGCAACGCCACTTATCCGCTGCCGCGGCTGTTCCTGGTGATGGCCACGCAAAACCCGATCGAGCACGAGGGCACCTATCCGCTGCCGGAGGCGCAGCTCGACCGCTTCATGCTGCATACCCTGGTGGATTATCCGGATCGCGCCACCACCCTGCGCATCATGGCGCTGTCGCGGCGCGAGGCGCTGACCGCCGAGGAAATGCCGCCGCCGCCGCAGCTGCTGTCGCAGGAAACGGTGTTCACGGCGCGGCGCGAGGTTCTCAATCTCACCCTGGCCGATGCCGTGGCCGAATACATTGCCGCCCTGGTCGACGCCACCCGCCGCCCCGCGCCTTACAGCGCCAAGCTGGCCGAGTGGCTGCGCTGGGGCGCCAGTCCGCGCGCGGCCATCGCCATCGAGCGCGGCGCACGGGCCTATGCCTGGCTGCACGGGCGCGACTATGTCAGTCCCGAAGATGTCCAGGCCATCGCGCCGGACGCGCTGCGTCACCGTCTGCTGCTCGACTACGCCGCGCAGGCGCGCGGCGTCACCGCCCAAGCCTGCGTCGAAGAACTGCTGAGCCAAGTGCCGGCGCCATGATCCTGCCGGATCTGCCCGAGCTGGTTGCCCTGCGCGGCGCCGCCCAGGGTCTCAACCTGCGCGCGCATCGCCCGGCGCTGGCGCGCCTGCAGGGCGGCCACCGCAGCGCCCAGCGCGGCCGCGGCCTGGAGTTCGAGGAAGTGCGCCTGTACGCCCCGGGCGACGACGCACGCAACATCGACTGGCGCGTCACCGCCCGCCGCGGCAGGCCTCATACCAAGATGTACCGCGAGGACCGCGAGCGTCCGGTATGGCTGCTGGCCGACCTGCATCCGGGGCTGTTCTTCGGCAGCAGGCGGCAATTGAAATCGGCGCTGCTGCTGCGCGCCGCCGCCCTGCTCGGCTGGGCCGCGTCGCTCGGCGGCGACCGTCTCGGCGCGGTCTTGTCGAGCGGAGCGGGCCGGCCCGCGATCATCCCGCCGCGTGCGCGCCAGGCTGGCGTGCTGCCGGTGCTGCAGGCCCTGGTGGAAGCGCAGCCGCGAACTCCCGGACAGCCGGATTCCGCTGGACTGGTCAGCGCCCTGACCGCGCTGCGCAGCCTGGTCAAGCCGGGCAGCCTGGTGCTGATTCTCAGCGACTTCAGCGGCCTCGATGAGCCAGCCCAGCTGATGCTGGCCGGGCTGGCGGCGCACTGCGACTGCCGGCTGCTGTGGATCACCGATCCGCTGGAGTCAGCCGGCTTGCCGGCAGGCGATTACCGGGTCGGCCTGCCCGGCCGCCTGTGGTGGCTCGACGGCCAGCGCAGCCGCACCGCTTGGCACAAGGCCTGGGCCGAACGCGAGAGCCGCCTGCGCGATCTGGCGCGCCGCTTCAATCTGCCGCTGACCCGCCTCAACACGGCCGACGACATGAGCGAAGTGTTGCCGCCCTTGTTGCGGGAGCCGCTATGGGCGGCTTGAGTCCCGATCTGCTGGCGCAACTGGCACCGGCGCATGCGCCGGCGGCGCCGGGTCTGTGGCCGCCTGCGCCGGGCTGGTGGCTGTTGGCGGTGCTGCTGCTGGCCGTGGCGGCGGCGCTGGCGCTGTGGCTGCGCCGGCCCGCGCGCCGCCTGCGCCGCATCGCCCTGCGCGAACTGAGACAGCTCGAACAGGGCGGCGCCGATGATGCGGCGCTGGCGCGCGGGCTGGAGCATCTGCTGCGCCGTTACGCCGTGGCCCGCTTCGGGCGCGAGCCGGTGGCGCGCCTCAGCGGCGAGCCGTGGATAGACTTCGTCGCCGCGCGCGGCGGTGCGGTGCTGGCCGGCGAGCCGGGACGCGATCTGCTGCGCGCCGCCTATGGCGGCAAGGGCGCCGCCAGCGGCGCTCCAGATCGCACTGTATGGCTGAGCGGTGCGCGCGGCTTTCTGCGGGGACGAAGGTGATTCACCTGGCCTGGCCCTGGATGCTGCTGTTGCTGCCGCTGCCCTGGCTGCTGGCGCGGCTGTTGCCGCCGCTGCGGCCGCAGGGCGCGGCGCTGTTTCTGCCGTTCGCAGCCGGCGTCGGCACTGCGGTACTGCCGGGTACGAGCAGCGGGCCGCGCCTGCGCCGGCTGCTGTTCGCGCTGATCTGGCTGTTGCTGCTGCTGGCCGCAGTGCGTCCGCAGTGGCTCGGCGACCCGCAGCCGGTGCCGACCACCGGGCGGCGCCTGCTGCTGGCGGTGGACGTGTCCGGCTCGATGGCGACGCAGGACATGGCCGGCGGCTATTCGCGCCTGCAGGTGGTGCAGAAGGTGGCGGGCGATTTCATCCAGCGCCGCCATGGCGACCAGGTCGGCCTGATCCTGTTCGGCACACGGCCCTATATGCAGGCGCCGCTCACCGCCGATCTGGACACGGTGCACCAGTTCCTGCAGGAAGCGATGATCGGCGTGGCCGGCCCCGAAACCGCCATCGGCGATGCCATCGGCCTGGCGATCAAGCGGCTGCGCGACGATTCCACCGGCTCCGATGGCAAGCCCGGCAACAAGGGCGACACCGTGCTGGTGCTGCTCACCGACGGCAGCAGCAACACCGGCGCAATGCCGCCGCTGCAAGCGGCGAAGCTGGCGGCCGACGCCGGCCTGCGCATCTACACCATCGGCGTCGGCGCGGCGGCGCAGCAGGGCTTCTTCGGGCTGAGCAGCGGCAACGACGATCTCGACGAGGACACGCTCAAGGCCATTGCCCGGACCACCGGCGGCGAATACTTCCGTGCCACCGATGCCGACGCGCTGCAACAGGTCTACACGCGCATCGACAAGCTGGAGCCGAGCGCCGGGCACGAGCAATGGTATCGCCCCAGTACCGAGTGGTTTCCCTGGCCGCTGGGCCTGGCCCTGCTGCTGAGCCTGCCCGCCATCCTGCTGCGAGATCGCGCATGGAGCTGAGCGTCGCCCTGCATGCTTTTCATTTTCTGCGCCCGGCCTGGCTGGCGGCGCTGCTGCCGCTGTGGGGCCTGCTGCTGTGGCTGTCGCGGCGTCGCGCCGGCGAGGGCAACTGGTCGCGGCTGATCGATCCGGAGCTGTTTCCCGCTCTGCGCCTGGAAGGCGGCAGCGGCGTTGCCGGCGCATCGCCGTGGCCCTGGCTGGGCCTGGCCTGGACGCTGGCGACGCTGGCCCTGGCCGGCCCCAGCTGGCAACAGGACGTCTCCACCGGCTATCGCGCGCCGGCGGCCTGGGTGCTGGTGCTTGATCTGTCTCCCTCGATGGCCGCTTCGGACCTGGAGCCGAACCGCGTCACCCGCGCCCGTTATGCGCTCGACGACCTGCTCGGCGCGGCGCGCGATGCGCGCGTCGGCCTGGTGGCGTTCAGCGACGAGTCCTACACCGTGGCGCCCCTGACCGACGATGTCGCCACGGTGCGCGCGCTGCTGCCGCCGCTGGCGCCGGAGATCATGCCCAGCAGCGGCGACAACATGGCGCCCGCCTTGCGTCAGGCCGGGCAGCTACTGAGCCGCGCGGGCGCGCGTGACGAGCGCGTCATCGTGCTCAGCGACGGCTTCGCCGATCCGGCCGCTGCATTCTCGGCGGCGCAGCAGCTCAAGGCCGCCGGCGCCAGTCTCAGCGTGATCGGCGTCGGCACCAGCGGCGGCGCGCCCCTGAGCCAGTCCGGCGGCGGCTTCGCCCAGGACGCGCGCGGCGCACTGGTGATGACGCATCTCGATGAAGGCCCGCTGAAGGAACTGGCGGCGGCCGGCGGCGGTGACTACGTCCCCCTGGCCGAGTTGCCGCAGCTGATTGCCAGCCTGCAAAGACACGGCGAGCGCGCTGACGGCGCCGCCGCCACGCAGGACATCCGCATCGAGCACTGGCGCGACGGCGGCGTGTGGCTGCTGCCGGCGCTGCTGTTGCTCGGCGCGCTGCTGTCGCGGCGGGGCTGGCTGTGAGGCGCGCACTGTCGTTGGCGGCCGGCCTGCTGTTCGCTGCCGGCGCGCAGGCGGCCGACGGCTGGTCCGGCCTGTGGCATACGCCGGACCAGCGCGGCGAGCAGTTGATGCGGCAGGGCGATGCCGCCGCGGCGGCGCAAACCTACAGCGACCCGCGCCGCAAGGCTTACGCGGAATTGCAGGCCGGCGACTACGCCGCGGCGGCCAAAGGCTTCGACGGTTTCGACGACAGCGACGCGCAGTACAACCGCGGCAATGCCCTGGCCCACGCTGGCGACCTGCAACAGGCGCTCAAGGCCTACGATGCCGCGCTGACGCGCAATCCGGACAACCGCGATGCCAAGCACAACCGCGACCTGGTGGAACAGGCGCTGAAGCAGCAGCAGTCGAAACAGCAGCAATCGCCGAACCAGCAACAGAAAGACCAGCAACAGAAAGACCAGCAACAGAAAGACCAGCAACAGCAGTCGCAAGGCGGCGACCAGTCACAGTCCGGCAAGGACGGCAAGCAGGACCAGCCGGGACAAGACCGGAAGGATCAGCAGGGTCAGCAAAATCAGCAGCAGGCGGATACGGGCAACGGCAAGCAGGGCCAGCAGAATTCACCCGCGCAACAGCAGCAGGATCAGGCCGGGCAGGGCGCGCAGCAGGATCAGGACAAAGCCAAGGAAGCGGAGCAGGCGCGACGCGATGCGGCCAGCAGCCTCGATCGCCAGCCGCAGCAGCAGCCATCGCAGCAGCCCGCCAGCCAGGCCGCGCAGCAGCAGGCCGGCGACGGCGCACGCGGCGGCGAGCAGCGTGACAATCCGCTGGCGGCCAAACCCGCCACCGAGCAGCAGCTGGCGCAGGAGCAATGGCTGCGGCGCATCCCGGACGATCCGGGCGGCTTGCTGCGGCGCAAGTTCATGATCGAGCACATGATGAGACAGAAGGGCCAGCAGCAGGATCAGCAACCATGAAGAACATCGCTCTCATCTCCTTCGCCCTGCTGGCCTGCGTCCTGAGCCTGCCCGTGCTGGCCGCAACCGTCAGCGCCTCGCTCGACCGCGACCAGGCGGCGCCCGGCGAAACGGTGCAACTGACCCTGCGGCATGAGGGCCGCGGCGGCGGCGATCCTGACCTGGCGCCGCTGAACAAGGATTTCGACGTGCTGGACCGCAGCAGCAGCTCCAGCATCCAGCTGGTCAACGGCGACCTCTCGTCGCAGCGCCTGCTGCAGCTCACGCTTGCGCCCAAGCACTCCGGCGCGCTGCAAGTGCCGCCCCTCAGCTGGGACGGCCAGCAGACCGCCGCGCTCACGCTCAACGTCTCCGACCAGCCGTCCGGCGACCAGGCCGCTGCTGCCGGCGCCGGTGCGCCGCACGTCTTCCTCAGCGTCACGCTGGATCAGCAGCAGCCCTATGTGCAGGGCGCCGTAGTGCTGACGGTGCAGGTGCACACCGACGAGCGTCTCTACCAGGCCGCGCTCGACCTGCCCGGCAACGGCGACGTGCTGGTGCAGCAGCTGCCGGGCCAGGACCGCCAGACCAGCGAGACGCGCAACGGCCGTTCCTATGAGGTGATCGAACGCAAATACCTGCTGCAGCCGCAGCGCAGCGGTGCGCTCAGCCTCGATGGCCCGGTGCTCGACGGCCATGTGGTCGATCTCAGCGGCGGCGGCATCTTCCAGAACACACGGCCGCTGCGCGTGCACGGCGATCCGATCAAGCTCGAGGTGCGCCCGCGCCCTGCCGCCGCCAGCGGCCGCGACTGGCTGCCCGCCACCAAGCTGACGCTGGAGGAAGCCTGGCGGCCGGATAACACCAGCGTGCATGCGGGCGAGCCGCTGACGCTGCATCTGCGGCTCAGGGCGGAGGGTATGACCGCGGCGCAGCTGCCGGACCTGGGCGCCGAGCTGTCCTTGCCTGAAGGCCTCAAGGCCTATCCCGATCAGGCCAAGCTGGATACCGCCTTGCAGGGGGGCGCGATCGTCGGCAGCCGCGAGCAGGACATCGCCCTCATCGCCAGCAGCCCCGGGCACTACCAGCTGCCCGCCCTGCATCTGTCGTGGTGGGATACGAAACAGGAGGTGCAGCGCGAAGTGGTATTGCCGGAACGCACGCTGGACATATTGCCCGCGACGGGAGGGGCGGCCGCGGCACCGCCGGCGCCTGTGCCGGCGACGCCGGCCGCGTCGGAGGATCTCGCCCCGGCGGCTCCGCCACGGCGCGCCACGGGTTTTCCGGCGAGCTGGCCGTGGCCGTGGATCAGCCTGGCACTGGGCCTGCTCTGGCTACTCACGATGGCCGCGTGGTGGCTTCAGCGCCGCCGTGCCGCCAGGGTGCCGCTGCCGCTTGCGGCAGCGCCGGGCGCAGCAGCACCTGAAACCGGCAATGCCCGCCAGGCTTTCCGCCAGGCCTGCGCGGACAACGATCCGCAGGCGGCGCGGCGCGGCCTGCTGGCCTGGGCGCGTGGCAGCTGGCCGCAGAATCCGCCGGCCGGCCTCAATGCCCTGTCGCTGTATCTGGACGATCCCCGCCTGACCGGCTTGCTGCAACAGCTCGACCGGGCCTGTTATTCCGGCGGCAGCTGGCAAGGCGGGGAGCTGGCGCGGGCGCTGAGCGCCCTGCCAGGCCCGCGCAAGCGGCTCAGGCAGGAGCCGCAACTGGGAAACCTGTATCCCTGAGACCCTGTCCGCGCAACAAAAAAGGCCCCGCATCGCGGGGCCTTTGCTTGCAACGGGAAACGTTTCTTACTTCTTGCCGCCGACCGGGCCGTCGATATCCGGCACATAGTCCTTCGCCGGCTGCTGCGAGAACCAGGCGGCGAGCTGCTTGATGTCCGCATCGCTGAGGCTGGTGACCTGGGCGCCCATGATCGGGTTCTTGCGTTCGCCGGTCTTGTAGGCGTGCAGGGCGTGCTCGATGTAGGTGTCCTGCTGGCCGGCCAGGTTGGGGTACATCGGCTGGGTGGCGATGCCGTTCTCGCCGTGGCAGGCGGCGCAGATGATCACCTTGTCGGGCTTGGCCGGTGCGTCGGCGTGGGCGGAAGCAACAACGGCAAGGCTCAGGGTGGCCAGGACAATCTTCTTCATGCTCATCCTCAGTCCTTCTTTTCCGGCGCGGTCGACAGGTAGGCGGCGATGTCTTCCATGTCCTGGTCGGACAGGCTGCTGGCCTGGGCGTGCATGGTCAGGTGGCCGCGCTGGCCGTCCTTGTATTCCTTCAGGGCGCTGACGATGTAAGCGGCGTTCTGGCCGCCCAGTTTCGGCACGCGATATTCCGGATAGACGTTGTTGTAATTCGGGATGCCGTGGCAGCCGACGCAGGTGTAGAACTTCTGCCGGCCCGCCGCCGGGTCGCCGTCCGCCTGCGCGACCGTAGCGCACGTCAAGGTGGCGGTGAGGGCAACTACGCCCCATCGCACTGCTTTCATCGTGGAATCTCCAATGGCAAAGCTGCGCGGCCCGGCCGCGAAGTCGCAATATGCTCGTAGAAACGGGGCTTCCAGTCAATCGGCCGCACCGCACAATACAGCAAGGACCGCACTTTGCCGCCACCGCCCGATGGTCGCGGACCTGTCACCGGCGCAAGCGCAAGCTTCGGTTATAGTGCGCGCGAACCCGACAACCGCCCCTGTCAACAGGCCCTACATGCCCTCATTGCTCCGCCATCAACTGGTAGCCCCAGGCTGCTCCGTCAACCCGGCGGAGGCCGCTTGAGAAACGGCATCATGCCGCGCTTGCGGAGCACCGCTACCGGCGCCAAGCGCGAGTCCGGCGGCGAGGTGGCGGCGGTCGACCTCGGCTCCAACAGCTTCCACATGATGGTGGCGCGCGAGAGCCGCGGCCAGCTCCAGGTGATCGACCGCCTGCGCGACGCGGTGCGCCTGGGCGCTGGCCTGGACGCCAAGAACCGCCTGATCCCGGAGGCGCAGGCGCGCGCGCTCGACTGCCTGTCGCGCTTCGGCCAGCGCCTGCACGGCATCCCGCCGCAGCGGGTGCGCGTGGTCGGCACCAATACCCTGCGCAAGATGCAGGAGGGGGCCGCCTTCATCGCCTCGGCCGAACGCGCCCTGGGCCATGAAATCGAGATCATTTCCGGCGTCGAGGAAGCGCGCCTGGTCTACAGCGGCGTGACCCATGGCATGGGCGAGGCGCGGCCGCGCCGCCTGGTGGTGGACATCGGCGGCGGCAGTACCGAGCTGATCGTCGGCCGCCTGGGCGAGCCCAAGCTGATGGAGAGCATGGCGCTGGGCTGCGTCACCCATACCCAGCGTTTCTTCGCCGACGGCGAGGTGACGCGGGCGCGCATGCGCGAGGCGCGGTTGGCGGCGCGGGTCGAGCTGGAATTCGTCGAGCGGCGCTATCGTGCCTCCGGCTGGGACGTGGCGGTCGGCGCCAGCGGCACGGTGCGCGGCGCCTGGCGCGTGATGATGGGGCAGGGCTGGACCGACGAGCTGATCACCCGCGAGGCCCTGGACAAGACCCTGGACCTGGCGGTGCGCGCCGGCCGCGTCGACCGTTTCGACTTCCCGGGGCTGCGCGAGGACCGCCGCCCGGTCTTCGCCGGCGGCATCGCGGTGCTGGCCGGGGTGTTCGACAGTCTCGGCCTGAAGAAGATGGAGACCTCCGAGCGGGCGCTGCGCGAGGGGGTGATCTACGACCTGCTCGGCCGCCTCTCCGACCGCGACGTGCGCAGCCGTTCGGTGGAGGCCACCGCCGAGCGTTACGGCGTCGACCGCGCCCACGCCCGCGAGATCGAGCGCTCGGCGCTGAAGCTGCTGGAACAGGTGGCGCCGTCGTGGAACCTGCAGAACGACGACGCCCCGCGCCTGCTGGCCTGGGCGGCGCTGCTGCACGAGATCGGCCTGGTCGTCGCCCATGACGGCTCGCACCGCCACGGCGAGTACATCCTGCGCCACGCCGAACTGTTCGGCTTCTCGCTCACCGACCAGAAGCTGCTGGCGGCGCTGGTGCGGCTGCAGCGCGGCAAGTTCGCGCAGAGTGCGCTGGAGGACCTGCCGGAAGCCTGGAAGGTAATCGTGCAGAAGCTGGCGATCCTGTTCCGCCTGGCAGTGCTGCTGCACCGCTCGCGCGCCCCCGGCCTGCGCATCCCCCTGCAGATCGAGGCCTCGGCCAGGACCGTGCGGCTGGAGTTCAGGCCCGGCTGGCTCGACCGCCACCCGCTGACGCGGGAGGACCTGGAACTGGAGGCACGGTATCTGGAGGCGGCGGATTACCGGCTGCGGTTCGAGTAGAAGCCGGAAGCAACAGCGGTCTCGCGCAAAGACGCAAAGCCGCAAAGTAAAGACAAAAGCAAAAGCTTTTCTTAAATAGCGTCTTTGCGTCTTTGCGCGAGCAGTTGTTTGCTGTTGCTACGCGCTGCCGACAATCTCTTCCAGCAGCTTGATCTGCACGCCCTTGGCGCCGGGCTCGCTCGGTGCGCGCAGGTAGGTGCCGTCCTGCTGCAGCAGCCAGCTTGAGGCGGTGTCCTCGAGATAGGCGTGCAGCTGTTCGGTGACGCGCTCGCGGATCTTCTTGTCCAGCACCGGGAAGGCCACTTCGACGCGGCGGAACAGGTTGCGCTCCATCCAGTCGGCGCTGGACAGCCACAGCTCGTGGTCCCCGCCGTTGGCGAAGTAGAACACGCGCGGGTGTTCCAGGAAGCGGCCGATGATGGAGCGCACGCGGATGTTTTCCGACAGGCCGGGCACGCCGGGCCGCAGCGAGCACATGCTGCGCACGATCAGGTCGATCTGCACTCCGGCCTGCGAGGCCTGGTACAGGGCCTGGATCATTTCCGGTTCCACCAGCGCGTTCATCTTGGCGATGATGTGCGCCTTCTTGCCCTTGGCGGCATGGCCGATCTCGCGCTCGATGCGGTCGCGCATGCCCTTGGCCAGGGTGAACGGCGATTGCAGCAGGCGGTTGAGCTTGCTCACCTTGCCCAGGCTGGTGAGCTGCAGGAATACGCCATGCACGTCCTTGCAGATCGCCGGGTCGGAAGTCAGCAGGCCGTAGTCGGTATACAGGCGTGCCGTCTTCGGGTGGTAATTGCCCGTGCCCAGATGGGCGTAGTGGCGCAGCGCGCCCTCTTCACGGCGCACGATCAGCATCATCTTGGCGTGGGTCTTGTAGCCGACCACGCCGTAGACGACGTGGGCGCCGACTTCCTGCAGGGCTTCGGCCAGGGAGATGTTGTCGGCCTCGTCGAAACGGGCGCGCAGCTCCACCACCACCGTCACTTCCTTGCCGGCGCGGGCCGCCTGGATCAGCGCCTCCGCCACCGGCGACTTGGCGCCGGTGCGGTACAGGGTCTGCTTGATCGCCAGCACGTTGGGGTCTTTGGCGGCGTTGCGCAGCAGGTCCAGCACCGGGCCGAAGGAGTCGTAGGGATGCTGCAGCAGATGGTCCTGCTTGCGCATCGCGGCGAACATGTCGCCGGCCAGCGCTTTGGGCACGCGCGGCACGAACGGCGTGTACTTGAGTTCCGGCCGGTCGATCAGGTCGGGCAGGGCCATCAGGCGCATCAGGTTGACCGGGCCCTGGCACTGGTAGAGGTCGGCCGGGCCCAGGCTCAGCTCTTCCATCAGGTACAGCGACATATGCTCCGGACAGTTGTGCGCCACTTCCAGGCGCACCGTGTCGCCCCACTGGCGCTGCGACAGCTCGCCTTCCAGCGCTTCCAGCAGGTCTTCGGCCTCGTTCTCGTCGACCAGCAGATCGGAGTTGCGGGTGACGCGGAACTGGTAGCAGCCGTTGGCCTGCATGCCGAGGAACAGCTCGTCAACGTAGGCGTGGATCACCGACGACAGGAACACGAAATCGCAGGGGCCGGTGCCGGCCACTTCCTTGGGCATGCGGATCAGGCGCGGCAGCGCCCGCGGCGCCTGCACGATGGCATAGCCGATGTTGCGGCCGAAGGCGTCCTTGCCGGTCAGCGAGACGATGAAGTTGAGCGACTTGTTGAGGATGCGCGGGAACGGGTGCGCCGGGTCCAGCCCGATCGGCGACAGCACCGGCAGCAGCTCGTTCTGGAAGTAGCTGCGCAGCCAGGCGTCCTGCTCCGGCGTCCACTCGCTGCGCCGCACGAAGCGGATCTTTTCCTTCTCCAGCGCCGGGATCAGCACCTCGTTGAGCACGCGGTACTGCTCGTCCACCAGGGTATGGGTGCGGGTGCTGACTTCGCCGAACAGCTCGGTCGGGGTGATGCCGTCCTGGCCCACCAGCGGCGTGCCGAGCTTGATCATCTGCTTCAGGCCGGCCACCCGGATCTCGAAGAACTCGTCGAGGTTAGAGCAGGAGATGCACAGGAACTTGAGCCGCTCCAGCAGCGGCACGCTCTCGTCCTTGGCCTGCTCCAGCACCCGCCGGTTGAATTCCAGCAGCGACAGCTCGCGGTTGAAGAAGGGCTGAATCACTTGCGGCGGGGACGAGGTCATGGCTGGCTGCGCGTCGAGCGCGTTGGGGGATTCAGACGCTAGTAGATTCATCCGTGATGACCGTTGCATGACATCTTGACCGTATAGCCTAGCACCGTCGGTGCCAATTGCCGTGAGGGGTGAGGAGTGGGGGGTGAGGAAAAAGCCGGGCAGGTTCAGGTTTTCCTCACCCCTCACAGCCCGCGCAGCGGGCGACCTTACCCCCTCACGCTTCACCTCTGCAGCATGGTTCTGGCAGCATCCACCACTGCCGCCGGCGCCGAGTCGCCCGGCACCGCCAGGCCGCGCTGCACCGCCGGGCGCTCGCGGATGCGGTTGCGCCAGGCCTGCACATTCGGCAGGTCGTCGATGGACACGCCCGACCAGGAGTGAATGTTGACCCAGGTGAAATTGGCGATGTCGGCGATGCCGTACTCGTCGCACAGGAATTCGCGGCCCTGCAGGCGCGTTTCCAGCACCCGGTAGAGCCGCTTGGTTTCATTCTGGTAGCGGTCGATGGCTGGCTGGTATTTCTCGTGCCAGTAGCGGTGGAATACATTGGCCTGGCCCTGCATCGGGCCGATGCCGCCCATCTGGAACATCAGCCACTGGATCGCGGTGGAGCGGCCCTTGACGTCGGCGGGCAGGAAGCGGCCGTATTTTTCGGCCAGATAGATCAGGATGGCGCCGGACTCGAACACCGCGAAGTCGCCATTGTCGCGGTCGACGATGGTCGGAATGCGGCCGTTGGGATTGATCCTCAGGTAATCAGCGGTCTTCTGGTGCCCCCGCGACAGGTCGAGGTGGTGCACGGTGTACGGCACCCCCAGCTCCTCCAGCATGATGGACGCCTTGTGGCCATTGGGGGTTGCGGCGGTATAGAGGTCGATCAAGGCGGGGTCTCCGGAAAATCCAAAAATCAAAGGCGGTTCGCGCAAAGCCGCAAAGACGCCAGGAAAGGGCAAATCAAAAGCTTTTCCATTAAAAAGCTTTTTGCGTCTTTGCGTCTTTGCGTCTTTGCGCGAGATGGTTTTAGCTACCTGCAAATCTTCAGTGCCCGGTCCGGGTAATCGGTGAACACGCCATCCACCCCGAGCGCGCGCAGGGCGCGCATCTCGGCGGGATCGTTGACGGTGTAGACATACACTTTGCGCCCATGTTCCTTGGCGTCGGCCACCAGCCGCGGGTCGACGAACTCCGAGGAGATGTTCACCGACGCCGCCTGCAGCTCGGTGGCGCAGCCGGCCCAGTCCAGGGGCACGCCGCCGAGCAGCACGCCGACCGGGATTTCCGGCGCCGCCTGGTGGAATTCCCACAGTTCCGGCAGATGGAAGGACGAGACGAGGAAGCGCTCCGCCGGCCAGCCGGCGTCGAGGTACTGGCGCAGCACGCCCGCCACCGCCTCGCCGGTGCCGTCCGCGGTCTTCAGTTCGATGTTGGCGCCGACGCGCTGCTCGATCAGGTCCAGCGCTTCCTCCAGGGTCGGAATCTGCTGGCCCTTGCCGGCGTCGAGTCCGCGCAGGGTGGCGAAATCGCACTGGCTGAGCGGGCCCTTGCCGTTGGTGGTGCGGTCCAGGGTCAGGTCGTGAAACACCAGCAGGGCGCCTTCCGGATGCAGCTGCACGTCGAACTCGACCCAGTGCGCGCCGAGCAGGATGCCGGTATCCAGTGCCAGCAAGGTGTTTTCCGGGGCATGTCCGCGCGCGCCGCGATGGCCGATGACGAGGAAGTCGCTGTTGTTGCTTGCGCTCATCTTTGATTCCTCTGTTGCCTGCCCTTCCATGGGGCCACGACGCGCGGTGGCGCGCCGCATTACACGGTGACGATCTTCATCGAATTGGTCCCGCCCGGGCCGTCGAAATCGCCCTTGGTGACCAGCACCCGGTCGCCCGGGTTCAGCACCTTGCGGTAAAGCAGGCAGTCGATCGCCTCGGCCACCGGCTTGAGGGCTTCCAGCGTGCTCGGCTGGAACGCCACCGGGTAGACGCCGCGGCACAGCGCCATGCGCCGGCGCGTGCGCTCGTGCTGGGTCAGGGCGTAGATCGGGATCTGCGTCTCGGTGCGCGACATCATCAGCGCGGTGCTGCCCGATTCGGTCAGCGAGACGATGGCCTTGGCGTGCATGTGACGCGCGGTCCAGGCGGTGGCCATGGCGACGGCCTCGTCGGTGCGTTCGAAGTGGCGGTCGAGCCGATCGATGGCGCGCTCGCGCGGCGGCATGGCGCTCTCCGCGGCGAGGCAGACACGCGCCATCGCCTCCACCACTTTCACCGGCCAGCGGCCGGTGGCGGTCTCGGCGGAGAGCATCACCGCGTCGGTGCCGTCCATCACCGCATTGGCCACGTCCGAGACCTCGGCGCGGGTCGGCAGCGCGTTGGTGATCATCGATTCCATCATCTGCGTCGCGGTGATGACCATGCGGTTCATCTCGCGCGAGGTGGCGATGATGCGCTTCTGCCAGCCCGGCAGTTCGGCGTCGCCGATCTCCACGCCGAGATCGCCGCGCGCCACCATCACCGCGTCCGAAGCGGCGACGATCTCGTCCAGCTTGGGCAGCGCTTCGGCGCGCTCGATCTTGGCCACCAGGGCGGCATTGCCGCCGGCGGCCTGCATCAGGCGCCGCGCTTCCTCCATGTCCGCCGCGTTGCGCGGGAAGGAGATGGCGAGGAAGTCGGCTTCAATCGATACCGCATGGCGCAGGTCTTCGCGGTCCTTGTCGGTCAGCGCGGCGGCGGACAGGCCGCCGCCCTGCTTGTTGATGCCCTTGCGGTTGGACAGCGCGCCGCCGATCAGCACCACGGTGTCGATGCGCGTGCCGCCGGAGCGCTCCACCCGCAGCGAGATGGCGCCGTCATTGATCAGCAGGATATCGCCGGCCTTCACGTCCTGCGGTAGTTCGGCATAGGCGCAGCCGACGATGTGCTGGTCGCCGGCGTTGGCGCCCAGCGCCGTATCCAGCGCAAAAGGCTGTCCTTCGACCAGTTCCACCGGGCCGGCGGCGAAACTCTCGATGCGGATCTTGGGGCCTTGCAGGTCGGCCAGGATGCCGATGTCCAGGCCCATTTCCAGGGCCGTCTTGCGCACCGCCGCGGCGCGGCGGGCGTGGTCTTCGGCCTTGCCGTGGGAGTAGTTGAGACGGACCACGTCGACGCCGGCGGTAAGGATGCGGCGGAGTACGGCGGGATCGTCGGTGGCGGGGCCAAGGGTTGCGAGGATTTTGGTGCGACGGGTCATCGGATGGCGATTGGTGATTGGCTGTTCTTGTCGGGAAGTGTGCTTTGCGCACATGACAGTGTGCACAGCACAATATTGCTGTCTCTATTCTCCTCCGATGCCAAGCCTATGACCACCCTGGGAACTCCGCTTTCGTCCAACGCCACCCGCGTCCTGCTGCTCGGTTCCGGCGAACTGGGCAAGGAACTGGTGATCGAATTGCAGCGGCTGGGTGTCGAGACCATCGCGGTGGACCGCTATGCCGACGCCCCGGCGATGCAGGTGGCGCACCGCAGCCATGTCATCAGCATGCTCGACGGCGCCGCCATCCGCCGCATCGTCGAGCTGGAGAAGCCGCACTTGATCGTACCGGAGATCGAGGCGATCCACACACCGACACTTCAAGAGCTGGAGCGCGAGGGCTATACCGTCATTCCCACCGCCCTGGCGGCGCGCCTGACCATGGACCGCGAGGGCATCCGCCGCCTCGCCGCCGAGGACTTGAAGCTGCCCACCTCGCCCTACCGTTTTGCCGGCACCGAGGACGAGTACCGCGCCGCCATCCGCGACATTGGCATCCCCTGCGTGGTCAAGCCGGTGATGTCGTCTTCCGGCAAGGGCCAGAGCACGGTGAAGAGCGAGGCCGACGTGGCCAAGGCCTGGGCCTATGCGCAGGCCGGCGGCCGCGCCGGCGCCGGGCGGGTCATTGTCGAGGGCTTCATTCCCTTCGACTACGAGATCACCCTGCTCACCGTGCGCCATGCCGGCGGCACCAGCTTCTGCGAGCCGATCGGCCATTTGCAGATCGATGGCGACTACCGCGAGTCGTGGCAGCCGCATGCGATGCCGGCCGCGGCGCTGCGCAAGGCCCAGGACATCGCCGGCAAGATCACTGCCGGCCTTGGCGGCCGCGGCATCTTCGGCGTCGAGCTGTTCGTACATGGCGAGGACGTCATCTTCAGCGAGGTCTCGCCGCGGCCGCACGACACCGGCATGGTGACGATGATCTCGCAGGACCTGCCGCAGTTCGCGCTGCATGCGCGGGCCATACTCGGTTTGCCGATACCGAATATCCGGCAGCGCGGGGCGGCGGCATCCTGCGCCATCCTGTTCGAGGGGGATCGCAAGGCGCCGGTGTTTGGGGGGATTGCCGAGGCGCTGGCGGAGCCGGATACGCAGTTGCGCTTGTTCGGCAAGCCGGAGATTGTGGGGAAGCGGCGCATGGGGGTGGCGTTGGCGCTGGCTGATTCAGTCGATGAGGCTCGGGCCAAGGCGCGGCGTTCGGCGGCTGCGGTGAAGCTGGCTGATGGGTGAAATTGCGAAGAGCGATCAACGAGGTAAGATGTACTGAGCGCAGCGTTTACCGCGACTGCGCACGCGAATGATGCGCTTCGCTACGCTCAGCACATCCTTGTATCTTATTGCCGTACCCGAAACGCGACGGGTACAGGATGAGGTGGACAAGCTGAGCACATCCTGAGACTTCGAGTCTGGTACGTAGATCAGCCCC
>Ga0302311_10002448_pt1 | contig 21097 bp, 17 predicted proteins | sample III_Palsa_N1_3_FD_200449 | JGI IMG/M metagenome (GOLD analysis project Ga0302311, IMG submission 200449) | Peat permafrost microbial communities from Stordalen Mire near Abisko, Sweden - III_Palsa_N1_3 | ecosystem: Environmental > Terrestrial > Soil > Palsa > Peat permafrost | place: Sweden... | reverse complement strand
CGCCGCGACCTCTATTCGCTCGACGGGTGAGAGCCAGTGCAGCGCCTCGCCCAATGAGCCGGCATCCGCGAGCTTTTGCGCCGCGGTCAGCGCGTGTGGATCGGGGCGGCCGCGCGGATCCTCGGGCCGTTCGAGGTTTCCGCTGGAGTGGGCCATTCTGGCATCGCCGTTGCGCGCCAGATAGCTCAGCGCATCCACCGGCAGCGGCGCCGCCCTCGCCGTGAGCTCTCGACGTCGCCTGATCAGGCTCGGCTGATCGATTTCCTCCGGGGTGCGCAGCAGGGCGATGCGCGAAAGCACGCGGCCAACCCCCTCGCTGCCGCTGAGGCGTGATAGCGGCACCGACAGGAACAGGCCGAGCAGTGCCGGGGAAACCCAGGCAAGCAGCGACGGCGACAGAAACCAGATGATCACCGCGGTCACGCAGCTGAAGAAGGTATGGCGCTTGTGAAAATGCCAGGCGTCGCCCCAGGTGGTGCCGGCGGAATCGCGTCGCTGCGGCTTCCAGCCAGAATCGCGTCCCATGAAGACCTCAAACACGTGCCGGCTCTGAATCAGCATCAGCACCGGCGCGTACAGCGCCGAGAGCACGACCTCCAGCACGAAGCTCGCGGCGATGCCGATGATGCCGCCGGCGCCGCGGCGCATGCGCCTCGACAGAAGTGCGCGGATCAATCCCACCATCTTCGGTATCAACAGCACGACCATGCTGAACCAGAACAGCGCCATCATGAGTTCAACGTCGAAACGCGGCCAGGTAGGAAACAGCTGGAAGTCATGGCTGAAGTATTCGGGCCGGATCAGGTGAGACTGCACGGCAAGCGCAAATCCGATGCCGAGCATGAGCAGCCACAGGGGCGAGGATAGGTAGCTCATGATGCCCACGCCCAAGTGCAGCCGGCTGGTGAAGCTCAGGCCCGAGGCGCCGATCACCTTTAAGTGCTGAAGGTTGCCCTGTGCCCAGCGCCGATCGCGGATCGCGATATCGATCAGCGAGGGCGGAGACTCTTCGTAGGAGCCGCCGTAGTCCGTTGCCATCCGCACCTTCCAGCCGCTGCGGCGCATGAGCGCGGCTTCCACGAAGTCATGCGACAGAATGAAGCCGCCGAAGGGTTCCCGCCCCTCGAGCTTGGGCAAGCCGCAGCTTTGCGCGAACGCAGCCATGCGAATGATGGCGTTGTGGCCCCAGTAGTTGCCGGAATCCCCGGACCATGCGGCAACGCCGCGAGTGATGACCGGCCCGTACACGCAGCCGGCAAACTGCTGCAAGCGCCCGAACAGGGTGCTTGCGCCGATGAGTTGCGGAGCGGTCTGCAGAATTCCCAAAGCGGGATCGGCCTGCATGGCGCGCGCCAGTTCCACCAGGGTGGATGCATCGATCAAGCTGTCGGCGTCGAGCACGATCATGTGATCGTAGCGAGCGCCCCAGTGGATGACGAAGTCCTCGAGGTTGCCCGACTTGCGCGCCACGTTGCGCCAGCGCCGTCGGTACCAGACCGGCATTACCGCTGCGAGCGCCTTGCGCAGCGAATCGGCGCACAAGGTTTCGCGAATCCACGCATCGGCATTGGTCGAATCCGACAGCACCACGATCTCGAAGCCGCGGTTCGCCTCGATCTGCGCCAGCGCTTCGCCCATGGCCTGCAGCGCAGAGGTCGTGCGCAGCGGGTCCTCGTTATAGATCGGCATCACCAGGGCGGTGAGCGAGCCGGGGGATGAGGCGCTTCCGCGCCACGCCGGGTCGCGCCGCTTGGAGGCGCCGGCGACGACGGAACCTGCCGCAAAGGCTATCCAGCCCAGGGACACCGCGAAGAAAAAAATCATCATGCCCTGAAGCAGGGTCATGTCGGCGAAGCGCACGACCTGCAGCATTTGATAGACACCGTAGCCTGACACGCCGAGGGTGACGGCGACCAGGATGAAGCGCGCGAAGCGCACCGGGGAAGTCGCCCTGCGCAACCAGCGCCGAGGCGCCTGGTAGCCCAGTTCCTGCGACGGCATGCTGAGGGGCGCGGGCGGCGGCATGCCGCCCCACGTCGCCATGGGCGAAGGCGCAGCTGTGATCAGCTTGGCGTCCATCGATACAGCCAAGTTTCCGTGACTGGGCGATCGCCGCGCATGATGCGCAAGCGAAATTCGATCAATTCGGCATCGTTCGGATCGACTTCGAAGCTGGCGCGCAGGCCATGGATCGCGAGATTGGACATCAGTGCGGCGTTGGAGATTTTCCCGGAGGAGGCCGTCAAATCCAGGTGCAGGCCGTCGATTTTCTCGCCGGCGCCGACGAAGTCCAGCAAGAATACCCGGCGCTTGCCGTCGAGGCTGGCGCCGGAGCGCGTGGCGATGGTCATTCCCATCGATTTGGGCAGGGGCGGCTGCGCATTCCAGGTGATCCGATACGCGTAGTGAATCGGATGCCCCGGCGTCAACGGCTGCGCGGGCCGCCAGAACGCCACGATGTTGTCATTGGTCTCGCGTCCCGAGGGAATTTCAACCAGCTCCACCGCGCCTGCTCCCCAATCGCCCTTGGGTTCGACCCAGGTGCTCGGGCGCCGCTCGTAAAGATTTTCGAAGTCCTGGAAGTCGCTTGGGCTTCGCGAACGTTGCACCAGGCCGAATCCATCCGGCGGCTGGCTGGTGAATGTCGACACCTGCAGCTTGCTGGGATTGGCGAGTTGGCGAAATACATGCTCGCCGGATTTCATGGTGATTTGCAGGCCGTCCGAGTCGTGGACCTCGGGCCGGTAGTCGTCGAGCCGGCCGCGATTGGTTTCGTCGAACAGGAACATGGACGTGAGCGGAGCTATGCCGACCACCCGCATCTCGGTGCGCGGGTAGAGGTTGACGTCCACATCCATTTGCGTTTCCACTCCGGGCTGCACGGTGAATTGGTACGCGCCGGTGGTGGATTCGCTCTCCAGCAATGCATAGATCACGATGGCCGAGGCGCGCGGCCCGGGCCGCTCAATCCAGAAATGGGTGAAGGCCGGAAATTCCTCGCCACTCGGCTCGGCCGTGTTGATGGCGAGGCCGCGCGCCGACAGGCCGTACAAAAGATGCTGCGCGACTGCGCGGAAGTAACTCGCGCCCTGGAAGACGAGGAACTCGTCCCAGACTTTTTTCGAATTGATCTGGCTGCGAACGCGAAAGCCCGACAGCGGAATCGGCGCCTTTCCGAGCTGAGGATTTGGGCCTGCCTGCTGCGCCACGGAGCCGATCTCGAACATTGCGGGCGTTGCCACGACGTCCTGTGCGACGCCGTCTTCGACGGTGGAAACCGCCACGGCGGTTTGTAAATTGTACCCGGCGCGCAATAGCTCGAGCCGAAAGGGCACCTGCTCGGTACGCCAGATGGCCGCGTCCGGACTGAATCGAATGCTGCGATACTGCTCGGGGCTGAGCTTGTCCAGGTCGGAGGGGAGCTTGCTATGCTGGGGCGAATAAGCCGCCGCGGCGCGGCGCTTGGCGTCGGCTTGGAGAGTCTCATAGCTGAAGGGATAGCCCGCCGCGGCGTCGGGCGCGGACGCTTTGTCGGGGGTCTGGGTCTGGGGAGGCGCGCTGCGTGCGTCCAGGGCCAGCAACGCGATCGCGACTACCCACACAGAATCGGTAAGAGAAACCGGCAAAGCTGCTACCCCAACATAAGCGGAAGGCTCACCATGATGAAACCGGCGTTCGCTGTCAACGGGCAGACCGCAGTGCCTGCCTGATATAGTTTCGCGCATGTCCGAAGGCCCCCTTATCGTGCGCGACGCGCAATGCGCTGCGGCCGTTCTAATGGTGCGGCCAGCTTGTTTCGGCTTCAATCGGCAGACTTCCGCGACCAACGCATTTCAGCAGATCCCGCAGCACGCTGCCGAAATCGATTTGCAAGGCCCTGCGTTGCGCGAGTTCGATGAGTTGGCCGCAGCCTTGGACCGCGCCGGGGTCGAAGTCATCGAGGCAGCCGATACCGCGTCGCCGGCCAAGCCGGACGCGGTCTTTCCCAATAACTGGGTGAGCTTTCACCCGGACGGGACTGTGGTGTTGTACCCCATGCTCGCTCCCAATCGGCGCTTGGAGCGACGTGTGGAGTTGATCTCGCAGGTGACCCGCGAGGGTGCATTCCGGATCTCGCGCACTGTCGACCTGAGCTACCGGGAGGATGAGGGCAAGTTTCTCGAAGGCACGGGCAGCATGGTGCTCGACCGCGCGTGGCGCGCGGCTTACGCCTGTTTGTCGCCGCGCACCGATTTGGATGTGCTCGGCGAGTTCGCGCAGCAGTTGGATTACGATCTGGTGACCTTCGAGGCGTTCGACGCCGCCGGCAGCGCCGTGTATCACACCAATGTGGTAATGGCAGTCTGCGCTCGCTTCGCGGTGGTCTGCGGCGAGGCAATTGCTCAAGCAGAGCACCGTGCCGCGGTGCTGGCGAAACTGCGGGCCACCGGGCACGAGGTCATCGACATAAGCCTGCGGCAGATGCACGAATTCGGCGGCAATCTCCTGGAACTCGCGCCGCCCACGGGAAGCCTCATCGCATTGTCGAGCACGGCTTGGCGCGGTTTCAGCGCCGCGCAGCGAGCTGTTCTCGAGGCTCATGGGGCCATCGCGGCCGTTGCGATTCCAACCATCGAAAGATTCGGCGGCGGCGGAGTGCGCTGCATGCTGGCGGAGATACACCTGCCGAAGCGCGCTTGAGTTACGGGTGCCGCATCTGATGTCATAATTCAGCAATGCTGGAACTCAGTGTCAAAATTCTCCTCGCGTACCTGATTGGCGCGCTGCTCGGAAGCTTGATCCTCGGGAGACTGCGCGGCGTCGACATCCGTGCGATGGGCAGCGGTAACGCCGGTGCGACCAATGCGCTGCGCACCCAGGGCAAGGCGTTTGCCCTGGCGGTGCTGCTGATCGATGCCGGCAAGGGTGTGCTGGCGGTGCGCTGGCTGCCGCTGGCGATGCTGCCCGGCATCGGCCAAGATCCCGATCTGTCCCGGGAATGGCTGACTCTGGCCTGCGCATTTGCGGTGATTCTCGGGCACGTATATCCGGTGTGGTTCGGCTTTCGCGGCGGCAAGGGCGCCGCCACCATGATCGGGGTGGCGGCGGCGCTCGATCCGCGCTTACTCGTGCCCGTGCTGCTATGTTGGTTCGCCGTGCTGCTGCTGACGGGGTACGTCGGGCTTGCCACAATGATCGCCGCCGTCGCGCTGGTGGTGGCCGCGCACTTATTGGAACCCGGAGACCTGCCCCTGCTCGGTTTCTGCATCCTGGTCGCCGCGTTCGTGATTTACACCCATCGGAGCAACATCGCCCGCATGTGGACCGGGCAGGAAAATCGAGCGCGTGTATGGCTGTTTCGATCCCGAGCCGCCTAGACCTGCAGGCGCTGCTCATGCGGTTGGCGGACGGTGAGCCGCACTCCGGCCAGGAGCTGGCTGCGGACTTATTCCCGAGCCGTGCGGCGCTGGCAAAGGCGGTCACCGGCTTGCGCGCCCACGGGGTCGAGGTGCGCGCGGCGCGCGGCGGCTACCGCTTGCCGCAACCGGTGGAGCTGCTGGATGCGGAGCGCATCCGCGCAGTCCTTGAGCCTGCGCACAATCGCCAATTGCGAGGTTTGCAGCTGCTGTTCGAGGTCGGTTCGACCAACACCTGCCTGCTCGATGCGCCAGCTCCCCCTGTGGGCCGCGCGGATGCCTGCCTCAGCGAGCTGCAACATGCCGGCCGTGGGCGGCGCGGGCGGCTCTGGATAGCGCCGTTCGGCGCCAGCCTGGCTATGTCGCTGGGCTGGGTTTTCAAAGGCTCGACGCGGACTCTTCCCGCGTTGAGCCTGGCGGTCGGGGTTGCGGTAGCGCGCGCGCTGGCGCGCGCCGGAGCCCGGGAGATAGCGCTCAAATGGCCGAATGACATCTGGTTCCAGGAGCGGAAAATCGGCGGGGTCTTGAGCGAGTTGCGCGGCGATGCGGACGGGGCCGCCTATGTGGTGATCGGCGTGGGGCTGAATGTGTCATTGTCGGCGCGGGCCCGGCACAAGATTGAGTCGACAATAGGCAGCGTGGCGTCGGTCGCCGATGCCTGCCCGACCCCGCCGTCGCGTAATTGGCTCGCCGGAGCCATTTTGGACGAGCTCTTGAGTATGCTGGCACAATTCGGGCGCGACGGCTTCGCACCGTTCCATCCGCCCTGGATGGCGCTGGATGCCTTGGGTGGCCGGGCGGCGCAAGTCACGCTGGGGGACAGCGCCGTGTCGGGGATTGCTTGCGGAGTCGATTCGGAGGGTGCGTTGCTGATGAATTGCGATGGCCGGTTAAGAAAATTCGTCTCCGGCGAGGCGAGCCTGCGCTTGATCGAGGAACACAGTTGACCTATTTGAAGGGCCTTGTCCTGTGTCTGGCGCTGGCAAACGCAGTCTTTTTTCTGTGGGCTCGCGGCGCGGGCAAGCCGCCCGAGGCGCCCAAAGCCGCGGCAGCGCCTACGTTGAGGTTGGCCTCCGAATCCGCCGACCCGCATCTGCGAGCGACCAGCGCCGAGACCAGCGCGGCCGAGAATGCCGGCAGCGAGCCGAACCGCGATGCAGGCGCGCCGGATTTGCTCACCAATGTGAAGCGCTGCATCAGCGTCGGCCCGTTCCGCGATGTGGCCGAAGCGGCGCATGCGGCGGCTACCTTGCGCGGCGGCGGCTACGATCCTCGGCAGCGGATGGCGGACGGTGAGGTTTGGGCGGGTGTTTGGGTGTACCTGCCAGTGTCAGCCGCCCGCGGCGCTGACGATCAGATGCTTGCCAAGCTCAAGGCGGCGGGCATCACGGATGCGATGGAAATGCCCGGACCGAATGATGCCTCGGTGATCTCTTTGGGCCTTTTCAGCGATCAAAAGCGCGCCCAGGCGCGAGTCGCGCAGGCGCAGGTGCTGGGGCTCAATCCGGGAATTGCAGACCGCAAGCGAACCGGAAGCGTCTATTGGATCGATATTGACCTGAAGCCCACCGACAGCCTGCTGAATCCGGCCGATCTGCAGGGTGAAGCCGGGCGCATCGTGCGCTTGGAAGTGAAGGGCTGCCCGGGCGCTCCGGGAGCGCAATAATGCGGCTCCGCGATGCCTGGCTGCAGTTCGCCCGCTACTTGAGCGCCTGCGTCGCGTATGCCTTTCTGGCGGCGTTCGTCGGTTTGGTCGGAACGCAGATCTATAGCTGGTTTCGCACCGGGGATTGGACCCACATCGGCGTGAACGACGGGTTGAGAGCCGTGCTGGTGCGCTGCTGCACGCGGGGCGCGGACTTCGGTCACTTCTCCCCGCTCATGCACTGGCTGGATGCGCCCATCGACTGGCTTGGATTGCACAAAGTGCTCGACATACTGCCGGCTTCGCTGGCGCTGTTCGCGATCAGCGTCATCTGCAATTGCATCGCCATTTACTGCCGGGACCGCATCGACGAGCACCGGCGCAATGCATGATTGACCGGGTTTCCCCTAGCGAGGGACCCTCGCCGGACAGTCAGATTTTGCATACACGTGCACCGAGGCATTACTGCCAAGTCCGGGCCGGTCCTTGGCTCCGCATTTCGGATCGTCCCCGGCGCTGGTGGCCCTCCAGCGCACATGTCCGGTGCCGTCGGCGCCCGCCGTGATGGATACCGGAATCGAGGCAAATCCGTTGATTCGTTGGGCTACGAGGACCTTGGTGTGCGCCAGGGTATTCAAGTCGCGCACGGTCACGATCACGTCGTTGGTATTATTGTTAACAATGGTGATTGGCAGCATTTCATCGGCTTGGGCGGCACCTGATGCCGACAACAGCACCAGGCCTAGAGTGGTAGCGAGTGAAGTCATGGTGTGCATATGTACCTCCAAGGATATGGACAGCATACGCCGGCCTTGCGTTCGCTCGGCATCCGGCAAAACGCAGGATTTAATGTGACGACCTTCCTGCTGGCGTTCGGCGCGCTGTTCTCCATCGTCAATCCGTTGTCCGGAGCGTTCATATTCTTTGGAGCCACGCATTCGCTGTCGCCGCGGACTCGTGCGCAGGTGTCGCGTTGGGTGGCGATCTACGCATTCGCGATCGTCACCCTGTCGCTGTACATCGGAGCCTATGTGTTGAGCTTCTTCGGGGTCTCCATTCCGGTGTTGCGAGTGGCCGGCGGCATCGTGGTGTCGATGTCGGGCTGGCGGATGCTGACGGAGCCGGACGCCACCGAACAGCGCCGCAGCGAGACCCCCAGCCCGCGCTCCGTCGATGTGCCGCCAAGCCGGCTGGCGTTCTATCCGTTGACCATGCCGTTGACCACCGGTCCCGGCACGATTTCCGTCGCCATCTCTCTCGGCGCGAACCGTCCGCGGGGATTCCATGCCTCGTCGATCCAGTTCTTCATCGAGACGCTGGCGGCGGTGGGTTTGCTGGTGTTGCTGGTGTATCTGTTCTACCGCAATGCCGGGCGGCTTGCGAAACTGATGGGGGTCACCGGAACCACCATCGTGGTGCGGTTGTCGGCGTTCCTGCTGTTCTGCATCGGTATCCAGGTGTTCTGGAACGGCGCGGCGGAACTGTTGAGTTCGCTCACGCTGGGCGGCGCAACTTCCAGCTGAGCATGCCGCGGAGCGCGGCACGCGCGGATGCTTCAGGGCGTTTTCGCGGCGCGCGTGAGTCCAGGCAGATCGACGATACGCGCGAACTCGCCGCTGTTAAATCGATTCGGTTCGCGTAGATAGTCGATGACCATGTCGGTGGCGTCGGCGCCCCAAAAAATCTCGCCGTCGATTACGAAAGACGGCACACCGAACAGTCCTGCCTGCACGGCGCCGACGCCGTTGCGTTTGAGTTCGTCCTTGATGTGCGCTGAGCTGATCCTGGCATCGGCATCGGCGATGCCGACTTGTTGGCATAATTCCTGCCATTCCTGCGCATCGTCGAGGGATTTTCCCTCGCGCCAAATGTGCCGAAAAATCATTCGAACCGGCTCGAGACGATTGCCCGCGGCAATCGCCAGGCGCAGCGCCTTGATCGGGTTGAACGGATGCTGCTTGGGAAACTTGAGCGGAATGCCGTCGCGCTCGGCGCGCCATTGCACGAAGCGGTAGGTGAAACGCCGCTTCTGAGGGATCTCGGCAGGACCCTTGTGGCCCCAGTGCGTAAGCAGAGCGGCGAACAGCACGGGACGCAATGTCACGGCGACCTCCGGCGGCAACCGGTGGAAGGCTTCGAGCTGGAGATAGGCAAACGGGGATATGAAATCGAAATACCATTCAGCCGAGCTCATCGTCGCCTCCCCAGGGGTTTATTCCGGTAGATGGATCTTGCGCAGCAGCGCCTTGTAGCGCGGGTCCGCGTGCAGCGAGTTCATCAGCGGGTCCCATTTGATGTCGACGAGACCGTTGTCTCGTTGTGCGTAACCCCGATCCAGCCATTCAAACGCCTTGTCGCGCTCGCCACGCCAGGCATAGACCATCGCGATCTGATAGGCGGAATCGCCGGCGTGCTTCGCAATCAGCTCATCGAGCGCCTGCTGCGACTCCTGCGGCTTGTTAAGCGTGTGTTCGGCAACCGCAACTCCGAGCAAGCGGAATGCTTCCAGATCGGTCCTCTGAAAGCTCGCCAATGCGTCTGCCGGCTTGCCCGTCAGCAATTGCAACTCTCCCAGGCCCTCGAGAGTCCAGGTGGAGTCGGGGCTGACCTCGAGCGCACCGCGGCTGGCTTCGAGAGCGGCAGGAATGTTCCCGGTCGCGACCAGGTAGCGGGCGAGCATCATCCTCGGCCCCGACGACAACGGGTCGAGTTCGATCGCCTTATTCGCCGCTGCGATTGCCTCGGGAAAACGGCCCATGCTCGCCAGCAAGGTGCTGTACCGGTATTCGATCCATGCGTCGCTCGGATCGAGCGCCAGGGACTTGGTAAAATCCGCCAGCGCGCCGGACCAATCCCAGTCGATGTTCATGCGAAGGAAGCCGCGTGCCCCGTAGCTCCTGGCATCCTCCGGCCCCAGCTCCACGGCCTTGTTCGCCGCTGCCTGCGCGCGCTGGTAGCCGGCCGCATCGGCCGCCGGATCCGCGAGGAAATACTCCGCCACCGCGAGTTCGCAATAAGCCGCCACGTAGGCCGGATCGAGCGCGACAGCGCGCCGGTAGGCATCGACCGCCCGCCGATAGCCGTCGCCGTTGCCACGGTTGAAGAATTGGTGGCCGATCAAATACTGGTTGTAGGCCTCGACGTTCGAAGTGCGCTCACCCGAGGCCTCGCGCGCCGGTGCCAGCTTCAGCTTGAGCTGCGCCACCACGGCTCCGGCAATTTGATCCTGCACCTCGAACACATCCTTCAGCTCCCGGTCGTAGGTCTCCGACCACAGCTCCTCGCCGTCGCTCGCGCGGACCAGCTGCGTCGTCACGCGCAGGCGGTTGCCGGATTTGCGAACGCTTCCTTCCAAAATATTCGCGACGTTGAGTTTGCCGGCAATGGTCGGGATGTCGTCGGACGTGCCCTTGAAGGAGAACGAGGAGGTGCGCGCGATGACGTGCAGCCCCGGTGTCTTGGCAAGCTGGTTGAGCAGTTCCTCGGCAAGGCCGTCGGAGAAGTATTCCTGCTCCTTGTCCGAGCTCATGTTGACGAACGGCAGCACCGCAATGGAATGCTCGTTGGAGGCGATCGCCGCCGGGGCAACGACAGCGGCCGTGCGCTTCGACGCAAGTATCTCGTCCAGCCAGAAGTAGCCGGCGCCGAGGCAGGCAATGCCGACAAGCACCAGCATGATGAATGTCGAGCGTGTCGCAGCGGCTTTGCGCGGCATCGCGTGCGCCGTGGACCGCGACGCGCCGGGCGACAACAGCCCTAGAATGCGCTCGACGAATGCCGCGGGCGTTTCGCCGCCGGGCAGCTGCGTCCACTGCAGGGCGCGAAATGTCTCCGGCACCTGGGCATCCGGTTCGTTGATCTGATCGATGACCACGGGCACCAGAAACGGCTTGGCGTCCGCCATGTCGTGAGTGCGATCGGCGGCCATCCGCCATTCACGCCTGAAATAGCCTTCGAGCCGCGACTGGGAGTTGAGCGAGATGATGGGTACGAATAGAGCGCACTCGCGGATCTGGCGGCGGATCTCTTGATCCCAGGCATCGCCGCCGCGCAACTGGCTCTGATCGAACCAAACCTCCACTCCTCCGGCCCGCAGCGCCTCGCAAATGCGCCGCGCCGCCTCCGCATCCTGTGACGCATAACTTAGAAACACGGCCCGGCTCGGCTCGCTCATGGGCTAGCGGGCGGCCTCGATGATGGGCACGTGGGGGGCGGCGGTGCGCGGCGCGCGCCCGCTGAGACGAGGATCGTCCATCACTTCCACGCGCCGTTCATAGGGGGTGAAGCCGGAACGCCGGTAGAAGCCGAGCGCATCGGGATGGTCGAGAGTGCAGGTGTGAACCCAGAAGCGTTCAATGGGCCTGACCCACGCGCGCTCGATTGCGCGGTTCATCAGCCAGCGGCCGGCGCCGCGCCCCAGCAAAGACTGAGTGATGCCGAAGAAGGCGAGTTCGCATTGGCCTGGCTCGCGAAAATCGAGCTCCAACAGGCCCTCGTCCCGCCCCTGCCAGTCGAGCGCGTAGATTTCGACGGCCGGATTGCTGAGAATCGCCGCAAGATCAGCCTCAGGCATCACCAGCCGCGAAGTCCACAGCCAGTCGATGCCGACGCGGCGATATAACTCTCGATACCACTCAACGGTGCCTTGCGGGACAGGGCGAAGCTGCCACGAAGAATCCGCGCGCTCAACCTTGAGTTCTGGACGCGCCCGCATGTCGAGGCAGGTCACGACCGAGGCGAGCTTGCCCTGCGGAACATCGCTATACCCGAGTTTAAGCATCATGCGTGTAACCTTCGCACACGCTGTGCAGTCTGCCAACCCGACGCCGGATCAGGCGCCCTTCCAAAGATACGCGACGCTGCCCGCAGGCGCCTTGTACCAGCCCGGATCGCGGTAGTCGCCGTGGGCAAGGTCGGCGCGAATCTTCACCACCGTGAACATGCCGCCCATTTCAATGTCGCCGTAGGGACCGGCGCCGCCCATCATCGGCAGGGTGTTGTCGGGCAGCGCCATGCGCATGTCCTGCATGCCATTGCCCGCCGCGCCCGGCGCCATGTAATCCGGCACCAAGGAAGCGATTTGCCTGGCGACATCGCTTTGATCGACTCCGATCATGTTGGGGACGCCATGCCCCATGGCATTCATGGTGTGATGGCTCTTATGGCAGTGAAAAGCCCAATCGCCCGGCGCCGCGGCGGTGAACTCGATCGCCCGCATCTGGCCGACGCCAATGTCGGCAGTCACTTCGGGCCAGCGTGCCGCGGGGGGAATCCATCCTCCGTCGGTGCCCGCCACCACGAATTCATGGCCGTGCAGGTGGATGGGATGGTTGGTCATGGTCAGGTTGCCGGCGCGGATGCGCACCCGCTCGCCGAGCCGGGCCACCATCGGGTCGATTCCGGGATAGGCGCGGCTGTTGAAGGTCCATAGATTGAAATCCAGCATGGTGCTGACCTTGGGTGTGTAGCTTCCGGGGCTGATATCGTAGGCGTTCAGCAAGAACACATAATCCCGATCCACGTGCAGCAATTGCGGATCCGCAGGGTGGGTGATCCACATACCCATCATGCCCATGGCCATCTGCGTGGTTTCATCGGCATGCGGGTGGTACATGAAGGTGCCGGCGCGCTGCGCCTCGAACTCGTACACGTAGGTCTGGCCCGGCTTGATTGCCGGCTGGGTGAGACCCGACACGCCATCCATCCCGTTGGGCAGGCGCTGGCCATGCCAGTGGATGCTGGTGTCCTCGGCCAGTCGATTGGTCACGAAGATGCGCACGCGATCGCCCTCGACGACTTCGATGGTGGGTCCCGGCGACTGACCGTTGTACCCCCATAGATGTGCTTTCATGCCCGGTGCGATCTCGCGAATCACCGGTTCCGCCACCAGGTGAAACTCCTTGACCTCGTTGCGCATCCGCCAGGGCAGCGACCAGCCGTTCAAGGTGGCGACGGGCTGGTATGGCCGGCCGTTCGGCGGCTGCAGCGGCGCCTGCGTGCCGGTGGCGCCGGTGGATACGATCTCCGGCAATGCGGCCAGCGCATATTTATTCACCGCACCGGCGGCCATCGCCGCGCCGGCGCCTCTGAAAAATTGTCTTCGAGTCAGCATGGTAGTCCTTGCGGTATCAGTGAGAGCTATTGCTGAGGAGTGCTGTGTCGAATTCGGATTTAGCGATCCAAAAATCGCGCACGCTTTGGATGTAGTCGTCGATGCCGGCGATGCGCGCCCGGGCATCGGCCAATAAGTCGAAGGCGCTGATTCGCGCGCTGTTGTAGTTGAGCAGGTCTTGCTCGGCAACCAAGTTGGCGACCGGCAGAACCTCGTCGCGCTGATGGCTGGCGATGTCATAGGCCGCCCGATAGCGCGAATAGGCGCTGCGCACCTCGGACCGCGCATCGATCGCGGCTTGCGCGAAGCGGTCCACTGCCTGAGCGTAAATGGCCTGCGCCTTCCTGAGCTTCGCCGTGCCAGCGTCGAATATCGGAACCTGCAGCGTCACCTCATAGCCATTTTCGTAAGGATACGCGCGCGGCCCGTCCAGTATCCGTTCCGGACCCACCTCCAGTACATTGATAAAGCGAGTCGCCTGGGTCAGCCCAAGGCTGCGCGCTTGGGCGTCCATCTGCACGCGCAGCATTTGCAGGTCGACACGGCCTGACAAGGCGGTCTCGAGATTCGGCGGGTCAGCGGCTCGTTGCGGCAGATCGGGCAGCCGCTCCGCCAGGTTGACTGTGGCTTGATCCCCCGGCAGCCCCATCAATCGACACAAATTCTCGCGCGCGATGGCGTCCGCCAGTTGCGCTCGTTCCAGGCTCTGCCAGGCGGCGGCATAGAAACCTTGTTCGCGCGCTTGATCCAGACGGTTCCAATTACCGGCCGCGACCATTCTGCGCGCGAGTTCCGCGCTGGCCTGCGCAGCGTCCCGCACCTGCTGTTGATAACGCAGGGTTTCGCGCGCGCCGAGCGCCGTGAAATAAGCGCGCCTGGTGCGATCCGCCAGCTGCATCACATCGATGAGCACGGCGCTCTGTGTTTGCGCAAAGCGCCGCTTCTCGATCTCGTGCACCGATGGCGCTGCCGCCAACGCCAGGATGTTGAAGGCGACCGATTCTTCGATGCTGTACAAACCGCCGGCGTTGGCGTGGCGATAGGTGAATCGGGGATTCGGCAGGCGCCCTGATTGCACCAGGTCCGCTTCGGAGATCCCGAGCGCCTCGAAGGATGCCTGCAGGGCCCGATTGTTGAGCAACGCGATCTGCACGGCATCGTCCGCCGTCAGCAGGTGTTGCAGCAGCTCGGCGACGCGCTGATCGAGCTTGGCCCTTTGCTCCGGCGTTCGCGTCCATACCACTTGCTTGCCCAAACGCTGCTGCGTCGAGTCGGCAACCGCATCGAAGCCCCCATCGCGCGAATAGGTCGCGCAACCGCCGAGAGCGAGCGCCGACAGAATGCCAGCGGCCAGCGGCCTTGTTGGAATACCCATGATCGTCCTCACTGCCTGACAGGAAAAATCCGCAGCATCGCTGCGCCTTGAATCAGGCTGGGGAGCGGGGAGGGCGATCGAGACGGTCTAGCGCGGCCTTGGGTTCGGGATGGGACAGGGAAGCGGAGAACTCGCCGGCCGGATAGCGCGGCGCATGCCAGCGGGAGAGCGATGCGGCCATGACAATGGCACCGCAACAGTCACCGCAGCAGTGGTGATGGCCGGCCGAGGATGTATGAAGGTCGGCCGAGGATGGGTGCTGGCAATGATGCCCGGCACTGGGCGTGCCGTCACTGGAAGTCATTGAGCCGCAGTTCGACCATGCCGACGCATAGCCGGCGAGAGGCAATATCAGCGACAGCAGCAACACCCAGGCTCTGATTGTTCGGTTTATACGCATGCAGCTTGGCGAAAACCATACCAGCCTCGGACGAATAACACACGTGGGCAGCGCACATTGGCTGCGAAATCAAGGTGCTGCACTGCGGAATCGACTACTCTTCACCCTTGGCGGATAAGCGCAGGGGTAAATGCCATGAAAGCGTTGCAAATTGTGGGCGCCGTGCTCATTGCGGCAGGGCTGTATGTGTTGATCAAGTCACCGACCTTCTCGCGGCAAGAGAGCGTGCTCAAGATCGGCACCGTGGAAGCGACGGTACAGCGCCAGCAGGACATTCCGGCCTGGGCGGGCGGCGCCGCGATTGCGGCCGGCATCGTGTTGATCGTCGTTGGCGCGAGAAAATCCTGAAGATCGAATGGCCGGTCGAGATTCCCAAGACAGTCAGGATTCCTATTCGCCTCGCGCCGTGCTCATCGGGCTGCTGGTCTGCGTGTTGCTGGTTCTGGGTGGCTTGTTCCTGGTGTACGCCCTGCGGGACACCTCGCAGCTGCAGGATTGCGTGATGCAGGGGCGCTCCAACTGCGCGCCAGTGACGCCTTAAGGGCCGTTGGGGGTGGGCGCCACGGTGTCGTCGATTCGCTTCATGAAGTCATCGGGCGGCGCCTCGCCGGACGGCATCGGCGGGGGATTAGGCACCGCCGCGGAGTTATCGGCGGGAATCACCGGCGCCTGGCCTGCGTCCGGGGGATGTCTTGCCATAGCTTCGGTCTGTCCCAGATCGGACATGCTCCACCCGCCGCCTAGATCGTTGATCAGGGTCACGCTGGCCGTGAGTTGCCGCAACTGAATTTGTAATTCCGTCTCGCGCGCGCTCAGGTAGGCATTTTGCGCGGTGATGACCTGCACGTAGCTGTCGACGCCATTGCGATAAAGAACCAGGGTCAGTTCCACGGCGCGCCGAGCCGCCTCCGTGGCCTTGTGCGCCTGAGTGAGTTCGGTCGACAGGATTCGCAGGGCCGCGAGATTGTCCTCGACCGACTGGAATGCGCTGAGCACGGTCTGGCGATAGGTGGCGACCTGGCTGTCGTTCAGGGCATGCGCCTGCATGAGCGCGGCGCGGCGCGCGCCGCCGTCGAACAGAACCTGGGCCAAACTTGGCCCCACCGACCAGAAACGGTTCGGCAGATTGAACAGACTGCTGAGCGTGGTCGACTCGTACCCGCCGGAGGCGCTCAAGGTCAAGGTGGGGAAAAACGCCGCCCGCGCCACGCCAATTTGCGCATTCGACTGGGCCACCTGGCGTTCGGCCGCGGCGATGTCGGGACGCCGCTCCAGCAAATCGGAGGGCATTCCCACCGGGATGGGCGGAATTGCTTGGTTCAAGCGCTTGTAGGGAATCGAAAACTCGGACGTAGACACGCCGATCAGCACCGCGATGGCATGCTCGTACTGAGCGCGCGCGACTCCCACGTCGGTCTGCTGCGCCATGGCGGTTTCGAGAGTGGATTCGGCGCTGGCAATATCCGCATCCGAGTCGACGCCGTTCTTGACCAGCGTGCGAACCAGCCGCAGGCTCTCTTGATAATCCCCGACAGTGGTCTCGAGAATGCGTCGCTGCTCATCCGCCACCCGCAGCTGAAAGTAATCCTGCGCCAGGGTGCTCTGGGTGCTGAGCAAGGCATTTGCCAGCTGTGCCGCGCTTGCCTGCGCGGCAAAGCGATTTTCCGCCACGGTGTTGCGGATGCTGCCCCAGAGATCAATCTGGTAGGAGGCCTCGAGCGGCAGCGTGAATACATTGTGCGTCAGCGACGATCCGCTCGGGATCGTCGTGCTGCCCGTTGTGGTCGTGGTGGTGGTCGTTGATCCGCCGGCCGGCGTGGTCGTGCTCGGAGAACTCGCGCTCGAGCCGCCGGCTCCGCCGAGCGCGGCACTGGACTTTTCTCGTGTCACCGAGGGGTCAAGTTCCAAGCTGGGAAACAGCTGTGCCTGCGCTTCCAGGACCAGCGCATAGGCCGCTCGATAGCTAGCTTCGGCCGCTACGATGGTTTGATTCGATATGGCGACCCGCGATTCGAGCTGGTTGAGCTCCTCATCGCCGTAGGATTCCCACCAATTGCTGCGCAGCGCGGCGTCGCGCGGCTCGGCGATCTTCCAGCCCTGCGCGGCCGCATCGCCGCCCGGCACTGCTTCCTTGTAGGCCGCCGCCGGGGCGGTCTTTGGCGGATCGTAATGCGGGGCAAAATTGCACCCCGCCAAGACAGCCAAACCGGCGCCGCCCGCAAGAATTGCATGCAACGATCTCATGATCTGGCCGGCTCGCCGGCGGGCGCGCTGTCGCCGGCGGCCGCGCTGTCTCCCGGAGGACGCGCGAATCCAAATTTCGACACCCAGGTATTCAACCGATCCATGTATAGATAGATCACCGGGGTCGTGAAAAGTGTCAGCACCTGGCTCACGATGAGTCCGCCGACGATTGAAATGCCGAGCGGGCGGCGCAATTCGGACCCCATCCCTAGGCCGATGGCCAGGGGAACGCCGCCGAGCAATGCCGCCATGGTGGTCATCATGATGGGCCGGAAGCGCAGCAGGCTGGCCTGAAATACCGCTTCCTTGGGACTCTTGTGGTCGCGTCTTTCCACCTCGATGGCGAAGTCGATCATCATGATGGCGTTTTTCTTGACGATTCCTATGAGCAGGATGATTCCGATCAGCGCGATGACGGAAAGATCGGTGTGCGTGAGCAGTAGCGCGAGCAGCGCGCCGACGCCCGCGGACGGCAGTGTGGACAGAATGGTCACGGGGTGAATGTAGCTCTCGTACAGAATGCCGAGCACCACGTAGACGGCGGCGATCGCGGCCGCGATGAGCAGCGGTTCGGTCGCGAGCGAGGCGTTGAAGGCCTGGGCGGTGCCGCTGAACGACCCGGTGATGGTCGAGGGCATGCCGGCCTTTTTCTCGGCATCGGTAATCAATTTCACTGCATCTCCCAAGGCCACGCCGGGAGCCAGGTTGAACGAAAAGGTCACCGACGGGAACACGCTCGAGTGATTCACCGCGAGCGGCGCGGTGGTCGCCTGGTAATGCGTGAACGCCGACAGCGGCACCATCCCGCCGCCGGTGGCGGCGACATAGATATTCTGCAATGCCCCCGGGTCTTGCCAGAAGCTGGGGTCGACCACCATGATCACGTAGTACTGGTTCAATGGCGTGTAGGTGGTGGCAATTTCCCGCTCTCCGAACGCGTCGTAAAGAACGCTGTCGATGTCCTGCGGCGAAATCCCCAGGCGCGAGGCGGTAGCCCGGTCGATGACCAGATTGGCTGCGAGCCCTTTGTTTTGCGCATCGCTGTTCATGTCCGGCAATTGGCGGATGCCCTTGAACACCTTCAGCAGCACCTGTCCCCAATGATTCAGCGTCTGCAAATTGTCGCTCTGGATGGTGTATTGGTACTGTGCCGCGGACTGCCGGCCGCCGATCCTCACGTCCTGCACGGCCTGCAGGAACAGTGTCGCGCCGGGCACCACGGCCATTTTCGGGCGCAGCCGGTTGATGATCTGGTCGGCCGTGCTCTTGCGTTCCGAGAGCGGCTTGAGCGCGATGAACACGCGCCCGGTATTGGTGGTGGTGCCGCCGCCGCCGCCGGAAAACATCAACACGGTGTCGACGGCGGGATCTTGCTTGACGATGGCGGCGAAACGTTGAATCTTCAATTGCATGGCCTGGAATGAGATCGCTTGATCCGCGACGATGCTGCCGTTCAAGCGCCCGGTATCCTGCTGGGGAAAAAATCCCTTGGGGATTATTATGAACAGAAATACATTGAGAACCACGGTGGCGATGAAAATGATCAGCACCAGCATCGAGTGGTCCAGCACCCAGCTCAGGCTGTGCTCATAGCCCTTCAGTATCCGTTCGAAGGCGCGCTCGCTGGCCATATACAGCTTGCCATGCGTGGCCTTCTTGCGCAGCAGGACGGAACACATCATGGGAGTGGCGGTTAGCGACACTGCGAGGGACACCAGGATCGCCACCGACAGCACCACGGCAAATTCGCGGAACAGGCGCCCGATGATTCCTCCCATCAACAGGATCGGAATGAACACGGCCACCAGCGAAATGCTCATCGATAGAACGGTGGAGCCGATTTCCGCGGCGCCCTTCATGGCGGCTGCCTCGGCACTCAGCCCCATTTCCTGGTAGCGCGTGATGTTCTCGAGCACCACGATTGCATCGTCGACCACGAATCCGGTGGAAATCGCCAGCGCCATCAAGGAGAGATTGTCGACGCTGTAGCCCAGCAGATACATGGCAGCCAGGGTGCCGATGATGGAGGTGGGCACCGCGATCAGCGGAATCAAGGTGGCGCGATACTCGCGCAGGAACAGGAACACCACCAGCACCACCAGCACCACCGAGATGAGCAAGGTGCGCTCGATGTCCGCCACCGAGGCGCGGATGGTTTGCGTCTGGTCAAGCCCGATGGACATGATGATGGCCGGATCGATGCTGGCATGCAGCTGCGGCAATGCCGCCTTGATTGCATCCACCGTGGTGATGATATTCGCGCCGGGCTGCCGAAACACGATCAGCAACGCAGCTCGTCTGCCGTTGGCCAAGCCTACGGAGCGGACGGTTTGCACCGAATCCTGGACCTTGGCGACATCGGTCAATCTCACGGGCTGGCCGTTGCTGTATGAAACGATGAGCGGTTGAAAATCGGCTGCCTTCGTCAGCTGATCGTTCGCGCTGATGTCCCAGCGCCCGTCGCTGTCGGAGAAGCTTCCCTTGGCCTGGTTGACGGTTTGCGCCGCGATCGCGGCGCGGACGTTCTCCAGACCCAGCCCGTAGGCGCTCAGCTGCGTGGGATTCACATTGATGCGCACGGCGGGCGCCGAGCTGCCGCCGACCACGACCTGTCCGACGCCGGTGATCTGCGACAGTCTCTGTTCCAGGATGGTCGAGGCCGCATCGTACAGCGCCGAAGGCGGCAGCTTGTCCGACGTCAGGGCGATGATCATGATGGGCGCGTCGGCCGGATTGACCTTCCGATAGGTGGGATTGCTCGGCAGATTGGCCGGCAGATAGCTGCGCGCGGCATTGATTGCCGACTCCACATCGCGGGTCGCCGCATCGATGCTGCGGTTGAGATCGAACTGCAGAGTGATGCTCACCTGGCCGAGCGAGCTTTGCGAGGTCATCTCGGTCACCGAGGAGATGCGCCCGAATTCCCGTTCCAGCGGAGTCGCGATGGCGGAGGCCATGATCTCGGGGCTGGCGCCCGGCAAGGATGCCGACACCGATACGGTCGGAAAATCAACCTGCGGCAGCGGCGACACCGGCAGCACCCTGAATGCCGCGGCGCCCGCCAGGATCACCGCCGCGGTGAGCAGCGTGGTGGCGATGGGCCGCTGGATGAAGGGTGCGGAAAAATTCATGGTTGCGGTGCCGGCAGCGCGGGCGGCTCCTGGTGCTTGCGCATTCCGGAAATCTTCGCCGCCAGGTCATCGAAGAACAGGTAGATGACGGGAGTCGTATAGAGGGTCAGCATCTGGCTGAAAATCAGGCCGCCGATGATGGTGATTCCGAGCGGACGGCGCAGCTCCGAGCCCACGCCGTGTCCAAAGGCCAGCGGCATCGCCCCGAGCATGGCAGCCATCGTGGTCATGAGTATCGGCCGAAAGCGCAGCAGGCAGGCCTCGTGGATCGCATCGAAGGCGCTCTTGTTCTCCTTGCGCTGCGCCTCGAGCGCGAAGTCGATCATCATGATGGCGTTCTTTTGCACGATGCCGATCAACAGCACGATTCCGATGATCGCGACCACCGTCATCTCATCGCCGCAGATCATCAGAGCCAGCAACGCGCCGACACTCGCGGAAGGCAGCGTCGACAGGATGGTGATCGGATGAATGTAGCTTTCATAAAGCACCCCGAGCACGATGTACACCGTGAGCAGGGCGCTCAGCACCAGGATCCCTTCGTTCGCGAGCGAACCGACGAACGCCTGGGCGGTGCCCTGGAAAGTACCGATCATCGCCGCCGGCTCCGGCAACTCCCTTTGAACCTTCTCGATTGCGCTCACCGCGCCGCCGAGCGAGGCGTCCGTGGCCAGGTTGAAGGACACGGTGGCCGCGGGAAACTGTCCCATGTGGGTGATCAGGATCGGGGCGGTAATCTGCGCTGCCTTGGTGAAGGCGCTCAAGGGGACCGCCGCCGCACCCGCCGGCTGCAG
>Ga0302311_10002446_pt1 | contig 21118 bp, 17 predicted proteins | sample III_Palsa_N1_3_FD_200449 | JGI IMG/M metagenome (GOLD analysis project Ga0302311, IMG submission 200449) | Peat permafrost microbial communities from Stordalen Mire near Abisko, Sweden - III_Palsa_N1_3 | ecosystem: Environmental > Terrestrial > Soil > Palsa > Peat permafrost | place: Sweden... | reverse complement strand
CCAGGCACGCAACAAAAGCTGGGAAATGTTCACCAGCCGACATCGAGATGCCGCCTGGACGGTGCTGCTGGTGGGACTGGCGGTGGCGGCGGGATTGCTCGCCGGACATGTCGGGAAGAGGAAAGGATAGAAGAATCTTCTTTTTGTGAACAAATAGAAGCAAAAAAACTTTGGACGTTTAGGGCCGAATTCGACGTCGGTCCGGGGGTGGTGTATGCGAGACCGCAGCGCGCACTTGATCGGCGTCCAGAACCAACCCGGGAGGAAGAAAATGTTCCAGATCGATCTGCTGATCGGCGGGGAAAATCAACCAGCGACCAACGGCGCCACCTACGATCGCCGCGACCCGGTGACCGGGGAGATCGCTACGCGCGCCGCTGCCGGGACCGTCGCCGACGCGAACCGCGCCGCCGATGCCGCCGCCGCCGCCTTCCCGGCCTGGGCCGCGACCGGCCCAGGTCAGCGCCGCGCGCTGCTGCAAAAGGCCGCCGACCTGCTCTCGGCGCGCACGCCCGAATTCATCGCCGCAATGCAGACCGAAACCGGCGCCACCGCCGGCTGGGCAGGGTTCAACGCAATGCTCGCCGCCGGCATCCTCACCGAGGCGGCGGCAATGACCACCCAAATCTCAGGCGAGGTGATCCCGTCGAACATTCCCGGCAGCCTCGCCATGGCGGTCCGCGTGCCGGCAGGGGTGTCCTTGGGCATCGCACCGTGGAACGCGCCGGTCATCCTGGGCGTGCGCGCGATCGCAATGGCGCTCGCCTGCGGCAACAGCGTGATCCTGAAGGCGTCGGAGCTTTGCCCCGCAACCCACCGGCTGATCGGCACCATCCTGCAAGACGCCGGACTCCCCGCCGGAGTGGTGAACGTCATCACCAACGCGCCAGAAGACGCGGCGGCGGTGGTGGCGGCCCTGATCGGCCACCGCGCGGTGAAGCGGATCAATTTCACCGGTTCGACCCGGGTCGGCCGCATCATCGCCAAGACCGCCGCCGAATATCTCAAGCCTTGCCTGCTGGAACTCGGCGGCAAGGCACCGCTGGTGGTGCTCGACGACGCCGATCTGGACGAGGCGGTGAACGCGGCGGCGTTCGGCGCCTACATGAACCAAGGCCAGATCTGCATGTCGACCGAACGCATCGTGGTGGTGAACCAGGTCGCCGACGAGTTCGTGGCGCGGCTGGCCGCCAAAACCGCGGGTTTGCCGGCGGGCAATCCGCGCCGCAACGATGTCGTGCTGGGCTCGCTGGTGAGCCTGGAGGCCGCCGAACGGATCGAGGAACTGGTGCACGACGCGTTGGCAAAGGGCGCCACGCTTGCCGCCGGCGGCGGCCGCGACGGTACGATCATGGCGGCGACCCTGATCGACCGCGTGACCCCGGCGATGCGGCTCTACGCCGAGGAATCATTCGGCCCGGTCGCGGTGGTGGTGCGCGCCCGTGATACCGACGATGCGGTGCGGATCGCCAACGACAGCGATTATGGGCTCTCTGCCGCGGTGTTCGGGCGGGATGTCAGCCGTGCGATGGCGGTGGCGGGCCGGATTCAAAGCGGCATCTGCCACATCAACGGTCCGACCGTGCATGACGAAGCGCAGATGCCGTTCGGCGGGGTGAAGGACTCGGGCTACGGCCGCTTCGGCGGTAAGGCCGCAATCGCGGAGTTCACCGATCTGCGCTGGATTACCTTGCAGTCCGGCCATCGACACTATCCGTTCTAGAGTATGTTGGTACCGGATTGGATCGCCGCAAGTGCCACGAACATGCTCTAGCTCATTGTTTAAACGAGCAATTTTATCGTCCCTTCCGGCGGTTGATGGTTCTATGTGGGCCGATATTGCTCTAACTCTTGATCGTGTATCCGGTGATCTTGCCGATCCAGGTGATAAATCCTTGCGGATCCAAATCTTCGCAGTGACCTGCGTCCCAGAAGATCACGGCATGCACGTCGCGGCCCATGTTGGAGAGACCGGTCGCCATATTGATCGTGCTCACCGGGGCGGAATCGGTTTCGATCGCACCGTGGTGGAACCACCAATGTAGGGCAGCACCGTCGTTGCGGCGAGTGATGAAATACATCGGATTCATCATGTTCACCACCGCTTGCAATTGCGGGTCGATCTTGGCGTTGGGATTGCCGGTCAAGTGCTGCAGACTATAGTCGGTGAAAACCCGTGAATCGGTGGTGGCGTCGCCAAATTCATTGGTTTCCGGCGCTTTGAGGTTGAAACTGGAGAAAGCCGGAGCGGTCTTGTTCCGGACGATGTGTTGAGCCGCGAATTCTGCGTAAGTGAAGCTCGCGGTTTTGCCATCCCATGAGAGCCAGGGGTTTTTTGCCAGATATTCCTGGCGCTGCTCGGGAGACAGGCTGAGCAGATATTTCTCGGCTGCAGGCGCCAGATAATATTTGACGAGATATTCGCCCAAATTATCCGCCGTAAGCTGGCCAAATCCGTCCTGGCCCTGAAGCTTCAGCGAGGCCTCATAGGCCGGGAACATCGCTTTCAACTGGGCAGAGACGGTTTGGTCAACGGTGCCGCCGGACCGCAGCTTCGATCCGCCGAATGCCCATTCGTACGACATGTCGTTGTGGTCGAGGTCGGTGACCGGCGAACCGCAGCCGGCGGCGAAGATGTTGTCCGGTTCCTCGGCGGCACCGATCTGCTGCTCATAATATTCGTACAACGGGCTGTTGCCGGAGGCGCCGAGCAGCGCGGAAAGCGCGCCGCCGGCGCTGCAACCCGACGAAATGATCCAGTTGTCGTTGCCGGGCAGCACGCCGGCGTTGTGGCGGATGTAGCGTACGGCGGCTTTCAGATCCACGATCGCCGCGGGTGCCTTGCCGTAATAGACGCCGTTGGGGAATCGGTTGTCGCGCCCACGCGCGCCGGGCGACACGATCACGTAGCCGGCGGCGAGTCCCGAACCATCGGTGTTGCCGGGCCCCGCGCCCGGAGGTCCGCCCGGTCCTCCCGCAAATCCGCCCGGGGGTCCGCCGGGGGGTCCGCCGGGGGGTCCGCCCACGCCGCCACCGGGAGGAGGACCGGGCATGCGCATGCCCGGAGTCTGAATATTGGGCGAAGACATATAGCCGCCGACGTTGACGTCGAACAGAATGGGGGCGTTGGTGGGATCTACCGCGATGCCATTCACCGAGACCGGAACTTTTACGTCCAGGCTTTGGTAATTCTTGTCGACTGGTTTGGTCACGTAGAGCAGGTGCTCATACAGACGATACACCACCTTCTTTTCGCCGCTCGGCGTTGTTACCGACATGGTCTTCAGCGTGAATTTGTCTTTGGGAAAGAGCAGGGGATCGTTGGCTGCCGTGGTTCCTTGGGCGAAGGCATGCGGCGCGCAGCCGATGCCGGCGAGGAGAAGCGAAAGGACGAAGAGAGCGCAACGCCTCCGCAGATGGTCGAATGTCGAGTCTTTCACGGTTTCTCCCTCTTTGTTGCCGGGAATGATTGAAACATTCCGCTATTGCCTGGTGAATACTAGCCAGAAAAGAACATGTCAAATCGCCGATAATGCGAGAAAACCACACGTTTGTTGCCAATCCCCACGGAACCAAAACCGACAAAGTTTTTTTGCTTCTTTTTGTTCACAAAAAGAAGACTTCGCTTGTCCTTCTTCAAATCGGCAACCTGATCCGCGCCCGGAGCCCGCCCTGCGGACTGGTCTCGAGATGGACATCCCCGCCATGGCTGCGCACCACGTCCCGCGCGATTGTGAGTCCCAATCCGGTTCCCCCCACAGCGTTGCTGGTAAACGCCCGAAACGCGTGCTCGCGCAGGTGTTCGGGCATTCCCGGGCCGTCGTCGTCGATCATGATCAGCAGGCTGCGCTCGGTGGCCGCGGCGCTGATCACCACGTGCTCGCCGTGACGTGCGGCGTTGTCGGTGAGGTTGGTGATGGCGCGGCGCAGCGCGTCGGGGCGGGCCTTGATTGCCACTCCGACCGGTGCGCCGCGCAGGGTGGCGGCGCCGGCGCGGCGGCCCGAGGTGGCGATGTCGTCCAGCATGGTGTCGACGTCGACGGTTTGCGGCTGTTCCTCGCCATCGCCACGGGCGAACGAAAGGTAGGCCGCGATCATCCGGTCCATCTCTTCCAGATCCGCGGTCATATCGACGGTGTCGGGTCCCTGGTTGGGCAGCATCGCGATCGCCAGCCGCAGACGCGTCAGCGGGGTTCGCAGATCGTGGCTGACGCCGGCGAGCATTTCGGTACGCTGGCCGAGGAAGCGGCGGATGCGTTCCTGCATCAGGTTGAAGGCAGCGGCGGCGAGCCGCACCTCGGTGGCGCCTTCCAATCTGATTGGTCCGCGGTCCTGGCCGCGGCCGAAGCTGTCGGCGGCGCGGGCGAGGCGGCGGATGGCGCGCACCTGGTTGCGCATGAACAGTGCGGCGATCACGTAGAGCAGCGCGGAGCTGCCGCTGACCCAGACCAGAAACAGCAGCAGTGTGCTATCGACCAGGCGCTTTTTCGGCACCTTGATCTCCACCACCTCGTCGCCCAGTTGGATTTTCACCACCACGTTGACCGGGTCGGACCGCCAGTCCGCAGTGGTCGGGCGGTGCACGAACTGCTCGAGCGAGGCCGACAGATCGTCGTCGAACGGACCAAGCAGGTTGGGCTGTTTGCGCGGGACCAGACGGGAATGGGGCTCGATCGCGACCACCAGGTAATTATGCGCGAGTGCCGATTTGATGATCCATGCCCGGTCGGACGGCGCGGGATAGCGGTGCAGCAGGTCGATGGTCTGGGCGATCTCGCCGCCGACCGATTGCGAAAAGCGGCGGGACACCAGGTTGAGATTGCGGCCGTAAAACAACTCGAAGGCGACCACATCGGCCAGCAGCATCGGGATCAGCATGATCAGCAGGCTGCGCGCGAGCAGGCTTCGCGGCATCAGCTCACGGCAGCGTTCGAAAATCGTCGGGCGTTTAGTGTCCGTTCGAATTGTTAAATAACCTTATCAATAAGTTACGCAAGACACGGCAAAGGCACGGCAAAGGAAAGTCTTCTTTTTTAAAAAAAAGCAGCAAAAAGCTTTTGTTCGATTGGCTTCCAGCTTAATCCGCGAAGGTTTGCGATGACCTGATTGACAAAGTTTTTTTGCTTCTTTTTGTTCACAAAAAGAAGACTCTTCCTTTCCGCTATCTCGTTGACTTTACGGATCATCATTCTGTACCGGCGCTCAGACACCGGGCTTCAGCACGTAGCCGCGGCCACGTACCGTGTGGAGGAAGCGCGGCTCGCGCGGGTCGGCTTCGATCTTGCGGCGGAGGCGGGTGACTTGCACGTCGATCGCGCGCTCGCCGGTTTCGTCCATTTCGAGCTGGCCGGCGAGCGCCTCGCGGGAGAGCACTTCGCCGGGTTGCGCGGCCAGCGCGCTGAGCAGGGCAGATTCGCCGCCGGTGAGGTAGATCACGCCGTCGGGTCCCGACAATTCGCTGCGTTCGAGGTCGAATTCCAGCGGCCCGAGCCGGAGCTTGCCGCCGGCGGGAAGCGTTCGCGCCGCGGGGGTGGTGCGCCGGAGCAGGGCGCGCAGGCGGAGTTCCAGTTCGCGTGGGTCGAACGGCTTGGGCAGGTAGTCGTCGGCGCCGGCCTCGAAGCCCTCGATCCGGTCGTCGGGGGCGCCGCGCGCGGTGAGCAGCAGGATTGGCGTGGTGCGGCCTTCGCGCCGCAGCGCATGGGTCAGCGCCAGCCCGGACTCGCCTTGCATGGTGACGTCGAGCACCATCAGGTCGGGTTCAGTGACCCGCAGCAGCCCGCGCGCCATCGCGGCGTCTTCGGCCACCGTCACCCGGAAGCCGCGCTCGCCCAGGAAACGCGACAGCAAAGTGCGCAGGCGGGCGTCGTCGTCGACCACCAGTATGTGCGAGGAGTCTCCCATCAGGCGGTGCGCGATTTGGCTTCGGGGGCGTCTTCGCCGATGTAGGCGCGGGCAGAGGGTTCCATGATACCGATCAGCACCCGGCGGAAGCCCTCCACCGCGGGTCCGCCGGCTTCGCGGAACGCGGAGGCAAGCAGTTCGCGCTGGCGTTCGAACAGCCGGCGTTCGAGGGCGACACCGGCGGGGGTGAGGGTGAGGAGGCGCTGGCGGCGGTCGTTCTTGCCGGCGACCTGCGCGACCAGGCCGCGATCGATCAGCAGCGTCAGCACACGGGCGAGGCTTTGCTTGGTGATGCCGAGGATCGACAGCAAATCGGACACCGTCATGCCCGGATTGCGGCCGATGAAATGCAGCGATCGGTGATGGGCCCGGCCGAGGCCGTCGTGTTCAAGGATCGCGTCGGCGGCGCCGGTGAAGTCGCGGTAGGCGAAAAACATCAGATCCTGCGCCTGGCGGATCTGTTCCTCGCGCAGGAACAAGTGGCTCGAGCCGGGCGGGCCGGCGACGCGCGGGTCGATCGCGGCGAGCTTGGACTTCTCCGGCGTCCCCCTCTCTATTGTCATGGAAGCCATTCTTTCCAGTTGGGGCAGGTTCGTTGACTTAATCTAGCGCAAATCCTAGCCTAACCCAATACGTCGAAACAAATTTAGTGGAGCGTCCCGATGCCGATTCCGTTCGACGACCGCGATGGTCAGATCTGGTGGGACGGCGAGCTGGTGCCCTGGCGCGAAGCAAAGCCGCATGTGCTGACGCACGGTCTGCATTATGCGAGCGCGGTGTTCGAGGGCGAGCGCGCCTATGCCGGCAATATTTTCAAGCTGCGCGAGCATACCGACCGGCTGATCGCGTCAGGGCGGTGGCTCGGGTTCGAAATTCCCTACAGCGCCGATCAGATCGACGCCGCCTGCAAGCTTGTGCTGGCGGCCAACGGGCTGACCGAGGCTTATATCCGGCCGATCGCGTATCGCGGCTCGGAGATGCTGGCGGTTTCGGCGCAAAGCACCAAGATCCATCTCGCGATCGCGACCTGGGCTTGGCCCAACCTGTTCGGCGCCGACCGGATGAAGGGCGTGCGGCTGGGCTGGGCGAAGTGGAAGCGTCCGTCGCCGGAGACCGCGCCGACCGCCTCGAAGGCGGCCGGGCTTTACATGATCGGCACGCTTTCGAAGCACCAGGTCGAGGCCGAGGGTTTCGACGATGCGCTGATGCTGGACTGGCGCGGCCAGGTGGCCGAGGCCACCGGCGCCAATATTTTCTTCGTGAGAGATGGCGAGTTGCACACGCCGATTCCGGATTGTTTCCTCGATGGGATCACGCGCCGCACAGTGATGAAGCTCGCGCGCAATCGCGGCATCAAGGTGGTCGAGCGGGTGATCATGCCTGAGGAGCTCGCCCAGGCGAGCGAGGTTTTCCTGGCCGGCACCGCCGCCGAGGTAACGCCGGTGCGCCAGATCGGCGAGTTGCATTACAATTCCGGCCCGGTCACCGCGACGCTGCTGGCGGATTACGAAGCCCTGGTCCGCATGTCGCCGGAAGACGTGGAAAGGTTGGCTGCGTAGCTAATTGACAAAGTTTTTTTGCTTCTTTTTGTTCACAAAAAGAAGACTTCTTTTTTGAAAAAAAGCAGCAAAAAACTTTTGACCATTAGGGCTGACCGGAACCGCCCGCGGCACCATACACTTGGCCGGTGGCGTAGCTCGCGTCGTTCGCCGCCAATTGGACGTAGATCGAACCCAGCTCCGCCGGCTGGCCGGCGCGGCCCAGTGGCGTATGGCTGCCGAACTTGCGCAGTTTCTCCTGCGTCGCCCCGCCCGATACTTGCAGCGGTGTCCACACCGGCCCGGGCGCCACTGCGTTCACGCGGATGCCGCGCGGCCCGAGCTGCTTCGCCAGCGACTTGGTATAATTCATGATCGCGGCCTTGGTCTGGGCGTAATCATAGAGGTCGGGGGAGGGGTCATACGCCTGCTCCGACGCCGTGCCGATGATCACCGATCCCGGTTGCAAGTGCGGCAGCGCCGCCTTGATGATCCAGAACGGTGCATAGATATTGGTCTTCATGGTCCAGTCGAATTCCTCGCTGGAAATCTGCAGGATCGAGGCGTGGGTTTGCTGCCGCCCGGCGTTGTTCACCAATATGTCGAGCCCGCCCAGCCCGCGCACCGCTTCGGACACCAGCTTCACGCAGAAGCGTTCGCTACGCAGATCGCCCGGGATCGGCACCCCGACCCGTCCCTCCGCGTTGATCAGCTCGATCACCTCGCGCGCGTCGGGTTCTTCCTCGGGCAGGTAATTGATTGCCACATCCGCGCCTTCGCGCGCGAACGCAATCGCCGCCGCGCGCCCCATGCCGGAATCCCCACCGGTGATCAGCGCCTTCCGTCCAGCGAGCCGTCCGGATCCGCGATAGCTGGCCTCGCCGTGATCGGGCCGCGGCTGCATCTTGCTGGCGAGCCCCGGCCAGGGCTGCGACTGCTTGGGATAGGGCGGCTTCGGATAGGCCCGAGTGGGATCGGAAAGCCGGGCTTGCGGCGCCGGCGCGGAGCTTAGTTCCGGCGGTTCGGACGCCGCGGACAACCCGTTATCGGCATTGTCTGCGACCGCCCGCTGGAACAGCGGATTTGCTTCGTTGGTGTCCATACCCTGCTCCTATTGATGCGTGATTGGGCGGCCGAATGGCGTTACCTCGGCCCGCCGAAGGAGTTTGTCGACGACAACGGGCAAGCCTAGCGAAGCCGCGGTTGGGCGCGTAGCCTCGGAAAATACCTAACGGCCGGGGATGCAATATCATTTTGTCATTGCACTGAAATTCGCAAGTGAAGTGGCTGCGGAACGGCGAATTGGACTCCATCCGCGACCATTGCGATGGCGCGCATCCGCGTGCCCGAATCGCGGGGTTGCGGCGTGTCCCCCCGACAGTCACGTTTTTGGGCCAATCCGCCGGGCGCAAAGCTTGCCTGCCGGCAGACCCCATGCTACGAGCCGCGCCAACCGGCGGGTCACCCGCCCTCATACAGAAAGATGGACCGCCCGCGTGGCTTCCAACAACGCGACGAACCCCACCTCCAGTGTAGCCGGCCGCTACGCCGTGGCGCTCTATACGCTCGCCACCGAACGCAACGTGATGGTTCAGGTGATCCCGCAGATCGAACGGCTGGCCGAGCTGATCGAGGCCTCGCCCGATTTTCGCCGTGTGCTCGAAAGCCCGTTGATCGACGTCCGGCAATCCTGGAAAGCGGTGCGCGCGGTGCTGGATGCGAACGACTTCGGACCGCTGTTCAAAAAGTTCGTCGGTACCGTCGCGGCCAATCGCCGGCTGAAATCGCTGCCGGCGATCATTGCCGCGTTCAAAGCGCTGGTCGCCGAAAAACGCGGCGTCCAGACCGCCGAAGTCACCACCGCCTACGCGCTGTCCGATCTGGAACGTACCGCCTTGCTGGGCCGTCTTGCCGAAGCCGGTTACGGCTCGGTCCATCTGACCGAGATCGTCGATCCGCGAATCCTCGGCGGCGTGATCGTGAAAATCGGCTCGCGCCTCTATGACACCAGCCTCAAATCCCGGCTGCACCGCCTGCAGTACGCCATGAAGGGAGCCGCCTGATGGAAATTCGCCCCGCCGAGATTTCCGAGATCCTCAAAAAGCAGATCGAGACCTTCGATACCGACGCCAACGTCGCCGAAACCGGCCAGGTGCTGTCGGTCGGCGACGGCATCGCGCGCGTCTACGGACTTTCCAACGTGATGTCGGGCGAGTTGGTGGAATTCCCCGGCGCCGGCATCAAGGGCATGGCGCTGAACCTGGAGGCCGACAACGTCGGCGTGGTGATCTTCGGCGACGATCAGCAAATCCGCGAGGGCGACACCGTCACCCGCACCGGTTCGATCGTCGACGCGCCGGTGGGCAAGGGCCTGCTCGGCCGGGTGGTCGACGGCCTCGGCAATCCGATCGACGGCAAGGGGCCGATCTATTACACCGAACGCCGCATCGTCGAAACCAAAGCCCCCGGCATCATTCCGCGCAAATCGGTGCACGAGCCGATGCAGACCGGCATCAAGGCGATCGACACTCTGATCCCGATCGGCCGCGGCCAGCGCGAGCTGATCATCGGCGACCGCCAGACCGGCAAGACCGCGGTGATCATCGACACCATCATTAACCAGAAAACGGTTAACGCGACCGATGACGAGAGCAAGCGGCTCTATTGCATCTACGTCGCGATCGGCCAGAAGCGCTCGACGGTGGCCCAATTGGTGCGCACGCTCGAAGAGCAGGGCGCGATGGAATACACCATCGTGGTCGCCGCCACCGCCTCCGAGCCCGCGCCGCTGCAATTCCTCGCCCCCTACACCGCCTGCACCATGGGCGAGTATTTCCGCGACAACGGCATGCACGCGGTGATCTTCTACGACGATCTGTCGAAGCAAGCGGTCGCCTATCGTCAGATGTCGCTGCTGCTGCGCCGACCGCCCGGTCGTGAAGCCTACCCTGGCGACGTGTTCTACCTCCATTCGCGCCTGCTCGAACGCGCCGCGAAAATGTCCGACGACTACGGCGCCGGGTCGCTCACCGCCCTCCCGGTGATCGAAACCCAGGCCGGCGACGTTTCCGCCTACATCCCGACCAATGTGATTTCGATCACCGACGGCCAGATCTTCCTGGAAACCGAGCTGTTCTTCAAAGGCATCCGCCCGGCGGTCAACGTCGGCCTGTCGGTCTCCCGCGTCGGCTCCGCCGCCCAGGTCAAGGCGATGAAAAAGGTCGCCGGTTCGGTGAAGTTGGAACTCGCCCAGTACCGCGAAATGGCCGCCTTCGCCCAGTTCGCCTCCGATCTCGATCCCGCCACCCAGCGTCTGCTCGCCCGCGGCGCCCGCCTTACCGAGCTGCTGAAACAGCCGCAGTACAAGCCGGTGCCGATCGAAAACCAGGTGGTCGCGGTCTATGCCGGCACCAAGGGTTATCTCGACAAGATCGAAATCAAGCGCATCGGCCTCTATGAAGCCGGCCTGCTCGCCGAACTCCAGACCACCGCACCGGAAATCCTGGCCTCGATCCGCGAGACCGGCGAGATCACCAAGGACAACGAGGCGGCGCTGGTGGCGGCACTCGACAAATTCACCAAGAACTTCGGCTGAAAGCGGGAATTGTAACACCCCATGGCCAGCCTCAAGGCACTTCGCGCGCGCATCAACAGCGTCAAATCGACGCGCAAGATCACCAGCGCAATGAAGATGGTCGCGGCCTCGAAGTTGCGCCGCGCCCAGCACCAGGCCGAGGAAGCGCGCCCCTACGCCGAACGGATGGAGCGGATGCTGGTGGCGCTCGCCGCGTCAGTGACGGGCCTGCCCAGCGCGCCCAGGATGCTGGTCGGCACCGGCTCGGACCAAGTCCATCTGCTGCTTGCGGTCACCGCCGATCGCGGCCTGGCCGGCGCCTTCAACACCCAAGTCGGCCGCACCACCCGCGCGCTGGCGCTGCGCCTGCGGGCGGAAGGCAAGACCGTCAAAATCCTCGCGGTCGGCCGCAAGGGCCGCGACTTCCTCCGCCGCGAGCTCGCCGATCACATCACCGGCGACTTTACCTTTGCCGGCAAGAAGTGGCTCGACTTCACCGACGCGCAATCGATCGGCCACCGCGTCAGCGAGATGATGGACCGCGGCGAGTTCGACGTCTGCACCATGATCTACAACCGCTTCCAATCGGTGATGACGCAGGTACCAACCGAAATCCAGTTAATTCCGGTCCCGGTGCCGCCGGTTCCCGAAGAGGAGCGCGCCAAGGCCGTGGCGCCCTACGAGTTCGAGCCCGAGGAAGAGGAAATCCTCGCCCGCCTGCTGCCGCAGAACCTCGCGACCCAGATCTACCACGCGCTGCTCGAAAACGCCGCCGGCTTCCAGGCCGCGCAGATGACCGCGATGGACAACGCCACCCGCAACGCCGGCGACATGATCAACCGGCTGACGCTGAATTATAACCGCACCCGACAGGCCAATATCACCCGCGAGCTGATCGAGATCATCTCGGGCGCCGAGGCGGTGTGATGAAAAACGAAGGAGCAAGTCTTCTTTTTGTGAACAAAAAGAAGCAAAAAAACTTTAATACTTTTGGCGCGCCGTTTGCCATCTCCTCGACATTGCGAGCCCTTGCGAAGCAACCCAGCCTTCCTCCCTGGTCTTTCCTAAGTATCAAAGTTTTTTTGCTTCTTTTTGTTCACAAAAAGAAGACTTCTCTTGCCTTTACTCTCGCGTAAGGACCCCTCTCTCATGGCCACCAACAGTGTCGGACGCGTTTCCCAGGTATTAGGCGCCGTCGTTGACGTCCAATTCGAAGGTGATCTCCCCTTCATTTTGAACGCTCTCAGCACCAAGATCGGCGATCGCGCGCTAATTTTGGAAGTGGCCCAAGAGCTCGGCGAGCGCACCGTCCGCTGTATCGCCATGGACAGCACCGACGGCATGACGCGCGGCCAGGAAGTTGCCGACACTGGTGCCACCATCCGGATGCCGGTCGGGCCCAAGACGCTCGGCCGCATTCTCAACGTGATCGGCGAGCCGATCGACGGCCGCGGCCCAATCGGCAACACCATGACCTATCCGATCCACCGCGCCGCACCCTCATTCGAAGAGCAAGCCTCGACCGCCGAAATCCTCGTCACCGGCATCAAGGTGGTCGACCTGCTCGCGCCCTACCTCAAAGGCGGCAAGGTCGGCCTGTTCGGCGGCGCCGGCGTCGGCAAGACCGTGCTGATCCAGGAGCTGATCAACAACATCGCCAAAGCCCACGGCGGCGTCTCGGTATTCGCCGGCGTCGGCGAGCGCACTCGCGAAGGCAATGATCTCTATCACGAAATGATCGACGCCAACGTGATCAAGCTAAACGAAGACGGCAGCACCGACGGCTCCAAAGTCGCCCTGGTCTACGGCCAGATGAACGAACCCCCGGGTGCCCGCGCCCGCGTCGCTTTGTCCGGCCTCAGCCTCGCCGAATATTTCCGCGACGAAGAGGGCCAGGACGTATTGTTCTTCGTCGACAACATTTTCCGTTTCACCCAGGCCGGCGCCGAGGTTTCGGCGCTCCTCGGCCGCATTCCCTCCGCCGTGGGTTACCAGCCCACGCTCGCCACCGACATGGGCGCGCTGCAGGAGCGCATCACCAGCACCAACAAGGGGTCAATTACTTCCGTTCAGGCGATCTACGTCCCCGCCGACGACCTCACCGACCCCGCGCCCGCAACCTCCTTCGCCCATTTGGACGCGACCACCGTGCTCAGCCGCTCGATCGCCGAAAAAGGCATCTACCCCGCGGTCGATCCCTTGGACTCGACTTCGCGTTCGCTCGACCCCCGCATCGTCGGCGAGGAGCACTACAACGTCGCCCGCGAAGTCCAGCGCATCCTGCAAACCTACAAATCATTGCAGGACATCATCGCAATTCTGGGCATGGACGAGCTGTCCGAAGACGACAAGCTGATCGTCGCCCGCGCCCGCAAGATCGAGCGCTTTCTGAGCCAGCCGTTCCACGTCGCCGAAGTCTTCACCGGCAGCCCCGGCGTCTTCGTCCCGATCGCCGACACCGTGCGCAGCTTCAAGGCGCTGTGCGAAGGCGCCTACGACGACCTGCCGGAGTCGGCGTTCTACATGGTCGGCACCATCGAGGAAGCGATCAAAAAAGCCGAATCCCTGAAAGCGACCGCCTGATGCCACAGACCCTGCTCGAGATCGTAAGTCCGGAGCGGCTTCTGCTCTCGCGTGAAGTCGACATGGTGGTAATCCCCGGCGCCGAAGGCGAACTCGGCGCCCTCTACGGCACCGCCCCGATGATCGTGGCGCTAAACGCCGGCACCATCCGCATCTACGCCGGCGACCGCGTGGTGCAAGAGGTCCAAGTCCAGGGCGGCTTCGCCGAAATCATCCCCGAACGCTGCACCGTGCTGGCGACCGAAGCGAGCCTGGGCTCGGTCAGCGACACGCCGAACCGGCCCGAGGCAGTTGGGGCGGCAGAACGGAAGTAAGAAGTCTTCTTTTTTGAAAAAAAGAAGCAAAAAACTTTGGTCAATTAGTTGTTCGTCGGCAGTGAAGGCGACGCAACGATATCGGCGCTCGGCTCCCGTTCCGCCCACGGCCTTTGCGAGCCCTTGCGAAGCAATCCTACCGACTTGAGAATGAAAGCAGCTGAATCTCTTTTTTTAGAAAAGAGACAACCAAAGGTCCTCATTACAATTAAACTCTCGGATTTGTGGTCCCGCCTCGTACTCTTCAACGTCAGAACAAATCAGATTTTGTCGCCGGTGAGCGCGCAATTCGCTTTTCCTCCCTTGAGGCCTGTGCGTAGGTTCGTCGTAAGGGTTCCGACGGAAGATGGACCGGCGCCGATTCGTTTCGAAGCAGTTTGCGCCCGCAGACAATTAGGAGCAGCGCGTGAGCGTTAGCGGCTATCTCAGCATCTACAATGATTGGGACCTGTTGGGTCCGGCGCTCCGATCTGTGCTGCCGCTACTCGACGAACTGGTGGTGGTCGACGGCGCTTACTCTTGGATGGCGGCATTTCAGGAACGAATCGGCCGTGATCCCCGCCGCTCCGAACCGCCTGTCCACGGGATCCTTCAAAAACTTGGCATTCCCGTCCGATATATATCGGCAATTTGGCCCAATGAAATCGCAAAGCGCGTAGCAGGCTATCGCGCATGTAACGGACGCTATATACTTCGCGTGGATGCAGACGAAATCGCATCTTTCAATGCGTCCACGCTGGAGCACTTCTTTAATTCCGGTGCCGCGGTCGCCGAAGTTGAAATTCCTCTTTATGTTGCTCCTGGCTGGGTGCAAGCGTCAGATCAAACGGCGCAATTTCCACGAGCAGCTTTTCTGTTCGACAGCAAGCAGATCTCCGCCGAGGACCACCTCCAGTACCTATGGCTCGTACTGGAAGCCGATGAGCGGCCACCCTCCGCCAGGCGCCTGCCGGTATTCCCCGACCCCGTTGCCTTTTACGCTCACCTCACGGCATGGCGTACCCCGCACACCGCGATCCAGCGCGCGTGCTTCTATGTATTGAACTGGCATCGGAAATTTGGAGTCCCGTGGGTAGATGGATTACAGAACAAGCCGCTGGATGACGTAGCAACTCTCCTAAAACAAGTCCCGCCGCAGGCATTTCTCGATATTATGCTCGGGCATGAACTGGTCACCGGACATTACAATATCGGCAACAGCGTACTCCGTGCTATGCCTCTCAGTTCCAGTCAGGAAGCGATCCTGCTGCCGTTACATCGGCAGTATCAGCTGGGTCAAAAGCAGCTGAATGAAGCTTTGCGCGCTCGCCCACGCTTTTTTCGTTGTGGACTGCCAATTTGTATCGATCTAACTGACCAGGAAAATTTCGCGGCAATTGTGCACGATGGCCAGGCGATATTTGAATCGTCTGCACAAATCAACGCCGCAAAGGCTGTTATGCACTATGTATTCACGTGCAGCCCTTGGAGCACACAAGTGAATTTAGATTGCGTTATCAAGGGAAACTTTCTTCATATCAAAATTCCCGATAGATTAGACGGCGAAAAAAATTTCGTCCGGCGTGTCATCGAACTACATATCTGGCTGTCTACGGGCGAAAAGATTCAACGCTTTATCTGCCGGTGATATTACGATCGAACGCCGCGGTGATTGCCGGGGTAGCAAGTCCGCAACGCCGCCCCGACTACCCCCTCAAACCACCGTCAACTTCACATCCACATTCCCGCGCGTCGCGTTCGAATACGGGCACACCTGGTGTGCCTTCTCCACCAGCGCCTGCGCCGCCGCGTGTTCCACCCCCGGCAGCGAAACCTCCAGCGCGGCGGTAATCCCGAACCCGCCCTCCGATCGCGGCCCGATCCCCACCGTCGCCGTCACGGTCGCATCCTTCGGCACATGCGGCCCTTCTTTCCCCGCGACCGCCTTCAACGCGCCGATGAAGCACGCCGCATAGCCCGCCGCGAACAATTGCTCCGGATTGGCACCCGGCCCGCCGGACCCGCCCAACTCCTTGGGAAGGCTCAAATTCACCGAAAAGCTTCCATCCTTGGTTGCCGCATGACCGTCACGGCCACCGGTCGCGGTGGCCGAGGTCGTGTATTTCACATCGACCGACATCTTGGCTTCCTTCTGTTGTTGCGCAAAGCCGCCACGGCTCCGCCACCGCTGCACTTGGGGAAACCTCCGCCCGCGATCAAGTGAACCGGCCTACTGATTAGCCCGCACGGTCCAATCCGCGGTTTTCCACGCGCTCAACGCCACCGGCTGCGGCGTATTCACGCTCGCCTCCAAATTCTGCGGATTTTGCAGAAACTGCGAAATCGCGGTTTGCACGCTCGCGCCCAGTGGCCCATCGCCGAATGCCGAGGCAATCGCGGGATCATACGCCGCGCTCAATCTTGCGATCACCGCGCTGCGATCGCCCGAGAATCGCGCCAAATAATCCAGCGCCTTATCGATCAGCCCCTGATTGGATAATTTCAAATCCACCGAGGTGAACTCCGCATCCGAGAAATTCCGCGCAAGCAACTGCTCCCGGCCGACTCCGTGCAACTGGGCGTCAAGCGCGATCCGGAACATGTTCCGTATCCCGAATGTTCCGTCGGTGATGGTAAAATCGCCGGTGTCTTGGTTCCAATTCACGTTCATCGAGCTCGACACATCGACCGCGCCGTAGCCCAGATTATGCAGCCACACCGCGCCCGCGCTCTCGCCTGGTACCAGCATCACCAGATCGTCCAGTTTCATCGCCGAAAAGCTGGGGATGCCGCGCACATAATGCGACGAATCAATTCGGAATTCCGCGATCGAAGCGCGCGAGTTGCCGTCGGGGCCCGTGAAATCGAAACCGTCGATTTCGAAATGGCCGAAGGTCGGCTCCATATTCAGCGCCCGCTCGGTGGGGTTGAAGCCGGCGATCGCGCCCGGACCCTGCGCCAGATTTTGCAACGCGTTCAGCGTCGGGCCGGCGTCGATCTGGCCCAGCTCGAATTTGGTCACGGTGAGTTCGCCGCCCGGAACCTCGCCGGTCAGGCCGTCGAAGGTAATCGCGCCGAATTTTCCGCCGCCGACATCCTTGATCCCGATGTGCTGCATGCCGAAGTTCAGGTTGCGTCCATTTGCCGCGGTAACCTGCATCTTGATGTCGTCGATGTCATAGGAATCGAGATGGAGGTCGTTCAGCATACCCAGCAGTTCCGGCAACGCCTGTTTCGGTGCCGCCCTTATTTCCCTCATCACATCCCAATAGGGAGTCGTCATCGGCCGCGCCTCGAACGGGCCGATCTCGGCCTCGCCGATGGTTGCGTTGACGGTCGCAGCAGTGGTCACCGCGTTCAGGCTCAGATTATTGATTTGCTCGCTATCAAAGATGCGCACCATCGGCGCGTCGGCGTTGCCGTTACCAGCGAGGATGCGGTAGTAGGCCGGAATATCGAGATTGCTGGTTTGGAACGAATCGGAATTCAGTGTCTCGTGCACCTGACCCGCGTCGGTGACGATTTGCATCGCGCCGGCGCTCATCGCCGCAATCTTGCCGTTCATTATATCGGCCGCGGCGAGTGATTTGATATCCCCCGATGCGCTTGCCTGGGCCAGGGTATAGCGAAACGAAATGTCCGCGACCGCAATACTGTTGGCGGAGATCCCCTGCAAGATCGCGATTGGGTCGTTGTTGTTGCCGCCGGCATAACTCGCGCCGTCGATGGTGACGTTGGGCGCGCTGACTTCGACGCCGCTGAACTGGCCGTTCAGATTGTCCGCTTCGGCGTTGGCGGCGAAATGCTGCCACGAAGACAGCACTGCCGGCAGGATTTGTGATAGTGGGCAAGAAACCACGACGCGATCCGCGCTCAGTCCTGGTTGCAGCGACACTTGTTCCAGGGTGATCTGACGTTTCCAGGCGTCCACTTCGATTTTACCGGTGTGGATTTCGGGATTGGCTTTCAGCCAATTGGTGGTTGCGTTCATCATCGCCGGCGGCGCCAGCACCGAGTATGCCAACGCCCCGATCCCGACCAGGACTGCGATTACCAGCAGCACGGTCCATCCGGCCAGTCCCCGCATACTTATTCCCCAAAAGTTTTTTGCTTCTTTTTTTCAAAAAAGAAGTCTTCCTTACTTTTATATTATTGGTGGTTGTTATTCGTTACCCCTTCGTTACGCCGTTCCGCCCACGGTCAGTCCGAGCATTTTCAATGTTGGTTGTCCCACTCCCACTGGCACTCCCTGGCCGTTTTTGCCGCAGGTTCCGATCCCCGGATCCAGCGCCAGATCGTTCCCGATCATGGAGACTTTGGTCAGTGCATCTGGTCCATTACCAATCAGCGTGGCGCCTTTCACCGGCGCCCCAATTTTCCCGTTCTCGATCAAGTAGGCTTCTGACGCCGTAAACACGAACTTGCCCGACGTAATATCCACCTGTCCGCCGCCGAAGTTCACCGCGTAAAGGCCACGCTTGACGGTAGAGATCATTTCCTCGGTGGTATGGTTCCCGCCCAGCATCACGGTATTGGTCATCCGCGGCATCGGTGCGTGGGCGTAGGACTGCCGGCGTCCGTTCCCGGTCGCGCGCATATTCATCAGCCGCGCATTCAGCCGGTCCTGCAGGAACCCCACCAGGATTCCGTCCTCGATCAGCGTGGTCCGGCTGGTCGGCGTGCCCTCATCGTCCACCGTCAAGCTGCCGCGCCGGTCCGGCAGCGTGCCGTCATCCACCACCGTCACGCCCTTGGATGCGACCTGTTTGCCCATCAGCCCGGAAAACGCCGAGGTCTGCTTGCGGTTGAAATCCCCCTCCAGCCCGTGCCCGATCGCCTCGTGCAGCAAGATCCCCGGCCAGCCCGATCCCAGCACCACTTCCATCTCGCCCGCCGGTGCCGGCACCGCATCGAGCAGCCGCACCGCCTGGCGCAGCGCCTCGTCGACCGCTCCCTGCCACGAAGCGGTATCGAGCACCGATCGATATTCCATCCTTCCGCCCATCCCGTGCCCGCCCTGTTCGCGCCGGCCGTCCTGCTCCACCACCACGGTCACGTACAGCTGCACCAGTGGCCGCAGATCGGCGACATTGGTGCCGTCGGCGCGGATGATCCGCACCGCCTGCCACTCCGCCGACAGCGAGGCCGAAACCTGCACCACCCGCGGATCGCGCCCGCGCGCGTAAGCATCCAATTCGCCCAGCAGCGCGGTGCGCGAGGCAAAATCCCCCTCCGCCACCGGATTGGCGGGCGAATACAGCCGGATGTTGCGCGGGCTCGGCGGCGCCGCCGAAACCCCCTCCACCCCGTCGCCCACCGCAGCCACGGTCTCGGCGGCGCGCCTCAGCGCCGCCTCGGAAACCTCGCCGGCATGAGCATAGCCGCATTCCTCGCCGTGAATCGCGCGCAGACCGAACCCCAGATGGCTGCTGAACCCGGCGGCGCGAATGCGGCCGTCGTCCAAACTCACGTGCTCGTTTTCGCGGTACTCCAGAAATAACTCGCCGTCGTCCTTGCCGGCCAACGCCTCACGCACGATCCGCTCGGCACCATCACGATCGAGCTCGGCATTGGGCCCAAAAAACAGGCCGTCGGTGACGGCAATCGGCGAAAGTTCGTTCAACATTCAACAATAACCCTCGGAAAAGAAAGAAAGTCTTCTTTTTTAAAAAAAAGAAGCAAAAAACTTTTGTCACAAAGAGGGACGACGAGCGCCGCGCAAACCATGCAGCGTGACCAGCGCACACGCCAATAGAATCATCGCTACCCCTTGGTGCAAGGTGCCCAACGCCGGCGGCACCACCAAAAGCAATGTGGTCATCCCCAACGCATATTGCACCAGTACCGCCCCCGAAAGCGCGATGAAACACCGCCGCAACCGCGCCGTCGGCGCAGCTTCCAACCCAACCAACCCAATCGTGGTAAAAGCCACCAAAGTCGCGGTCGCGAGCGCGCGATGATCGAACTGCACCGCCGCCACATTCTCGAACAAATTCCGCCACCACGGGGTCATCGAAAAATACCCGTCCGGCACCAGCTGACCATCCATCAGCGGAAACGTGTTATAGGTAAATCCCGCCTTGGTGCCGGCGACAAACCCGCCGGCAACGATCGTCAGCGTCAGCAATCCAGTGGCAGCAATCAGCCAATACCGCATCTGCCGCCAGCCTGTAAGCACCGCCGGCACCCGCGTCTCCACCGACAGCGCGGTCCACAACATCGCCCCGAACAACACCAGCGCCAGCGCCAAATGCACCACCAGCCGATAGGCCGAAACCGCGACGCTGTCGGCCATGAAACCCGACGCCACCATGAACCAACCCACCGCCCCCTGCACCGCACCGAGACAGAACAACACCACCAGCCGCCGCCCCAGCCGCCGATCGATCAGCCCACGCCGCCAGAACAGGAACAACGGTAACGCCACCGCAACCCCCACCAGCCGACCCCACAGCCGATGCACCCACTCCAGCCAGAAAATATGCTGAAACCCGGCCAGCCCGAATCCCTGATTGACCAGTTTATACTGCGGGATCTGACGATAGAGCGCGAACAGCCGCTCCCACTCCGCGTGCGACAGCGGCGGCAATATCCCGCTCACCGGCGCCCACTCCATGATCGAAAGCCCCGAGCCCCACGACCTGGTCGCGCCGCCCAGCACGATCATCACCCAAAGCATGGCAGTAACGCCGAACAGCCAGTACGCGACCGGCCGACGATCGCGCAAGCTCGGCGGGGAGGGATCAAAGGGCATCGCGGAATGCTAGAGGAAAGTCCCGAACCCGCCAATGTACAAAAGCGTCCCGACGCACGTTCCGGTTGATAGGGCCCGCCCGCATTCGTGAGCTGCCCCCGACACTGCCCACAAATGCGGGGAGTCCGCCGACAACCACAGCAGCGTCGATTACCGGATGGACGAGAGCTTGCCGCTTATTGCCAAAGCATGAGGTGAATAAAAATAGGGAAGAATCTTCTTTTTGTGAACAAAAAGAAGCAAAAAAACTTTGTCAGTTGGCTCACGCCGGTCGACTCCGTCGTAGGGTCACCCACCATTTCACGCACCTTGCGGGCCCTGGCGACGCAATCCAGACTTTCCACCGCCTGGTCCCCGATCACCGTGACGACCCCGCAACCCGGTCCGGACAAGCATCCTCCCCAATCCGCATCCCCGACTGCTTTTCGAACGTGAACCTGGTCTGCCACGCCCGTGGGAACACCTTCGGGTCCGT
>Ga0302311_10002442_pt1 | contig 21138 bp, 14 predicted proteins | sample III_Palsa_N1_3_FD_200449 | JGI IMG/M metagenome (GOLD analysis project Ga0302311, IMG submission 200449) | Peat permafrost microbial communities from Stordalen Mire near Abisko, Sweden - III_Palsa_N1_3 | ecosystem: Environmental > Terrestrial > Soil > Palsa > Peat permafrost | place: Sweden... | reverse complement strand
CTGCCGCGGCACAATGGTTCAACACCACCACGACCACCACGTCGCGCCTGACCCAGTTTGTCGGTGGAGGCACGGTGACCAACAACAACCTGTTCCAGATGCCATTCGATGCCGGCGCGGCAAGCATTGCTGCCGGCCTGGAGTTTCGCCGCGAGACCAGCCGCCAGATCACCGATCCACTGGACCAGGCCGGGCTGACCTTTCTCAACGCCATTCCATCTTCGGGTGGCGCATATAACGTTAAGGAGGGCTATATCGAGACGGCACTGCCGTTGTTGACCGGCCGCACGCTGGCGAAAAATCTGACGCTTGACGCCGCCGTGCGTTTCTCCGACTACAGTACCAACGGCCACACCAAGGCATGGCGTTGGGGACTGGATTGGGCGCTGGACGACAACGTGCGCTTACGCGCAACGATGTCCAGCGCTGTACGAGCACCTAATATCGACGAGCTCTACAGCGGTCAGTCGCAGAACTACTTCTCTGTTACCGATCCGTGCTCTGTAAAGCAGCTCAAGAACGCGCCGAATCCTACAGTGCGGGGCGCAAACTGTCAGTCCCTGGGTATCCCGACCGGCTGGACCTCAAGCAATTCAGCGAGTATCGAAGGCGTGTCCGGCAGCAACCCGAACTTGAGGCCAGAGACAGGGCATACATGGACCGCCGGCATGGTCCTCACGCCGAAGGTTCTGCCCGATTTTGGTGTCACGCTGGACTACTGGAACATCAAGCTAGCTGATGCCATTAGTGCAGTGAGTGGCGAAGACACTGCCAACCATTGCGTGGACGCGACTACAGGCATTGGCAATATCTACTGCGCCAATGCCAAACGTGACCCGCTAACGCATGAGCTGGTCTTCATCAGGTCGGTCAACCAGAACATCTCCGCGCTGAGCACCTCGGGCGTCGACATCGGAGCGTATTATTCGCACCCGCTGTTCGGCGGCAAGATGCGCTGGGACCTCAATGCAACCAAGGTGATCGCCTTCACCGAGCATCCGTTCCAGGACGACCCCAGCGACACCGTGCAGGACAACGGCACACTGGGTTATCCGAAGTGGAAGGCCTCGCTACGGGCGACTTACACGCTGAACGAGTGGTTGTTCAATTGGAACATGCGCTACTTCTCTCCGATGCTCCGCGTCTCCAACGAAAGCTATGAATCGAACCCCACGCAGACCACACCCATTCGCGCCGGTGCCGGCTTCTTCAACGACGTTCGCGTGGGCTACTCATTCAAAAACGGCTGGCAGGCCTACGTCGGCATCACCAACGTTTTCGACCGCAATCCGCCGGTAAACCTTTTTGGAACAGGCTTCGGCAGCGCGCTATACGACGCGATGGGCCGTGGCTACTACGCGGGGTTTAACTACAAGTTTTAAGCGCGTGATTTAGTCTCGTGGGAGTGAAGCAAGAAAGCCGGTGTTACCGGCCTTCTTGTCCATCGACCGGCGGCTTTCGGCCAGAAGCGGACGTTAAAAGATGTCGTTAAGCGGCGGTGAAGCCGTCTGCTTGGATGAATGATTAATTAGTTGCGCTAACGGGCGGTGTACGAATTTCCGAAGATTTTTCGGACATTGCCGCAAGCTCCTTCCACGTCTTACTCAAGGAATAGAGTGAAATGAGCGCAACTGCATTGAGAAGGAATAATATCCACGCACCAAATAGGCCGATTATAGTGAGAATCAAACCTGGGATCGCCACCGAGATGGGCGGAGGTGGTGGGTTTCGCCATATACGATAGATAGCGTAGGCGAAAACCAATGCCACGGCTACGCAGCCAACGGCCAATGTTATATTCGCGGAATACGGCAGAGAATGGTCCATGAATCCCCCAAGCGCTGCAACGCAAAAGAAAAAAAGATCGAATCCGTATACACCAGACAACGTGCCGAGCAATCTTCTCTCTCTGGACTCGAGTCCGCGTTTTCGTATTCGAGATTTCACGTCTTGATCTCCCCGTTTGTGGGTACTCAAGAAACTATTCATTTCATCGAAATCCACTTTCCACCTCGCCGTTGGTTAATTGGACATGCTTTTGCTGTCTAACTGAAAAAGCGAAATTCGGGTCACCATCTAACCAAGTGCCAGAAAATAACTATGCTTGATCCGATTGTTTCTGAAATACCTGCTTCGGGTCGGTAGCAGACGATCCGCTCGTGCGCTAATCGTAGACGAATTGACTGTCGTACCGTCCGCCGCGGTCTAGCGTGAACACGCAGCGCTTGTAGAGCCCCTTGCCCTCAGAACTAACCAAATGCGCTAGCTCATGGAAGTAGCGTGCCAGCATGGGCACACCGGTCAGATAGGCCGTCTCACCAGACTCGGCTCGAACGTAAGAAACGACGGCGTCGACACGGGCGCCCTGTAGTGCAATTTCAACCTTGATAGACGCCCATGGTTCTTTGGTTGCTGCCGCGAGGGTCGAACCTATCGCTTGGTAGCACTCCAGCTGGTCGCTAAACATGTCGTTTCCTCCCTGTACTAAACATGGTGCCAGAAGCTGCATCGCAATGTCTGCTGTGGGTCGTGAGCCGACCTTAGCAGCGTGCCTGCCGCTCGACCATCGTGCAACTTCTGGTTGCGGCCAAGAGCAGACCTTAACTTGATCCATGCCGAGTCACTCATTTCTGTGGCAAAACATTTCTGTCGGCATTCAGAAAGAAAAGTTCCTTCTTCGCATCAGCATTCCCCTGCGCAGCAGCCATACGAAATAGCGCCAAGGCTTGTGCATGGTCCTTCGGCACGCCTTGGCCGTTTTCGTACATGATGCCGAGGTTGTACTGAGCTGGGTCATACCCTTGTGCAGTAGCCTTTCTAAACCACGCAACTGCTTGAGCGTAGCTCTGCGCTACGCCGTTCCCCCTATAATACATAACCCCTAAGTTGTACTTCGCGCCAGCATCCCCAAGTGCGGCAGCCTTGCCATACCACTCGGCCGCCTGGACATAGTCCTGAGAAACACCAATGCCGCCGCTGTACATTACCCCGAGGCTGGTCTGTGCGCCGATGCTCCCCAGCGCGGCGGCCTTTCGATACCACGTGACAGCTTGGGCATAGTCCTGCGATACACCGTACCCGTTTGCGTACATTAGTGCGAGGTCATATTGCGCACTAGCATCTCCTTGTTCTGCTAGTGGCTTAAAGTCTGCAAGCGCGGCGGCGTAATTACCTTGTTGAGCCTCTTGGAGGCCTCTTTGAAAGTCAGCAGCGTGCGCTGTGCTTACAGCAAGTAAAAACACGCTGCCGAGGAGCGAGTTCAACGCTTTCATTTATTTTCCCCTGATTGTCGAACGTCAGCTTCGGGTCGGAAGCGGACCTCGCTTCGCATTAGTCATTTTCGGACTTAGAGCGAACCCGCTTCGGCATCAGCAACATTGCTCGGGTCTTACCTCGCAACGCATTTACTACCATTTCCCCAACCAGTGGGCTGGTGATGAGCACGCCAAAACGCTGCCAATGAGGATAAGAAGCCATGGCGATGTAGAGCGCTAGCCCTGCGAAAACGCATAGAAGAAATACGCTGGTAAAACCGATTGCCCGAACGATTGGCTTCACGGAATTCTCCTGCAAATCTCACTGTTATGTCTGCTACGGGTGGCGGAAGCGGACCTTCACTCGATCTTACTTTCAAGCCGCGCTTCGGAACGCAACGTACCGAGGGCAGCCGAGATGCCACAGACTATAAACACAACCAGCGGGCCAAAAATGGATGCTTCTAATTCCTCACCCGCGGGGCGAACGATTGCCACTGATGGTTCCGACGGCAAATAGATCAACGGTGATACTTCACCGACGAGCAAATGGCACGATTCCCAATGACTATAGCTATGACCGTCAATGACGTAGACAAATTCACAGGCTCCATGGTTTTCAGGTTGGATCGCCGCGACAGCCGCCCGAGTTGGGCGCCCGATTTCGCCAGCCGATAGAGATTGCGCCAATTATTTGGGGTGAAGTTGATTGCGATGGAGTAGAAGCCAAAGAGACAGACAAATACGACCACACCCCTTCTAAATGGCGCCCACTTCATCGCATCTCCCTTTGGAGTCCTAGAGAAAAAATGTCCGCTTCGGGTCGCAAACGGACCTTCGCTAGGTGAAAAATTCCTGATCTCGAATCTCCTCCAGTGAGAGCCGTCGGTCGAACTCCGGCCAGTCCTCTCGTACGCGGTTCAACGTCGCCATCATCAACGCGTCTGGAATGTAATCTGGCTGTTGTATCGCCGCCCGGTCAAATGGGGAGGCCATTAGCGGATGCTCCAGTTGCGGATTCTTCAGCCCGATCAAACTACGTAGTCGGAAGAGCAGAAGTATTTCCAATGGTGTTTGAGGAAAGCTGGAGCAATCCCAAAACGCTTTCTGCGTATCTGGTTTCGCCTGATGTGTATGTCGATCACAGGCCGCTAGCAACCACGGAACAAGCAGGTCTGGATCTGAGGCACTCCACTGCTCAAGGATGAACTCATAGATTGGTTCTGTTTGCGCAAACGACGGCCATTCGTGACTCATATCGCCCTTATACGCGGCGATCAGTCGCAGCATGAAGGCGTGCGCACATCTGTGGCGGCTTTCATAGGACAACACGAGTTGGTAACCGCGATTTAGCGCCGCATGGGTAGCAATGTCAAAGAAAGTTGCCCCAGCTGCCTTAAGGCAGGATCCGGAAGGTCCTTGAAGCGCTTCTCTTTGAGGTAATCCATCTTCGACGGGAGGATCGGCCCATACCTAGTACCCATCATTGGGCGAGTAAAGGAATTGGCTAACTCGGGATGTTGTTGTATGAGTCGCTGGAAGAAGCGCCTTGAAACTCTAACGGTGGCGAAGGTCACGGCAGCTAATAAAGCTCCAGTAATCACGGACAATACAGCTGCGAGGTTGAATGGCATTGTCGATCACACCTCAGTCAATGCGCCGCGTTGGGCGGCCCGGCCGGTTACCTAAGCCAAGACGATATCTCGTCGATCAGAGGATATTGCATGTCCGTATGGGGTCGAAAGCTGAACTTAGCAGCGTGCCAGTGGTTCGACTATCGCGCAACTTCCGCTTGCGGCGAAAATCGGACACGGACGCGAGGATCGCTAACCGGGCAATTCAATGGGAACGTAGAAATCGATCACGGCTCCCGGTCGATTCGGTGAAAACTCGCTGTCATAGAGTTCGAAATCTGGGCTGGCGGCTACCTTCAATCCAGTGGCAGGAATCAAATCTCCCCAGATCGTGGCCATCGCAGCCTTGACCTGTGGATGCAGCGCGCCGCCGTCCAGCGTGATGCGGAAAATTGCGTAGGTCGCCGATGGAATGTCCTTCGTCACGAACCCATCGGGCGGTGTTTTGTCGGGTGTTATCTCGACACCTGCCATATAGTTGAAGCCTCCCTCGGCTTGATCTGCACCCCAGACCACCCCATAGGTCGCCCAACTTGGTGACTGACCCTCGAACGGTAGGGCGCCAATCAGTTGAGACCAGAGTTGAGAGATGTTTGCCTTGGTTGCCTCGTCGAAACGGCGAGATCGCCCCGCGACGGTGAAAGCTTCCTTGACCACCAGATCGGGTAGTTGGACAACAGGTGTCGAGACGGGGTGGGGAACGCCCATGGGATATTGTCCTTCTATCGGAGTAACGGCGAACCCTTGGCGAAAACGGCCGGGGGCAACGCCAAAGATGCGCCTGAAGGCGCGTGTGAAGGCTTCCTGAGAGTCGAAGCCGCAGTCGAACGCCAGGTCGACGAGTCGCACATCCGGATCCCCAACCAACCGGTGGGCTGCTCTCACCAGGCGCCGACCACGGACATACGCCATGACGCTCCTGCCCATCCGCGCAGTGAAGAGCCGAGAGAAATGATAGGGCGAAAGCCCAGCTTGATCGGCGATGTGGTCCAGCTTCAGGGGATCGTCGAGATGACGCTCGATCCACTCGACGAGTGGAAAGAGATCATCAATGCGACGGGAGTTTGGCTGATCCATGCGCTCATCGTGGCGCATCTTGTAGCCGCTGTCCTGACCGATCTTGCTACAGGTTATGGATGGCGGCGAAGTTCAAAAGCAAGGGCTAACGAGTGGGGCCGAGCTGGCGCCATTATCAGAACGCCAAAGCACTGCTACAGGACTGGGCCAACGCCAACGGTTTGCGCATCCTGCATGCGAAATCCAACACCTTGTGGTTGCCGGTTCCGATGTCGATGTGGCTTACCACTTCGAAGTACCAGATGATCTTTCGCATCTCTGCTTACGACGAATCCAGCCATTGCATACGCACTGGCCCGGTGCGACTGGGCACGCCCATATGGGGCATCATGAATCGCGACGCGGTCGATGTGTTCTGGGACAACGAAAGCGGAGGCGCATCGGTCGACGGCGGCCGCCAATTGATGCTTCATAAGGTCCGCCTTGGTGGAAGCGGACCCTTTTGATCGGTTGTTAGAAGTTCAAACAACCTTGTTTACGCCGAGGCCGGAGGCGATGACGTTGATGTTGCCGCAGCGGGCGGCGCGGTCGTGGTTGTGCCGGCGGGCGTTGCGGGTTGCGTGGCCCCTGAAGCGTATTGCCCAACCTGCAGGGCGTATTGCGCTTTTTGACCGGACGGTATCGCCGCTGGATCGACGTACACCTGAATCATGTAATTCGTCGCTGCCGCAGCCGACTCGGACCAGGTGTTTGCCCCGGTCGAACTTGTGTCGGCCAGATTTTTATTATGGGTCTGGTCACTCACCTTGAAGTGCAACCCGGGATTGCTCGAGACGAGATTGACCTTGACGGTCATGCCTGCCGCGATGGCAACGGTGAAGTTGTGCGCGGTAGCACTGGAGTCCAATGCCCCATCCTGTTCCGCCCATGGTTTGTTAGCTTCGAATGTCACTGCGGTCGTCGGCGGCTGCATGTCTTCGGCACCGTATTGCCCGATCTGCAACGCGTATTTTGCGGTTTCGCCGGACTGTATCGCGGCAGGCTCGATATAGACCTGGATCGCATACGTGGTGGCTGTCGCGTTCAACGTTGACCAGGTGGACTCACCGGTCGTGTGGGTGTCCAGCAGTACTTTACCGTGGCTCTGATCTTTCACTTTGAAATGCACGTTGGGATTGTGGCCGAGGAGGTTGAGCTGCAATGTCTTGCCCGCTGCGACCGCAACCGTGTAATCGATCGAGGTGTCGGAGTGGTTGAGGTTGCCGATTTCCTGCGCCCAGACACTGTTTGCCGCGAAGGTCACTGCGACCGGCGCGCTGGCGAATGCGGGCAGCGACAGACAGGTAACAGCCAGGCCGAGACTCGCGCCCAGGGTGCTGCGGAGAAAATGGAAACGTGACATGTGTGGAATCCTTGCGTGATTTGGAGTTCGCGTGTGAATGCTTCGATGATTCGCCGTCTTGCATCGCCGCAGTCGCGTCGATGTTGCCTTCCTTGTGCACGGCCATGCCTCGCCCCTGAGTCAGCCCGTTTGCGGACCATACGCCTACTTTGTGCGGCTCGCCATATCGGGGGTATAAGCAGGCATTAGCAGCGGGCTAGTCGACACCGTAGGCACAACGTTCGCGTGCGGCCAGGGGCCGATATACAGTGCTGGAGTCTCCATTTCATTAAGCTAGCTTCGTTTCAATGATGATGGCCACGGGATGTCATGAAGAAGATTGGCCTGCTTGCCTACCAGGATATGCAGTCGCTCGACCTGATCGGGCCGCTCGACGTCTTCGGCATGGCCAATACGTCGACGTCGGGTAAGCCGCCTTATCAATTGCATGTCATCGGCCTGGATGCCAACCCTGTCCATGCCGAGAACGGGCTGATCGTCACACCCAACTGCACGCTGGACGATGCCCCCGCCTTGGATAGCTTGCTGATACCTGGAGGTATCGGCAGTCGCATTACAGCTACTGACGCACGTCTACTTGACTGGTTGCGCGATCGCGCCACTACGACACGCCGCGTGGTCAGCGTATGCACAGGCATCTACGTCCTTGCGGCAACCGGCTTGCTCGACGGCCGCCAGGTCACCACCCACTGGCGCTACGCTGCCGACGTGGCTCGCCGCTATCCGGCGCTGGATATTCAGCCGGATCAGTTGTTCCTACGCGATGGCCGCTTCGCCACTTCCGGCGGGTTGACCGCCGGCATGGACCTCGCACTTGCATTGGTGGAGGAAGATCTCGGTGCGGTTACCGCGCTGGCGGTGGCGCGGGAATTAGTCATGTACATCAAGCGCCCTGGCAATCAGGCACAGTTCTCCGCACCGCTGGCTGCGCAAAGCCAGGGCAGGGGACGTATGGCCGACCTGCTCAAATGGCTGCTTGATCATCTTGCAGAAACGCTCAGCGTCGAGCGCATGGCCGAGAGCGTAGCGATGAGTCCGCGTAACTTTCGTCGCGTGTTTGCTATCACGTTCGGCACGACGCCGGCTCGCTTCGTTGAACGACTGCGACTGGAACAAGCCTGTCTGCAGTTGACCACCGGACATGCACCCGTCGAACGCATTGCCAGTGCGGTCGGCTTCAACAGTGTGGACGCCTTCCGCCGTGCCTTTCGCAGCCGCTACGACGCTACGCCAGGCGAATATAGACAACGCTTCGGGCAGTAAAATCGTTGGCCGGAATCGTCGGCCGTCTGGCCGTTTTTCTACTTCATATGCTGCCAGCATGTTGCCGGCTGCGCCTGACTTGGTGATTGCCGTTGTGTGCCCACTGCGGCTCCTGTGTGCGACCCGGAGAACGTACCGTGAAACGCTTTTTGCTTCTTGTAGCATTTGCCCTTGCGCCGGAAACCTATGCCATGGCCACCACCCCAACGACAGCTGCGTCAACAACGCCTGGACCGATAAGCAACGGCATGATCAAGGTCGCCGTGGTCATCAGCGGTGGCGCCAACCTGATGGACATCGCTGGCCCATGGGAGGTCTTCCAGGACACCTCGCTGAAGGACAGCCACGGCAAGGACGTGACACCGTACGAGCTTTACACGGTAGCTCCGAAGAAAGCTCCGCTGCACACCGCCGGCGGCAATCGTCCCGGCATGACTATCACGCCGGATTACGACTTTACCGATGCGCCGGTGCCGGACATCGTTGTGGTAGGCGCACAATCTGGCGGCCTGGGGCTCAGCGCGTGGCTGCAGAAAATGCACGCGCAGCACAAGCTCGTCATATCGGTATGCACGGGTGCTTTTCAGTTGGGTAAAGCGGGCCTGCTGGACGGCAAGCAGGCCACCACGCATCACTGGTTTTTCGGCAATTTCCAGCGCGAATTTCCCAAGGTGAAGCTGGTGGAAGAGGTGCGCTATGTTCAGGCTGACTCGACCACTTTCACCGCGGGCGGACTGACTTCTGGCGTGGATCTGGCGTTGCACATAGTGGCTGACCGCTTCGGGCAGGAAGTAGCGCAGCAAACGGCCGATTACATGGAATACATGGGTGCCGGCTGGAAAACCAATCAAGGTATTTCCGTGCTCACCACGCCGGTGACGCGCGAGACCTGGTCGGGCCCGATCGCCAGCCTAGGCAGCTTCGTGCTGCACGTTGTCACCACCGGTTCCAGCACGTCCTTAAGCGTGGATATACCCACCCGGCGCGTGGTCGCTGCGAACGCGACATTCGACGATGCCCAGCAAAATGCGCTGGTCATGACTGTCCATATTCCTGGCCATTCGGCTATCTTCACCGGCACCATGAATGCGGATGGCGATACGGCGGTCGGAAACCTTGTGCAGGATGGCAAGACCTATCCGTTGACCCTGACCCGACAGGCGGCCGGCGAGTAGCGCACTGCCCGGTCAACGATGTTTACAGTGCTGAAAGTTGCCACACAGGGTGTGCTCAGCCTCAAAGATCAGTGACAAGATCCATTTACTATCTACCCGGGCAAGATGGGACGCTCACATAGCAAGCTGTGAAAGCAGGGGTGGGGCGCGTGCTGCATGACTCACTGTTGGGGGCAAGCCTATGAAGCGACGCACATTGATAAAGTGGCTGGTGGGCGCGCCGTTGCTCCTACCGCTGCTGGCAAATTTGCCTAAAGCAACAGCAGCCAAGGCTATGGCGGTGGCACGCAATCTACTACGAGTGCGGCCCACTGATCCTGCCTGGCCCAGCGAAGCGGATTGGAACCAACTTAACCAGTCAGTGGACGGGCAGCTCATCACCGTCTCAGCGCTCGGTGCCGCGTGCGTGGCAAACGCGAGGAGCGCTGCTTGCGTCGACACCCGCGAGAACCTGCGCAACCCATTCTTCCTCGGTGATCAGCCCGGTGGCTCGCAGGTGTCCGGCTGGCTCGATGCGTGGACGCCTGTGCCAAGCGTCTATGCGATTCACGCGCGCCATGCGGCCGACGTCGCGGCCGGGGTGAATTTCGCCCGCGAGCACAATCTCCGGTTGGTCGTGAAGGGCGCCGGCCACAGTTACCAAGGCACCTCGAACGCGCCTGATTCGTTGCTGATCTGGACGCGTGCGATGGATACGGTGACCTTGCACGACCGTTTCGTGCCACAGGGTTGCGAGGGGCGCATCAAGCCATCGCCGGCGGTGACTGCGGGTGCCGGAGCGGTCTGGATCGACCTCTACAACGCAGTAACCAATCAGGCCAGCCGCTATGTGCAGGGCGGCGGCTGCGCCGATGTTGGCGTCGCCGGTCTGGTCCAGAGTGGTGGTTTCGGTAGCATGTCGAAGGGGTTCGGCACCGCCGCAGCGAACCTGCTCGAAGCGGAGATCGTCACCGCCGACGGCCGCGTACTGATCGCCAACGCCTGCACGAATCCAGACTTGTTCTGGGCACTCAAGGGGGGCGGTGGCGGGAGTTGGGGCGTAGTGACCCGACTCACCCTGCGCACGCACGATCTGCCCGAACACTTCGGCAGCGCGTGGGCCAAGATCAAGGCACCAGATGATGCCGCCTTCCGGCGTCTGCTAATGCGCTTCGTCGACTTCTACGCCGAGAATCTGCTGAACCCGCATTGGGGTGAACAAGTCTCCATCCACAGCGACAACACACTGGAGATCTCGATGGTCTGCCAAGGTCTCGATACGGACCAGATCAAGGCGACATGGCAGCCGTTCTTCGACTGGGTCAACGCGACGCCGCACGATTTCACGATCGCCGACGAGCATGGCGCCCGCGCCGTCAAGGCGCAGAACTGGTGGAAGATCGAAGGCAACGATTCGATGATCCCCGACCGCCGGTCCGGTGCACCCAGGTATCACGGCTGGTGGCAGGGAGACCAGGATCAGGTCGGCGCCTATCTGTACGGATTCGATTCCGCATGGCTTCCCGCATCGCTGCTGCGGAAGGATCAGCAGCAGCGCCTCGTCGACGCCTTGTTCGCCGGCAGCCGCCACAAGAAAATCGATTTGCACTTCAACAAGGGACTCGCAGGCGCCACCGCTGAAACCATCGCCGCTGCGCGCGAGACCGCGACCAACCCCGGCGTCTGCGAAGCCTTCGCGTTGGCCATCATCGCCGACGGCGGAGCCTCCGCATTCCCTGGAATCCCGCACGCCGCCATCGATCTCAAGACCGCCCACGCCAGTGCACACGCCATCGACCAAGCGATGGCCGCGCTCCGCGCGGTCGCGCCCGATGCCGGCTCATACGTCTCGGAAAGCAATTACTTCAACGCTGACTGGCAACGCGCGTTCTGGGGCGACCACTACGCCCGCCTGCGCAACGTAAAGCAGCGCTACGACCCCGACGGCCTGTTCTTCGTGCGCCACGGCGTAGGCAGCGAGGCGTGGAGCGATGATGGATTCACGCGGCTAGAGTCCTGAGCGCCACAGGGCGGACGAGCCGACTCCGTTCAAGGTCCGAATATCTGGCATCGGACAAAGTCCTGGCTACGTCGCCCGTCTGCTTTTGACACGATGCTGGTTCGTCGTTTCGCCTGGCGACGGGGGCGTGTCACGTGTCGGCGCTCTCAGGTTTTATAGCCGTCCGGATAATTGGCGTAGGCGTGATTTGCCGCGATCACCAGGTCGATCACCGTCAACTTGCCGAACTTGTTGGTGACCTGAGTTTGATCTTCGTAGTCAAAGAACGACCAACCCCAACGCGATGGCCGCGAGACCTTGTCGCCCATCGCGCCCAGCAGCCCGCGGTTGATCTCCACGCCCAATAAACCCAGCGTACCGGATGCGTAGTTGAGCAACATCTTTCCGTCGGCGGCGTACTTCCAGGCGTCAGTGAAGTCCTTGAACTTGATGTCGGCGGTAGTGAGGTTCCAGTGGTCTTGCACGTAGACGGGAAAGCTCCGCTCAGTGGTGTCCGTCGCCCATGACCCAGGGGTGTTGTTTACCCAATCCACGGCTGCGCCGAACCGTAGCGAATTCTCGATCCGGTTGAGCAGATAGATCTTGCCGCGGACGTCTTTCAGTGTGGGGATGCTTTTGGAAATAAACGTGGAATACGGTGCCAGCAAGTCTTTCAGCTTCTGCAAGGCACGTTCCCTCTCGTCGGGCTTGCTGACGTTGTTCCAGTCGTCCACTTTCAGGGTCATGGCCACAAATTCGGACGAATTCTGTTTCAAGAATTTCCCAATTTCATCCATGGCCAACACCAGCAGTTGGTATTCGTTGCCCGGCAGATTGCCATGGCAGGTGTGGTACTCAAACGCACCGTTCTTTTCTCTGATACTGATGCGGATATCCAGCAGGCGAATTCCACTGTAGAGCTGACCCGTAAGGCTGGCGTAGTGACAAGCGAAGGGCGTGTGCATGTAGGCGTTGATCGCCGCGCTGTCGTGCGTACCGGGAAGGCTCAGGCTGGTTATCTGACGGTTGTCGGGTATTGATCGAAGCCAGTCGCGGTACTGCTTGATGCCTTGGGTCTTGTCCATCAACGCATTGAGGTAGAAGTAATCCACATGGTTGGATTTGCCGGTAAGCAGGTACATCTGCACCAACTCGCGATCGGCATAGAGGCACAGGTACGGCGCTCCTGCTGGCGATACCTGTGACGCGGTGGTGTTGGCGATATGGTCCCCGCCTATCCACCAGTTGTTGCGGTCACTGTGGCCCTGACCCAGCCAGAGCGTGAGCTGGAACTGCCGCCCGTCCAGCTCAAAATCCACCAGCACGGAAAAGTAGAAATTCAGCGCCCGCGGTGCTTTGTCGTTCGACGACAATCCAAAGACATGCACCCGGCCGCCGGCAAGGTTGACGAACTGGTCCGCGAGGCCAACCTCTGCATGACGGCCGCATGAGATGCGGATTTTCCACTCGTCACCGTTGTTGAAAATGCTGCAAGGGTTGGCTTCCTTGGGCAATTGGTCGGGGGACGCAGTCAACGAGCCATGAACATAGGTCACGCCCTTTATGTGTGGAGAAGACAAAAACACGTCATTCGGCCAAAGTGTCGTCATCGCTCGTCCTTTTTGTTAGTTGAGTGCGCCCTAGGCGATGGGCAACGCGCCCCTCCGGCCGACTCGTCGCAAATAGCCAGCAAGTTGACCGGGTCAGCCGTCGTCTTGAGCAAATGGGCCGCCGCCGGATGTCTCCACCCCGGCCTTTGCCGAGATGAGCACGACGGCGACGTCGTAAGGTCGCTGCGGGTGGCGAATCCATCCGGCCAATGCAACACACGGAAGACTGCGTAAGCAGCAGGAGTGTTGCATATGCAGCGTCGGACGAGAATCCACTAGACCGAAAGCTGGAAGTCCCAGATGTGGGATCGATGGCAGCGAGGTGAATCCCTTCATCAGATTGCACGGCTTTTTGATAGCCACCTTATTTCGGTCGCACGCGTAAGATGTGCCGTTCGCGCCATCGCACGCAAATTGCCGATGACCACGAAAGGATCACCGGCGCGGTATTCATCAGTGAGCGTCCCGCTTCCGTAGACAATCCACTTTGCGTTGAGTCGCCAACTTTTCCAGCTAAGAATCAGTGCTAATTCGAGCTATTTTGTAAATTGCGACAGGTATACAAAGTGGCTTTGGGCGAACCGAGGTTGAACCCATTTAATCCATTGGGCTCGGCAACATAGATGTAATTAGCCTTATTGGCGTTGGCATCTGGCAAGACTTGGGCGGAGCAGGCATCAAGCATTGCTTGTGCAGAACTTGATGCCATTGCTTTCAGCGGGTTGGTCATATACGAACAGGTCTTTTCCGCCACTACAGTGCAGCTTTCGCTCGGCTTTGGCGCAAACATGGATTGCACCATGGTGGTTTGCGCGCCTGCCACTGGCTGGCGCGAATCAGATTGAATGCCTGCGCAACCAATCAAGGAAACACTCAGCGCAAAAACTAACGCTGCGACCCTGGTATTTATACTCGCTTGAGGCATGAAGATTCCTTGATGTTGCATTTTTTCCGTAAAACAACTCAGCCCGATACGGGTTCATCGACACATCTAAACAGAGATATTTAGGAACTGCAACAACGATGATTTTTTAGCAAATGGCGGTGTCTTGCTAAGTAAATAGATAGACGATAGGCTCCAAAAAGGTAGCGTCGCAGCAACACTTCAATCGCGCTCTACCTCATTGTATTTGTCGGCATTTTTAAATTCGTTCCACCCATCGGATCAACGCAGGGAGATCTAACTGTATGCGCAGTTCACAGAAGTGGTTGATTGGAGCATCGATTGTCGTTGGCATAATTGCCGTCGCTTCAGCAGGAGCTCAACAAGTCAATTCAAAGCGGGATCCTAATATCGCTGCGTCTCAGGATTTCATTAATCAAGCCATCCAAAGGCTTGATGCGGCAGAACATAATAGTCATCACGTCATGGGCGGCCATGGGCAAAAAGCAAAGGAATTGCTGCATCAAGCCTACCAAGAGTTGTATCTCGCCTCACAGGCGGCCGACGCTAGTCATTGAGCGGTGAGAAGAACACGGTTCACGGATCAAAAAGGTCAATGACACTGACTTTAAGCCACCGCATTTTCATGCGGATTCGGCCAAGTAACTGATTTGAAGAGGGGTTTGTATAAAAGATTGGCTGGCGACTGGGCAAACTCTGGGTTCGATCCAAACAGACAGTCTGTGAAAGTCGCCAGCTACTCTGCGCGCTAATTGCCGATCAAATCGACCGCGATGCACCGCTGGGGCCAGTAAGATCGGATTAAGTGTCTTTGGTGGGTTGATGTCAGGCGTGGCGATCGTAAGAGCAATGACCATGCTCCGCGCAAGGGCCGCTCGTGGCCGAGGCTGTGTGAAAACGCTGAGGCGTTCGCGCATTCGTACCAGGCACGTAAATGCTGAACTTCTCATTGAACACGAGTAACCCAGAATTTCATCTACGTGGCTCATTTTGAGCACGATTTGATCAGGCAAGAATGAGCTTTTACTTTTTCACACAGCTTTGGCCAAAAGCGTCCCTCACTTTGTCAGCGGTTGTTTAGGCTATCTTCTGTCCAGACGACAGACTGCGGACACCCTGCCGGGCAGTGCAATAATTTTGCGTACGCTCTAGTGAAATCGCTGCTTGTGGCGGATCGGTACGCAAGTGAGCGCGCCAACCGTGGTTGGCGCGCCGTTGATATGTTGCGAGTTACCTAGAACTTCTTCTGGATGTTCAGCAGGATCGACTGATTGTCCTGATCGCCGGTGTCGAGCTGGTTGTCGTACTCAAGCCGGATAATCATGTTGTTGTTAAACTGCCAGTTGGCACCAATACCGATCAGGTAATGGTTGTGGGCCAGCGGATCGATCGGTGCGGTATAGATCGGTCCGGCGATCAGATCGGCATAACTCATTGTTGCATTGCTGGAACCCTGGAAGTCATGTTCGTATTCCAGTCGAACTTGCGGTGCAACGGTGCCGAAGTCTTCTTTGAATACGTAGTCCGCATGGACACCGATACTGGTGGTGGTGGTCTTCACCGTCTGGCCCATGTAATTCAGCGCGTAAATCGAATCACCGTGCTCGGTGAAGCCATTCAAGCTCGCGTTGGCCAGATCCAGTCGACCGTAAGGAGAGATCAGCAACGCATTGCTGTGATATTCGTATCCGCCGGAGAGCGAGGCGAACCACTGTGAGCCGTCACGATTTCCGCTGACCATGCTGTTGTCGGCGGTGACGAAGCGGCGCGAGTCGAACGACAACCATTGATAGCCGGCCAGACCGTCGATAAAGGTCGACGGGCTGGGGTTGAAGCTGGCGTACGCGGCCAGGCTGTAGCTGTCTGACGTGCTGTGGGTACCGTTCTGGCCAATGTCCGTGTTGTCGTGGCCGTAACCGAAGCCGACGCCCGCCGCAAAGTCGGACGAGATGCGCTTGTCCACACCGGCACTGACGCCGCCGGTGTCGAAGTCGAAGCCACTGGCCTCACCGGTGGCGCCACGCGAACCGAAGTTGACCGCACCGCCGGTCCATACCGCGAAGCCATTCGGTAACGGGGGCGAGGAACCCGGGTTGGCATCCGTCGGCGGTTGAGTCAGATATTTGCGGTTGAGATCGTCCGGCAAGTTCGAGGTCGTGAAGTTGCCTTGCGCATCTGGCGAGACTGCCGCCAAGTTGTTTTGGCTAGCCGAGTCGAAACTCAGATTGTTCTGGAAGCCCTGGCCGCCGCCGTCGTGCAGGATCTCCAGACGCTGCTGGAAGTTGTCGATCTGACCTTGGGCGAAGCGGCGTGTGGCGTCCGCTTGCGCACCAAGCAGGCCCAGTACTTCCGGATCCTTCGACGGATCGGGACGTGCGGTAACCGAGATCGTCACGATGCCCGGTGCGGATGTCGCGTACGCATTGGTCAGGGTGTAGCTCACCGTCGCCGTACCGCTGAAGGTCGGCGTTGAGGTGAAGCTGAGCACGTAACCGCCACCGCTTGCCACGATATGGCCCGTACCGGCCGAGGCAGGCGATATCGACACCTCATTGGCCCCGATGAACGGACCACCGGTCGCCCCTTGGGTCAAGTTGACCTGCACTGCCGTGCCCGCGACTTCGTTGGCGCTATGCGGTGCAGCGACCGGACGCGCATCCACCGTAATCGTTGCCGTACCCGGGAGCGAGGTACCAAAGGCATTCGCTACGGTGTACGTGAAACCTACCTGGCCAGACCCTGCGGCGTCAGAGGTGTAGATGATGTCGGTGCCCGATACCACCGCGCTGCCGGATGTCGGTGCCTTGGCAATCGCCACGACGGTGAACGGTCCCCCGGTTGCGCCAGTGGTGGCGTGCAAGGTAATTGGCTGACCGGCCAAAACCGTCGCCGTCAATGGCGCTACCGTCGGTACCGCCAAGGGTGAAACGGTTACCGTCACCGTGGCGGGCGAGGACGTACCGCCAGGACCGGTTGCAGTGTAAGTAAACGTATCCGTGCCGAAGAAGTTTTGCTTCGGCGTGTACACCACATTCAAGCCACCTATCGTGGCGGTGCCGTGCGCTGGTGCGCTGGCGATCGCGATGGTGGTGATCGGGCCGGTATCGTTGCCGGTCACTGCAATGGTCGTTGGCTGGTTGGACGGTGTGCTGGCGCTGTCAGCTACGGCGACAGGAACCGCTTGTTGCACTGATAGTGAGTACGCCTGCGTCCCGGTGAAGCCAAGTCCGTCGGTGGCGGTGACCGTTACGTTGAAACTTCCCGCGGATGTGGGCACACCGGTCAATGCTCCGTTGCTGGCCAGGTGCAGGCCACCCGGCAATGCACCGGCCGAGACAGTGTAGGTGTAGGTGCCGTTACCGCCGCTGGCACTTAAGGTCTGGCTGTAAGCGACGGCCTCCTGAGCGCTTGGCAAGGTCGTCGGCGTGATGACGAGTGCTGGCGCGGTAACTGTCAACGTGTAGTTATGTGTCACCGAAAACGGTGCGCCGACGCCGGTGGAGCTGTCAGTGCTACGTACGGAGATAGTGAAACTGCCCGCTTGAGTCGGTGTGCCGCTCAGCATTCCGGTAGTGCCGTTGATCGTCAGTCCGCTGGGCAACGCTCCCGCTACGACCGCGTAGGTATAGGGCGCGGTACCGCCGGTCGTTGTAAACGTCTGGCTGTATGCGGTTTCGGCATTGGCGCCAGGCAAGGTTGCCGGCGTCAGTGCCAACGTCGGTGCGGCCACGGTGACGTTGTACGGCTGGGCGCCGGTGAAGTGGCTGGCATCCGTGACTTCAATGGTGAAGCTGAAGGGGCCACCGGCGGTCGGCGTACCGCTGATGGTGCCGGTCGTTGAATTAAGTATCAGACCCGTTGGCAACGTCCCCGCACTGACGCTGTAAATATACGGCGCGGTGCCGCCATTGGCGGTCAACACCTGGCTGTAGGGCGTGCCGATCAATGGTGCAGGCAGGCTGCCCGGTGTAACGGTGAGCGTCGGTGCGTTGACGGTAAGCGTGTAGTTGTGCGAAGAGGAGACTGGTGCGCCTGTGCCAGTACTGCTATCGGCGCTGCGCACGGTGAAGATGAAGGTGCCCGCTGCGGTTGGCGTACCACTCAAAGCACCGGTAGCACTGAACGACAAGCCAGCCGGCAATGCACCCGAGGTCATGGCGTACGTATACGGTGCCGTGCCGCCGGACGAGGTAAATGTCTGGCTATAAGCGACTTCTGCATTGGCGGAAGGCAAGGTGGCCGGTGACACCACGATCACTGGCGTGGCGACGGTGAAGCTGTATACCTGCGCCACCGTGAAGTTATTAGCGTCTCTCGCTTGCAAGGTGAAGTTGAACGTGCCAAAAGCCGTAGGCGTGCCGCTGATGGTGCCGGTAGTCGGATTGAGCGCCAAGCCTGCGGGCAACGCACCTGCGCTAATACTGAAGGTATATGGCGCGGTACCACCGCTGGCGGTCACCGCTTGGCTATAAGGGATGGCGATGACCGGTGCAGGCAAGCTAGGCGGTGCCATGGAGAGCGTCGGTGCACTCACCATGACGGTGTAATTGTTCGTCGTCGAATAAGGGCCGCTACCCGTGCTGTGATCGGTAGCCGTAACGGAGATCGGGAACGAACCGATTTGCGTAGCGGTACCGGAGATCGTCCCAGTCGCGCTATTCCAGCTGAGGCCGGCTGGCAGTGAACCTGTTTCAGCATAGGTATACGGCGTTACGCCGCCGTTGGCGATGAACGTCTGGCTAAAGGCGACGCCTCCCGTGATGTTTAAATTACCGGCGCCCGGCGTCAGCGTGATGATCGGCCCGTTCGATACCAACGTGTAGATACGCGTGCCCTTATAGGGACCGGTGCCGGTGCTGCTATCGGTGGCGGTGACGGTGAAGTTCACGCTGCCACCGGCAGTCGGCGTACCGCTCAACGTGCCATTGCTGGTAAGCGTCATGCCGGCGGGCAAGGCCCCCGAAGTGACCGCATACGTATACGACGCAGTGCCACCGCTTGCGCTAAGCGCTTGCGAGTACGGGATCCCATCCGTCGCATTGGGCAATGACGCTGGCGCCACTGCGATCACCGCGGCATTGACGGTCAGAGTGAAACTGGAGTTACCGGTTTTGCTGGCGCTGTCGGTCACCGTAATGGTGACGGGAAAACTGCCACCTGCGGTCGGTGTTCCGGATAACACCCCGTCACTGCTCAGCGTCAATCCAGCCGGCAGCGTACCCGTGGTGACGGCAAAGTTGTATGGCGTCGCGCCGCCAGTGGCAGCGATCGTCTGGCTATACGCCGTGCCGACGGCAGCAGCAGGCAAGGTAGCGGTGGTGATCGACGGTGCGCCGGAATTGATCAGCAGTGTAAACGACTGCTCGCCAATATCAGGGGTGCCACCAGCACTATCGGTGGCCCTGACCTGGAATGTAAAGCCGCCAGACCCGGTAGGTACACCGCTCAGCACGCCGCCGCTGGATAATGTGATACCAGCCGGTAGCGCACCCGCTATCACCGTAAAAGTATAGGGCGGGATGCCGCCGGTTGCAGTGATGCTTTGGTTGTAGGTCACGCCTTGCGTGCCCGCGGGCAGCGCGGCCGCCGCGACAGTCAGGGTTACCTGGTTGACGGTCAGAGTGTAGGCCGCCGTTTTCTTGACGCCATCGGCATCGGTCACGGTCAACGAAACCGGAAAGGAGCCGTCGGCAGTGGGTGTGCCGCTAATGACGCCCGTCGCCGGATTCAAACCAAGCCCGGCAGGCAATGCCCCCGCAGTAACGCTGTAGGTGTAAGCGGGTGTGCCGCCGGAAGCGACGAGGTTCGCGCTGTACGCGGCGCCGACTGTTGCTGCCGGCAAAGTGGCCGGCGTCAATGTCAGCGGTGGCGTTACGGTGAGTATTTCATTGACGGTGCCCGTAAAGCCATGTGCATCGGTCGCGGTGACACCGACGGTAAAGCTGCCATTGGCTGTTGCTGTACCTGTCACATTGCCGTTCGAACCGAGGCTAATGCCTGCCGGAAGCGCGCCGGATGAAACGGCATAGGTATACGGTGCTGTACCGCCGCTGGCGGTAATGGTGCTGGTGTACGCCACGCCTTGTTCGGTTGTACCAAGCGTGCTCGGCGCGAGTGTAATTACCGGCGCCGCCACCACGAACGAGAACGTTTGTTGGCTGCTGCCACCGGCAGCATCTGCCGCGCCGATGGTGATGACGGTGGTGCCGAGCGTGGTGGGTGTGCCTGACAACGTGCCATTGGCATTGAGAGTTATCCCTGTCGGTAGCGCATTGCTGCCCGATGCCCGGCTAAACGTATATGGCGCGGTTCCGCCACTAGCGGTCAATGTCTGGTTGTATGCCGCATAAGCGGTTGCCGCAGGCAGGGTTGCGGGTGCGATCGAAATCGCGCCGTCGATAACTAGCGTGATGTTTTGGGTGCCGACAAGGCCGTTACTGTCGGTGGCCGTTTCGGTGAAGTTGAACGTACCGCTTTCGAGCGGCGTGCCACTGATCAGGCCGGAGGCGTGATCGGTGACGCCTGCGGGTAATGTGCCCGCATTGATAACGTAGCTATACGGACCGCCATTGCCGCCGGTGGCGTGAAATTGCAAGGCATAGGCGGTGCCGGTATGTCCGTTCGGCGCCGTGGTCGGGCTCAACACGATCGGTGTCGGCGCGCTGGAAGTGATGGTCACCGTCACCGTAATAGCTTCGCCTTCATCGTCGTACCAGGCAAACGAATCGCTTGTCGCGCCGTCGCCGTTGTTGACGTAAGTTATATCGCTATCGTTAGGGCTGACCGTTGCGGTGCCATGCGCAGGCTGCACCGCGATCCCCGGGAAATTGGTGCCGAGCGGCGAACAGGGCGGGACAGCGAAGGTCGTCGTGCCGCCCGAAGTGTCCTGTATAGCCATGTT
>Ga0302311_10002439_pt1 | contig 21168 bp, 24 predicted proteins | sample III_Palsa_N1_3_FD_200449 | JGI IMG/M metagenome (GOLD analysis project Ga0302311, IMG submission 200449) | Peat permafrost microbial communities from Stordalen Mire near Abisko, Sweden - III_Palsa_N1_3 | ecosystem: Environmental > Terrestrial > Soil > Palsa > Peat permafrost | place: Sweden... | reverse complement strand
GCCCCCACACAAATATTATCGGCACGAAGACGATCCCGATCCATAGGATAAGGCTGACCTGGCGCTTTTGATTTAGGGTTGGAACAACACCTGCCGTCCCCATGCGGTTTCTCCCCCGGCCGTGATCGGGGAGTTGAGAAGCCTGCCAACGGAAGACCGCGCCAGTCTTTAGGCTTGCGCCCTGGACATACACTGGCGCCTCCCCGACCGATTGGTCGAGGAGTGCTTGGTCACGGCCGCACTCATGGCCGCGTTGACAGGGGTTCTCACGCCCCAGGGCGGCTAGAGAGCCGACCCGAGAGCGATGCTAGGCCGTTGGCGGGCGACGCTCAACGGGGAAGCGGCTTTGGAGGGTTTCTATAGCGGCGTGCCTCGCGCGCGCGTACTGAATGCGCCAGAAGCGGAACTTGCCTCGCCTCCGGAAAGCAGACGTTCGGGTCTGAGCGTGGGCGGGACTGTGCCGTTGCTAACGGCTTCTAGGTGCGCCGCCGTCCTAAGATTGTAGATCGCGCGGACGGCTGTTCGGCCCAACTCGATTTCCTCGGTGATCCAGCCGATCGGCAGCCGCGCCATCAGTACCTGGCCGGCGCGGCTTGCCAGATCGAGCGCCAAACCCTCTGCAGGTTTGCGCCAGAGGTCTCGATTCTCCTTTAGAGGTCCGGCCCGCGCGGCTTGCTCGAAAAAGGCGCGGAGGGCTGACTCGGAACTTGTCGGCGGCGCTCCATCGTGAGGTCGGCTTAGCGTCTGACGAAAGTCCTTCCCAAGCCCAGGCCCTTCGCCACGCGTTACCTCAAGTCGAGGTAGCCTCGACGTATGGCGATGGTCACCGCATGTGTCCGGTCATTGGCGCCTAGCTTCGAGAGGATGCCGCGCATATGGTTCTTCACGGTCTCCTCGCTGATGCCCAGTTGCCGGGCGACGAGCTTGTTCGAACTTCCTTCGGCCACCCAGCGGAGGACCTCGATTTCACGATCGCTGAGCGCGTCATCCGAAACGTGGGTGGCGATCTCCAGTGAGACATCGGCTGGAATATGCTTGCCGCCTCGGTGGACCGTGCGGATGGTTTCGAGCAGATCCTTGCGCAGCATGCTCTTGAGCAAGTAGCCTGCCGCCCCGGCCTTCAGGGCGCGCAGAGCCTGCACGTCGCCGCGGAACGTGGTGAGTACGACAAATCGCGATCGTGGATCCCGCTGGCGGATGGCGGTGATCACGTCTATGCCGCTCATATCCGGAAGTCCAAGATCGATCAGGGTGACGTCCGGATTGTGGGCCAGATGTTGAACGATGGCGTCCGCCCCCGTGGCGGCCTCGGCGACGAGCTCCAGGTCCGGTTGGCTCTGGATCAGCGCAGCGACGCCTTCCCGAAGGATGGCGTGATCGTCCACCGCCAGGATGCGAATGCGGGGCGGCGTCATGGCGCGTCGACCAGGGTCACGCGGCGCGCCAGCTTCCGCAGGAACGCGAGCCTTGTATTGAGGCTGATCTCAACGCGTGTCCCTGGCGACAACCGCCGCACCCGCAACGCCGCACCGGCCTGGCGCGCACGTTCCCGCATGCCTGTCAGTCCCCAGTGCCCGGACCGCCCGCCGGCTTGCAGGACCGTTTCGTCGATACCGACGCCGTCATCCTCCACGACGAGACGAACGTGGGATGCGGTGTAGTCGAGGCGGCAGGTAATGGCGCGGGCATCGGCGTGCCTGCAGGCGTTGGTCAATGCTTCGCGGGCGATGGCGACGAACTCCTGCTGCGTCTCTGCGGCCAACGGGCGCGTCGGGCCCGACAACTGTACGTCGATCGGAGGACAACCGTCTCGCTCTAGAGTGAAGGCAACGTCCTCCAGCGCCTTCAGAAATGGCGAACCGCCGTCTTCCTCGGAACGCAGATCGCGCACCCGGTCGCGCCCCTGCACAAGGATCTCGTCGGCTCGATCAAGCACAGCTTCCATCATCGGCTTGGCGGGCTGTCCCGCTGGAATCGCGTCCGCGACGACCTGGAAGCGGACGATCAGGCCCTGGAACCCCTGCAGCAGCGTGTCGTGGAGCTCGCGCGCAATTCGCACCCGCTCGGCCTGGCGCGCCGACATGCGGGTCTCGATCTCATGGGTCACGGCGCGAAGGCGCAGGCGTACCGCGAACGCAGCGAGGGCCAGGAGCAGAAACAGCACAAGCGCCTGAAACCAAACCGTCTGGTAGTACGCTGGCTTGATCGAAAAAGCGACGGTGTCGCCCGTCTTATTCCAGACCCCGTCGTTGTTGCTGGCTATTACCTGGAAGACGTAGTGGCCCGGCTTGAGGTTCATGTAGAAAGCGGCGCGGCGGGTCTCTACGTCCTGCCAGTCGCGGTCGATCCCGGAAAGCCGGTAGCGGAAACGCGTCTTCTGGGGCGCGACGAGGCTCAGGCCGGCATAGTCGATCTCGACGTCGCGCGTCCGAGGCGGGAAGCGGACGTCCTTTCCCGGCGCGTAGATCTGGTGGTCCGCGACGATCTGCTCGACATGCACCGGCGGCGGCAGGGCGTTCGAGGATAGGGTCGCCGGATCGACGGTGAGTAGGGGGCCGTTGGTGGCGAACCAGAGGCGTCCGTCCGGCGAGCCCGTCGAAGCGGGTCGGAATGTCGGGAAGCCCGGCTGCGCCCCGTCGGCCGCATCGAGCAACAGCAGTTTCACCTTGGCCCGCGGATCGTCCGCGACGCGGGCCAGTTCCGAGCTGGCCATGACCACCATCCCGCACTGGGTGCGGATCCAAAGGAAGCCCTTGGCGTCACGGATCACCGAATTCGCGCCGCTGCAAGGCATGCCGCGCGACGTGTCCACCAGCGTCCATCGGCCCTTGGCCCAGCTCCAGACACCAGTCCGTGAGGTGAGTACCGCCTCGTCGTTCGGTAGGATCGTAAGGTTTCGCCCGGTCGTGGCTTTCGGGGCGTGGGCGATGATCGTCGGCGGTCCGTCCCGGTAGATGTACAGGTTCGCAAGATTGTCCGCGATCCAGATGGCGCCGTCGGCGGAAGATGCGAGCGCCACTGGATTCTTGTGTGCAGGCAACTGGACCTCGTCGAGGAACTTGCCACCCCGGATCCGATACAGCCGGTAGGGGTTTCCCGCGGACATGGTCCACACATCGCTGTGGGCGTCCTCGGCTAGCGTGACCATCACTCCAAGCTTGTCGCCGTTCGGCTTGCGCACGATGTGGAAGGACTTTCCGTCGAACCAGGCTAGGTCGTTGTCGACACCGGCCCAGAACCTCCCGGCATGGTCCTCGGCCATCGAGCTGACGGCCTGCCCCGGAAGTCCTTCCGCAGGACCAATGTGAGTGATCGCGCCGTTTCGGAGGATGTCGAGACCCTCCCCCGATCCCATCCAGATGGATCCGTCGCGCCGCGCGACGACCGAATACACTTGGTCCGCTGTCAAACCCTCCCGCGTGGTCAGCGCGGTCAAGGGCTGCCGGCGGAACTTGTCGACGCCGCCGGCGGTCGCCACCCAAATGTCGCCTTCACGGTCCTCATAGAGGCCATCGACGGCGTCGCCCGACAGCCCGTCGGCGCGCCCGACGTGATCGGCCTTGCCATTGACGACATGATAAAGTCCGCGCGTGGTGCCGATCCAGAGCGTGCCCTCCCGGTCCCGCAGCAACGAGCGCACGGCCAGGGTCTCGCCGTTCAGGTCTCCGGCGATGAAGGGGCTTGCGCCTGAGGTGGTGATCCTTTGCAGGCCCAGGTGCGGACCGCTGCGCGTGAACCCCGCCAGCATCGATCCATCAGGCTCCGGCGAAAAGGCGACAACCCCCGTGAGGTTGCGCATGTTGTCCGCAGCGGGGGCGGTGACCTTCGCCTGGCCTGGCCGCCACTGGCACGCGCCGACATCGCTGCCTACCCAGTACACGCCGTGGGTGTCCTGCGAGACACTGCTGCCGAACAGGCACGGCTGTCCGTCCGACGCGCCAAAGCAGCGAAACGGCGGCCGCCCGACTTGGCAAAGGCCCCCCTTCCCGTCGTGGCCGCGGGATCGCCCCACCCACACCACGCCGGCGCTATCCTCAAAGAGGCCATTGTACCTTGCGACGGAGTCGACCAGCTCGTCGGTGACGCCGTCATGCAGATGGAATATGCGGCCGTCCTGACTCGCCCAAAGGCTGCCGTCGCGCGACGCTAGCAGCCCGAATAGCGGTTGTTCGGTGGGGAGCTTCCAATGGCGGAATCGCACGCCGTCATAGCGCTCGAGGCCCGCGGAGGTCGCCACCCAGATGTACCCATCGCGGGTTTGGGCGATCGTATTGGCGGCGCCGCCCAGATCGCCGTCCTGCACGCGCCAGCTTACGTGGGCATACTGGGTGAGCTTCGCGACGTAATCGGCCGCGACCGCGCCGCCAGCCGCACACAGGACGAACGCAACCAATAGCGCCCGAAAGAAGCTGGCCAGGGCGCGTCCCGGCTTTGTGTCCGACCTCGTGCACGCCGTCATCTCTAATGCGCCTTTCAATGGCCATCGAGGCCCTCTTGTCGCCGCAGATCCCAAAGTGGCGCTTCAAAATACTCGGCGCCAACCCCTGATCATGAACGCGCCGGCTCGGCTGAGCTTCGCGCCTTCAAGGAAGTTGACCTTGGCAGTTGGGCGCCTCAGGCGCATGCGCCAATCGGGCCGTTCCGTACTATTCTATTCGGGCTAGACAGGAGCGTCCGCCGGAACGCCGTCTTTGTTCACCAGGACCGTGGGCGAGAACAGGCCCGAACGAGGGGCGCGTGCATCCCCCAAACGAGGCTTACAGCGCAAGACGGGGCCGATATCTATGCGCCCAAGGAGCTGACCTGTCCGCCGCTCTCCCCTGTTGACACATGCGCAGGCGTTCGTGATCGCCCGCCAACCTATGCCGCCGCCTTAGGCCGGGAACCCTTGGGGTCGTTAAGCCTGGTGCGCCTCCCGAGCGCTGTCACTCGACTCGCGCCACCGAGGCGCGCGATGGCGCCGGCTGTCCAGGTGATCGCGATCCGGCTTGAACCCTGAATCTACGCCGCGCCCGTGAGGGGGGCTTCATAACCCCTCTTTTGGGGGTCGGAGCTGTGCGCTGAGGATGGAATGCTGCGAAGCTGTCGAACAACACCGAGAACCGCCATGGCTTACACCGTGCTCGCGATCCGTCCGATTGATGACCAACTGACCTTCCGGACGTCCACCGTGTTGCCGAGGTCACGACTCTGGCTGCGGGGCGGCGAGCCGGTCGTCGTCGGCAGTCGTGTGTTCGACCTGCTGGTGGCGCTGCTGGCGTTTCGAGGAGAGGTTCGGGGCAAGGCCGAGATTATGCACTACGTCTGGCCCGACACGATCGTCAGCGAGGAGAATGTCCGCTTCCAGATGGTGGCCCTGCGCCGCGCGCTGGCCTCTGACGCCGACCTTATCAAGACCATTCCCGGGCGCGGTTACCTGTTCGCCGAAGACGTGCCGCCGGCGCTGTACGTCGGTGGCCGACGACATTCCGCAACCATTCCAGACGCTGGCCAAGCCCTGCATTCCTGATCCTCGGCCCGTCAGGGCGGGGGAGTCCAGAAGCAGACCCGCGGCGACGGGACCTTGATGAGCTCCACATCGATCAGCACCTTCACCTCGTCGCCCTCCCGGGAAGGTAGGCGAAATGGCCTTCGATTTGATCGAACCGCACGGTGTGGCGCGACAGCCCCAGGTGGGCAAGTTTCACCGTCACCGAGGCGTGATGCGGGTCGAGTTTGTATTCGCCAGCCATCGCGCCAGCCGGATCGACAACGACTTTCGGCAGAGGAAACTGGGCTGAGGCGCCACCGGTCATTCCGAACAGAGCCTGGGTCAGACCGACGGAGACGACGCGAAGCGGGGCCATGAACGGATCCAGATTTAGGATTGGGACGGGGTGATTGATCCCGAGGCGTCAGCGGTCGCCCAGATTCGGTTGGCGCGCCAGAAAGTCGCGAATGTAGGCGGCGATCGGGTCCACTTGGGTTTCCAGGGCGAAGTGGCCCGCCGACAGAATGTGGACCTCTGCCTTGGGAAGGTCATTCCGATAGGCCGCCGCGCCGGCGACTGCGAACACCCGGTCTCCCCTGCCCCAGGTCACCAGCGTTGGCGGTTGATAGCGGCGGAAGTAGTCGTGCCACTGCCGATAGAGCAGGATGTTGCTCCAATAGTTCGCTTGAAGGGCAAACTGAATGTCCTTGTTTCCGGGCCGGTCCATGCCCCACTGGGCGTGTTGCCAGGCGTCGGGGCTGACGAGACTGGGATCGGTCTCCCCGTCGAGATAGGCTTCCTTGGTCGCCGGCAATTCGAACAGGCGCCGGAGCGAGGCCGTCGCCTCCTCCCCATGGTCCGTCTCAAGCCGCAGGACGACGCGGCGAAGCTCGGGCGTAATCCCCTCGTCGTAGGCGTTCGCGTTCTGGATCAGCAACGCGGTCACTCGCTCTGGATGACGCGTCGCCAGGCGAAGCCCGACCGGCCCGCCATAATCCTGCATATAGAGGGCGTAGCGTTTCAGGCCGACGGCGACGGTGAAGTGGTCGATCACATCGGCCAGATGATCGAACGTATAGTTGAACGCCGCAACATCTGGGGTCGAACTGTAGCCGAAACCGGGGTAGTCCGGCGCCACGAGGTGATAGCGATCGGCCAGCAACGGGATCAAACCTCGGAACATATGCGATGAGGTCGGGAAGCCGTGCAGCAAAAGAATGGTCGGCGCGGTCGGTGAACCCGCCTCCCGATAGAAGATGCTCAGGCCGTCCACTTCAACATGCCGATAGTGGATCTGCGGAACTTCAGCTGAACCTCGCGCCGGCTGTCCGAGGGTCCCAACTATGGCGGCAAACCCTGCCAGCAAAACGTTGCGCAGAGATCGCAGGCGCTGTCTTGCACGCCGCGACGCCAGATCACTGGCGTATTGCAAGATTGAAGACAAGATATTTCCTCCTGAACAAGTAGTGAATACTCACATCGGAGCGCCAGAAATATTCTTGCATTGCACGATAAAGCTATATCGGCGCTCGATTTAAGCCCTGCATTCAAGACGAGGTGAACATTTCGGCGCCGTATATAGAGCGTCATCTGCCGACTAAATGACCCGCCGCCAACACCGTCAGCTCGCGGCGGGGAGCCGGGCAGGCCGTGATCGCCGGGCAGCCACCACGACAAGGCCGATGATCATCAGCACGCCAACGATGCTGGCGAAGACGGATCCGTCAGGTCCGAATGCTCCTCCAGTCAGGAAGGCTGAATGGCCAGGCGTGGGTGAAATGGCGAGTAGACCGCTTTTGTCGCCGACGCCCATGATCGACCATTCGGTAAAATCATAGCCAATGTGCATGCCGATCGAGAGCCAGAGTCGGCCGCTCACCATGTAGAGCAGCCCCATGATGAGGCCGCCGTTGACGGCGATCTGGACGACGGCCGCCGGGGGTGCGTGGCTGGCGTGGGCGAGGCCGAACAGGGCGGCGGAGATCAACAGGCCTCCGACTGGACCCACGATGCGCCCTAGCACGCGGAGCAGGATCGCCCGGAACGCGAGCTCCTCAAGCAGGCCTGACACATAGGCGTTGAACAGGAAGAAATTATACCAATGCCGCCAATGGCCCCATTGGATTTTGTACAGACCCAGCGACCACAAAATCGCCAGACTGGCAGCGATGAAAGCAAAGCCGATTAGGCCACCGGCGATCAGTTCAAGCGGCGCCTTGCGAATGGCGAACTCGCTCACTGGTCTTTTTTCGCCAAAGCGAACACTCGCCGCATAGAGGCCAATGGTGACGAGCGGCAGGATCGAGGCGGTAAAATAGTCAGTCCCGTCAGGCAGCTTCAGCCAGTCGCTTAGTTGAAACGAGGCGAAAAAGCCGGCCAAGGCCATGGCGAACAGCAGCAGGGCCCACAAAATCGCCCGCGCCCAGAGCCACCGTCCGGGTGCCAGGACGCCGCGATCCCCGAGTTCCAGTTTCCAGTCGATCGCGGTCATGGCTTGCTCCTGTAGGCGCCGCCAAGGTCGTCGAGCAGCGCGGCCGCGTATTTCCCCGGCCGGCGGCGTTTGCCTGAATGAACGATCGTCTGTCGTTGCGGCGCAAACATTGGTTCTCCAGGCTCCCGAGCCTAACGCCACGCCCGGGTCAAATCACGTCGGCGCCGTTCGTCCTGGCAATCCGCGGGCGATAACCAAATACCTGGGCCAGGCCGGCCGCCATGATCCTTTGAAATGGAGCGTGGAGACCGTCATGACCCAATCCTGTCTACTTGAACACGATGCCGAGACCCACGCCGCCGTGCCGCCTCAGACCGAGCCGCTTGGCGTGTCCGAAGCCTTGGCGCCGGGCGTCTACTTCCTAAAGGGGGCGACCCGCTACTTTCAGGAGGGCGCCGTGACCGGTCCCGCAGGGGCGATCCGCAGCCTGATGTGCAACAACGGTTGGGTCGACCTGGGCGACGAAGTCCTGCTGATCGACGCCAACATGCCCGGGCGCGCGGACGCCTTGCTGGCCGAGGTTCGCCGCACCACCGACAAGCCCATCCGGTTCCTGGTGAACACCCACCATCACGGCGACCACATCTATGGCAACCGTCCGATCTATGAGCGTACGGGAGCGACGATCATCTCCTGTGCGGAGATGGCCGAGGAACTGCGGCGCTATGAGACCGGCGCGTTCGGCGGTCCTCCCGGCCGCTGGGAACTGGTGGCCAAGCTTCGCCCCGACGTGGCCGCGACACCGATCCTGGCGCCCAAGATCACCTACGACCGGCGCCTGGTGCTGGAAGGATCCGCGCGCCGGGTCGAACTGCTGCACCTGACCTGGGGCCATACCCGCGGCGACACCGCGGTTTGGCTGCCGGAAGAGCGGGTCATGTTCACCGGCGATCTGGTTGCCAACGGCGCCTTCAACATCGTCAGGGACGGCGAGATGCGCCGCTGGCCGGAATTCCTGCAGGGGTTGGAGACGCTGAAACCGCTCGTCGTCTGCCCCGGTCACGGCGACCGCGGCGACGCCGACCTGCTCAGTCGGCAACGTACCTTCTTCGAGGCCCTGTTGGTCCAGGTGGAGAGGCGAAAAAAAGCCGGCCAGGACTTGCCGCAGCTTCTGGCGGGCATCGAGGATATCCGCGCCACCCTTCTCGCTGATGACAGCGCCATGCGCCACGTCATACCGCGTGAGGCCGATCTTCCCGTCCTGTCGCTTTCTGCTCAGGTAGAGCGGGTTTTCGGCCAGATCTAGTTCGGGGCCGCCGCTCGACATGGCGACGTCCGATTCACCGGCTAAGGCGCCACATCCTTCAAGGAATCCATCATGACCAAACTTCGTATGGTGCTATTCGCTTCCATCGTCCTAGGCGCAGCGGCCGCCTCGGCCTCAGCGCAAGCCGCCCCGGCCGGGGCGGTGAAAAACGTCGTGCTCGTCCACGGCGCGTTCGCGGATGGGTCCGGTTGGAAGGCCGTGTCCGACATCCTCACCAAGGACGGCTACAAGGTCAGCATCGTGCAGCCGCCCGAGACATCGCTGGATGATGACATTGCGGCCACGAACCGGGTGCTGGATGCTCAGGACGGGCCCACGGTGCTCGTCGGTCACAGCTACGGCGGCGCCATCATCACCGGGGCCGGCAACAACGCCCGTGTGAAGAGCCTCGTTTACGTCGCGGCCTTCCAGCCGGACGTCGGTGAAAGCATCGCGTCCCTCGGGGGCGGCAAGCCTCCCGCCGGCACGCCTTTGAAGGCCTCGGCTGACGGCTTCCTCTACATCGACCCCGCGGCCTTCCACGCCGACTTCGCCGCCGACCTTCCCGCCGCAGAGGCCAGCTTCATGGCGCGCTCTCAAGTCCTGCTCGCTGTGAAGGCCGCGACCGGAACGGCCACATCGCCGGCCTGGAAGACCAAGCCCTGCTGGGCCGTGGTGGCGACGCAGGACCGTTCCATCAATCCGGATCTGGAGCGGTCGATGTACAAGCGGTCCAACTGCACGGTGATCGAGCTGCCGTCGAGCCACGCCGTCTACATGTCCCACCCGGCCGAGATCGCCGCGCTCATCGAAAGAGCGGCTCAGTAGCCCTCACACCGCAAGCGGGAGGCCCCGACTGGGGCCTTCTGGCTGCACATCGGCCCGCTCGCCGGCTTCAGCCGGGAAGGCCCGCGAGTTCGGCGACGACGCGAAGGTCGGGGCCGGTCAAGACGGCGATGGCGCCCGGCTGAGGCGGCTGCGCGAGGCGGTTTACCCAGGCCGTGGGATAGCCGAACCAGGCGGATCCGGCCGCGTCCCAGGCTGCGGATGGGGCAAAGCCGATCTGGTGCTTGCGAAGCTTGAACGCCGCCGTGGCCAGGCCATAGGCCTGCGGCGCCGGCTTGAACCGCCGGACGCTGTCGGTGCTGAGGATGGCTTCAAAATAACTGTCGAGACCGTTGCGCCGGGTGTTGGCGCGCAGTGCGGCCTCGCTGAGGTTCGACAGCAGCGCGAGCCTGACGCCACGAGTCCGCAGCCTGTCGAGCTGATCCTTCACATCGGGCCAGGCCGCCAGATTGGAGAAGGCCGCCAGAATCTGCTCCTGCGCCTCCGGGCTCAGGGACAGGTCTGCGGCCCGGCATACGGAGTCCAGACATTCCGCGGCGACGTCGATGAAGGGCCAGTACCGCCCCGCGCTCGTGCGCAGCCAGGTGTCGGCGAAGATCGCCTGGAACCAGTCCCGCCCCAACGCATCGCCGCGCCCGGGAAGGGCGGCAGCAGCGGCAGCGATGACATGGCGCGGATCAAAGATGGCGAAGGCGTCGAAGGCGATGGCTTTGATGGGCGCGGCCGCTCTGGCGGCGGCGCCCAAGGCGCCAAGGGGCGACATTGCCGCGCCCACGCCAATGAGCATCGCCATCTTGCGCCTGTCACGATCGATCGCCGGCGTTTGCGGGCCTTCGGCCTTCATTTGATGCTCGCGTCGGCGCGTTTGGATAGGCGCCAATAGGCGCTGTCGCGCCTTGAGCCTTCCAAGTCTGCACGGGATTTGGGTGGGCGCACGTAAGCCAACGATGGCAGACGGGACCGGCCGGCGCCGGTCAAGCTGCAACGCCTTTGCCTGACGACCTAGAAGGCCGCGGAAACCGACATTACGAACCGCCGCCCCGAGGGATCGCCGTAGAGGCTGTATCCCAAACCGTAGGTCGGGTCGTATGGCGGAATCCTGTCTGTCCCTCGACTACTCGCGCATCAGCAAGACCCCTGACGTCCTGCTGCTCAGCCCGACCCTCGTCCTCGAACACGAGGCCTACTGGCCCTGGCGCATCCGGCGCGGCCCGTTGACCGCCGCCGACCAGGCGCTGGGCTACACCGGCGGGCCCATTACGGAGATCGACGCGACCGCGTTCAACGGGGCCAGCCTTCTGGTTCAGACACTGAACGCACGCCTCGATTGGACCACGGGCCTGCCTATCGGCGGCCTGCATGTCTATGCCGCCGCCACCTATCATTTCGAAGACGCGGAGGGGGCCTGTTCCAGGCGAACGTGCAGACCGCCGGATACGTCGACAGCCCCCTGGTCTGGCGTGCAAACGCCGGCGCCGACTGGTCGTGGGGACACTGACGATCGGCGCCAACCTGCAGTATTTCGGCAGTTACTACGTGTTTCCCGCTGCTGACGACGCGTTCCTCGATGGCTTGGACTCCGTGCGTTCAGGGCTCGGACAACATATCCGCCCAGACCTATCTCGATTTCCGCTTCAGTAAGCGTTTTCCACTGCCAAGGTCCGGCTTCGTCAGGGAACTGAAAGTCGATTTCGGCGTCGAGAATGTCTTCGACGCCGCCCCGCCCCGCGTTACCGCCGTCGGTATCAACGCGCCAAGCTACAGCCAGTTTGGCGATCCCCTGCGGCGGCGCTTCTAGCTTGTGCTGAGCAGCCACTTCTAACGTCGTCAGCCGCGGCGCCGTCGTTCGAAAAGGAAAGTCGGCGTGCCTGCGGCAAATACCTACCGCTGCCCAGCCTGCATGGTTTCCGTCGATCCTCGAGGAAGTCAAATGATCTCTTCTAGCCCTAACTTTCAGCGAAGCCGCAACAGTTCGACCTCCCTGGAGACGGTCGTGGCAACCCTCAAGAGCGCCACAACGGCGGCCGACGTCTGGGTTCTGCATGAGATTGATCCGCAGGCGCTGCTTCGGCGGGGCGGCATTGAGATTGCGCCGGCCCGCCAGCTCCTCTTCTTCCATCCGCGATACATGAAGCGACTGCTGGATGCGGATCCCGCCGCGGGGTTGGAGGCGCCTCTCAAATTCCTGATCCTCACGGACGGAACCGGTGCTGTCGTGCGCTGGTTCGATCCGGTGGCCAGCTTCGGCCGCTATGACAACGAAGCTTTGCGTTCGCTGGGCCTGGAGCTGTCCGTCCTTTGCCAGCAGATCGCCGACGCCGCCCTCGCCGGTGCGCCGTGAGCCGTCGGCGCCGCGCCGTGACCGCGCCGCCGCCCCGTCGTGATGGAACCTGCTTCTTCGAGGCCGATCCAGACCTGTCGCTTGCGCGCCGCGCCGCAGCGGAGGCCATAGGATCATTTCTGCTCGTCTTTACCGGGACCTCCGCGGCCTTGGCCTGGGCCGGCGCCGCCGGACCCGGCCCGATCGGACGCGCTTTGGCGGTGGGGCCTGCCCTGACCGGGCTGATACTGGTCTTCGGTCAGGTGTCCGGCGGCCACTACAATCCCCTGATCAGTATCGCCCAGTGGCTCTCCGGTCGGCGGGCCATAAACTGTCTGCTCGCCTATGTGGGCGCCCAATTGCTGGGCGCGACCCTGGCCGCGTGGATCGCGCTCACAAGTTTTCGCCCATCCCTGGCGATCCTGACCCCCTCCCCGCCCTCGCTCCAACTGTGCGCTGCGGAGGCCTTCGCTACGGCCGGCTTGATGATCATCGTGCTGGCGGCCCCTCGCATGCGGCCCGCTGGCGTTGGTCCTTTCGCCGTGGGCGGCTGGGTGACAATGTCGATCCTCGCCCTTCCCGCGGGTCCAACGGCAAACCCGGCCATCACTATCGCGGCGTTCGCCTCAGGATTGGCGCCGTCACTCAGAGACAGCCTTCTGCATCTGCTTGCTCAGGCTGTTGGGCTGACCATTGCCATGCTGGCCACGTCCCTCACCTCGGCGCACATCTCCCAACAATCGCGCTGAAGCCAAACACCTGGATTCGGCGCTTCGTCACCGCCGTGCGGCTTTGCCTGCGCCGGGAAAGATCAACATGATCGCGGCGCCCCTTCCTGGTGTGCTGTCCACATGGATGGCGCCGCCGACGGCTCGAATGAAGGTGCTGACGATCGCCAAACCCAGACCACTGCCTCCAGCCCGCGGCCTGCTGGTATAGAATGGTTCGCAGGCGCGCCGGGCCGCCTCCGGAGACATCCCGCAGCCCGTGTCGGCCACGCGCAACATCACACCGCCTCCGTGACGGCAAACCGACAGGGTCAGCGCGCCACCGTCAGGCATGGCATGGCGGGCGTTGACGACGAGGTTGATCACCGCCAATTCAAGATCCGTTGGCGCACATTGGGTGAGGGGCAGGCTGGGTTCGATTTCCATGACCAGCCGCACGTACGGACCCGCTGCCCAGCCGATCAAGGCGCGCATTTGTGAGATCACCGCGCCAATGTCGACCGGTTCGGCCGAGTCCTCCACCCCACGCGTGTGGTCCAGCATCCGGCGCGTCAAGGCCGCCGCCCGAGATGCCGCGCCACGCACCTGGCCACCCAGGAAAAGCAATTCCGGACTCGTGGTGTGGTCGAACCGGCGTTCCATTCCGCGGATTCCCGCATCAATGATCTGCATCAGATTGCCGAGGTCGTGGGCCATGCCCGCTGACATCAGGCCGGCGCTGACCAGTCTTGCGTTCTGGCCGGCCGGGTCGACCGGCGCGATGATCACCCCGTGAGACGTTGTGCCTGCCGCGCGATCGAACACCACCGCCGTGGGGAAGGCGGACTCTTCACCTGTTTTGGTCGTGCCTGACATGACAGGTCCTCTGCGATCATCCCGGTTTGGGCCGTGCAGAAAGAGTGTGATGGGCGCGCTCATGCGTCTTTCCAGAACGAACGCTGATATCCGCCCGATCGCCGCAAGCGCCGTCTGCAACGACTCTTAACAAGCCGCAACAGGGCGCAACGCGCATGTGTCGCCCGCCATTCGCATAGTGCCTCCGAAGACCCCGGAGGCGATCGATGTCACAAAGCGCTGGTGCAATGTTGAACCCTCGGCGAGGCGATACCGCGCTCGCGCTCGAAACGACGAGCTCGGACGACGGCATATCACGAGCAGGCTTGCCCCTCGGCGGTCTGCCGATGTCCCGCTGGCTTAGCGAAGAGGTGCGTTCAAGCCACAGCCTGAGTTCGGCGCCTACCGAGCATCTGGTCAGCCTTTGTCTCCGGGCGACCCGACTGGACCTGCGATCGGGCGCCACAACGATGTTCAGCGGCGTCATGCGAACTGGCGCCCTGCACCTTACAGGCCCCGGACGGAGCCTCTCTGCCCACTTGAGCGCTCCCTGCGACATTCTTCATCTGCACGTCCCAACCCAACTTCTGCAGGCCCGGCTCGACGGCATGGGCGCCCGGGACGACGCCCTGGCGGCACTCGAGGGCTGCACGCTCAGCGATACCTTGGTCGATCAGCTGGCAAGGCTCTTGCTCACGGACGCTGCGCGCGACGACGCTATCTACGCCACCGCCATCGCCCAGACCTTGCTCACCCGCATCCTCCATTTAGCGCAGAGCCGCGCGCCGGTGGGAGCGCTGGCGAAATGGCGGTTGCGGCGGGTTCAGTCCCTGGTGGACGCCCGGCTCGCCGAGCCGCTGACCCTGAGCGATCTGGCCGCCGCCGCCGGCCTGTCGCGCATGCATTTCGCCGCGCAATTCCGGGCGGCGACCGGCTCCTCGCCACACGAGTATTTGCTCGTCCAGCGTATTGAAGCGGCCAAACGGTTGCTGATCGAAACCGAGGACTCCTTGGTTGAGATCGCCTTGAGCGTCGGCTTCCTGGCCCAGGCCCACTTCACCACCGTCTTTAGGCGGCTGACGGGGGACACCCCGGCGCGCTGGCGGCGCGCCACGCGCGAGTTCGCTCGACCGCTGTCGCTAACCCAGCGGCGTGGCGAAACCTCAACCCGTGTTTTGCAAGGACCCCCGCTATGAAGGTGCAGTATCGAACCGTCCAGGTCGGGGATGTCGAGGTCTTTTATCGTGAATCCGGCCCAGGCGAAGCCCCGGTGCTGCTGCTGCTGCATGGCTTCCCCACCAGCAGTCACATGTTTCGCGATCTCATCCCCCGGCTTTCACAGAGTTACCGCCTGATCGCGCCCGATCTGCCAGGATTTGGCCAAACCAAGGCGCCGCCCAGAGGCGAGTTCGACTACACCTTCGACAATCTGGCGCAGGTGATCAGCCGTTTCACGGACGTCCTCGGGTTAGGGTGCTACGCTCTCTACGTTTTCGATTATGGCGCGCCGGTCGGCTTCCGCATCGCCATGGCCCGCCCCGAGCGCGTGACCGCCATCATAGATCAGAACGGCAACGCCTACGCCGAGGGGCTGCATCCGGGCTGGGCGACCTGGGAGACCTACTGGCGCTCGCCTTCCCCAGAAACCCGCGAGGCCTGCCGCGAGTCTCTCACCCCAGACACGATCCGGGATTTTCAATACCTGCACGGCGCCGATCCGACGCGGATGTCGCCCGACAATATGATGCTGGACCTGGCCTATCTGGCTCGGCCGGGCGCCGAGGACATTCAGCTCGATCTCATTTTGGACTACAGGACCAACGTTGCGCTTTACCCGGCCTTTCAGACCTATTTCCGCACCTGCCAGCCACCCCTTCTCGTCGTTTGGGGACAGAACGACGCCTCGTTTCGGGTCGAGGGCGCCTTGGCCTTCAAGGCCGATCTGCCAGGCGCCCGGATCGAACTCTTTGACACAGGTCACTTCGCGCTCGAGACCCACGCGGAGGAAATCGCCGCGATTATCCGCAGCTTCCTTCCGGCGCCTGACGACCGGCAACACCATGGCGCCCTGCGTGATGATCGGCGAGCAGGCCGTGGCGGCCATAAACGCAGCCGTTGACGCGCTGACTGAAACCGCCCGTGGCGCCGTGCCGGTCAAACGCCAAACCACCGTGCGTAGTTTGAAGACGGCTAGCCGCGTCCAGGACATCGTCGAAAGCAACAGACGAGACCGAAGGAGATTGTGATGCATATGAAGGACTGGACGGGCTACCGCACCCAGATCGTTACCGGTGTCGGCGAACTCGGCGAGCTGAGCCCGGACACGGTGAGGGGCTACGCCGCGCTCGGTGCCGCCGGCGCGAAGACCGATCATCTCGACGCCAAGACCCGCGAGCTGATCGCCCTAGCCGTCGCCGTCGCATCGCGCTGCGACGGATGTATCGCCGTCCATACCGAGGCCGCCCGCAGGCTCGGGCTTCGCAAGGAAGAAATCGCCGAGGCGCTCGGCGTCGCAGTTTCCATCGGTGCGGGCGCTGCAGTGGTCTACAGCACGCGAACCCTCGACGCCTTTGCCGCCGCCCACGAGGCTCAGGCGGAAACCTGATCGACTAGATCTTTCCGTCCAAGGAGATAGGCATGTTCACCCGCGTTCCCCGTTTCACCGGCTTAGCCCTTATGTTCAACGCCGCGGCATTCACGGCGGGCGCCGCCAGCGTACCGGTGACCGTGGGCAAATACGTCCGGGCCGGACTTCCCTGCGCCGATGCTCCCTTGGCCGCGCTGCTGACCTACGACGGCCAAAACTTCACCGGCGCGCACGCCGGCAATTGCTCAACCACCGTCATCAGCGCCGATGGACGCCGCTACGCTCTGAAAACCACCTGCCGATCCGCAGGTGACGGATCGCCGGCGCCCTACGCCGAGACGCAGACCGTGACGGTCCGGTCGATGTCGCGCTTTACCTTCGCGCACAGGACTGGCGCCGACAGTCCTGGACTGCGCCGAGTACCGCTGGTGCGCGAAGGCCGGTTCGCCGGGCTGACCGGCGATGGCTTTCGAAGACCCCTTTCACCCCAGCTGCGGAAACTCGAGCGATGATCGACACTGAAATCGTCCCCGCCGATCGGGAAGCACCAGCCTTTCAGGAAGGCGAACGCATCCGCGTCGCCACCCGGGTTCCGATCGGCCATTACCGCGTCCCCACCTATCTGCGCGGCAAGCGCGGGGTGGTCGCCAAGATTCTCAAGCCGACCGCCATTGACAACGAGGAGGAAGGCTATGGCCGCAACGCCGGCATGCGGCGCCACTTCTACAGCATCCTCTTCCCGATGGCCGAGGTCTGGTCGGACTATGAGGGTCCGGCCCAGGACCAGCTGCAGATCGAAGTCTTTGAAACCTGGCTGGAAAGGAGCTGACCGGTGAGCGCGTCCCCACACGAGCATGATCAGGACCATGACCATGATCATGAACACGACCACGACGGCGTTCGCGCCGGAACTGGCGACGAGGCCCCCGGCTACTACGCCATGATGGAGATGGCGGTGCGGGAGTTGCTCTATGAGAAAGAGCTGATCGGCCCGGCTGAAATTCGCAGGCAGCTGGAGGTGCTGGATTCGCGCACCCCGGCGCTGGGCGCGAAGATCATCGCCCGGGCCTGGGTCGACCCTGGGTTCAAGGCGCGTCTGCTCGCCGACGGCCGCGCCGGCTGCGAGGAGTTCGGCGTCACCTTCTATGACGACACCAGCCTCATCGTGCTCGAGAACACCGAGACGGTGCACAACATGATCTGCTGCACCCTCTGTTCCTGTTATCCGCGGCCAGTGTTGGGGCTGCCGCCGGACTGGTACAAGCAGAAGCCCTACCGCGCCCGGTCCGTACGCGAGCCCCGCAAGGTGCTGGCGGAATTCGGGACCATCATTCCGGACGATGTCGCGGTTCGCGTCGGCGATTCCACCGCGATGATGCGCTTCATGGTCATGCCGATGCGACCGATAGGCTCGGAGCACATGACCGAGGACGAGCTGGCGAGCCTGGTCACCCGCGACACCATGATCGGCGTCGTCCCGGCCACCCTGAAAGCGAGGACCGCGCCATGACCGACACCCGAGCCCTTATTCAACGCCTGCCCAACGACGTTGGCGGCGCCGCGGCGGCGGCGGTCGACCAGACCGATCGCGAGCTGCTCGCCTGGGAAAAGCGTTGCCACGCCCTGGCGGACGTCCTCGACTATCACAAGATCATCAGCACCGAGGAAAAGCGCTGCGGTGTCGAGGCCCTGGGCGCCGATGTGGTCGGCAAGCTGTCCTACTACGAGCGCTGGATCGTCGCCTTCACCAACATCCTGTTCCGCAAACAGCTGCTGACGCCAACCGCCTTCGCACTGAAGATGAAGGAGGTTCAGGCACGCTGGCCGGAGACGCCAGCTAAGCCGGGTTCGGCGGCATGACCCCCTCCGACATGGCCCCCTCTGGCATGACTATCGTCGCGAGCCGCTACGCGTCCGACGAGACGGCCGAACGCGTCGTGGCTGCCGTCGCCGCACACGGCATGACCGTCATGGCGCGGATCGATCATGCCGCGGCCGCCGCCAAGGTGGGGCTGGCGCTGCGGCCCACCCAGGTGCTGATATTTGGCGCCCCGCAGGCCGGAACCCTGCTGATGCAGGCGGCGCAGACCACCGGAATCGACCTGCCGTTGAAGATCCTGGTCTGGCGGGACCAAAGCGGCCATTGCTGGATCGGCTATAATGAACCGCACTGGATCGTTCAGCGCCATGGCGCGGCGATCGGAGGCGACGCCGTTATTGGCGCGATGACGCAGACGCTGGCCGCCTTGGCCGCGGAAGCGGGCGAAAGGGCGACCTCGTGATTCCAATGCTGACACGGCGAAGGCGAAGTCTGCGCTTCGTTCTGGTCGCCCTATCCGGGGCCGCTGCACTCGTCGCGTCGGGCGGATCCATCGCTGGTACGGAGGGCGCGACCGAAGCCGCCTATCTTGCGCAGAACGATGTGGCGATGCGCGGGATGATGTCGAAGATGGCGATCAAGCCGTCGGGCGACGTCGATCGCGATTTCGTGGACACGATGGTTCCTCACCACCAGGGCGCCATCGACATGGCGCTCGCCGTTCTGCGCTACGGCCACAATGAGAAAATCCGGCGCCTGGCGCAGGAGATCATCGTCACCCAGCAGCAGGAGATCGTCGCCATGCGCCTCGCTGTGGGCGAACCGCCCACGCCTGCGGGCGCCGCGCCAACTGCTGCGCCTCAGGACATGGCTGACATGAAGATGACGAGCGACCGACCATGAGCCGCCGCCGCGTCTGCATTGCCAGCCTAGTCTTGACCGCCTTCCTTGCGGGAACAGCCTGGGCCGGTCAAGCGCCGGGAAGCGCCGCTCAGCCCGACGTGCCGATCACGCACCGCGATCGCGTCTACGCCGCCGAACAGTTCTCGAACACGGTTTCGGTGACCGATCCGGTCAGCAACACGCTGCTGGGCGTGATCCGTCTGGGCGATCCGGAGCCAGCCAATCTCAGCCCGCTCTACAAGGGCCAGCTGCTCGTGCATGGCATGGGCTTTTCGCCCGACCACCACACCCTGGCCGTGGTCGCCATCGGCTCGAACGCGGTGGTCTTCATCGACACCGAGACCAATACCGTCAAACACATCACCTATGTCGGCCGCTCGCCGCACGAGGCCTTCTTCACCCCCGACGGACGCGAGGTATGGGTTACGGTTCGCGGCGAGAACTATCTGTCTGTGCTGGACGCCGCGACCTTTGCAGAAACGGGGCGGATCACCGTCCCGAACGGTCCCGGCATGACGATCTTCTCGCCCGACGGCGAATACGGCTACGCCTGCTCCTCGTTCACGCCGGAAATAGAGGTGATCAGCGTCGCCGACCACCAGATCGTCGGCAAGGTCGCACAGGCCAGTCCCTTCTGCCCGAACATAGCCGCCACCCCCGACGGCGCCCAGGTGTGGCTGACCTTGAAGGACACCGGTAAGGTCGAGGTATTCGACGCCAGGCCGCCCTTCAAGGTGCTAGCCACATTCGACACCGGTCCGATCACCAATCACGTCAATATCGTCCGCAACGCCAACGGCCAGTTCGCCTACGTCACCATTGGCGGGCTGAATGTGGTGAAGGTGTTCCGCACCGACACCTTCGCCCAGGTCGCGACCATACCGGTTGGCGACCTGCCGCACGGTATCTGGCCCTCCGGCGACGGCGCCCGCGTCTATGTCGGCCTGGAAGGCGCCGACAAGGTGGTGACGATCGACACCCTCACCGACACGGTCATCGCCACCAGTCCGATCGGCCAGGGCGCTCAGGCGCTGACCTATGTCCCGCAGGCTGTCCGCGACGGCGCCAATGCGCAGAACCTGCAGCCCTTGGGGTTGGCCGGCGCAGTGGCGCATCTCTGGCTCGCATCGCCCGGCGCCAAGCGCGGCGAGCCGCCAACCAGCGTGGCGCTATTCGATCAGGGTCTTACCCAAATGCTGGAAGCCGCCGTCACTGGGCTGGAAGCCAAAACGCCGTATGTTCTGGCGCTTGCGGAACACGCGGACGGTTCCGGCGCCCGGACGCCCTTCGCGGCCTTCACAACCAACCCGGCCGGCGCGGCCATCGTCAACGCCATCGGACCGATCCGGCAGGTCGTTCAAGACGGCTCGGCGACAGGGCGGCGATATCTCGTTATCACCCGTACGGAAGCGGGCAAGTCCGGTAGCCCTGTCCAGGTGCAATTCCAGCGGCAATGATTTACCCACGGCCGCGAGGCGCTTCGCGAATACTAAGCGTGAAGCCGCTGGCGCTGCTGATCCTCCTGGCCTCCATGGGCGACGGCGCCCCTGCGCTCGTGCGATCGCCGGGTTGGCCTGCGCTGGCGGCCAGGCTCGGAGTGACGGCGAAGGGCCGCTAGCCAACCTCCTCAACCAACCCGAATGTCAGCTTCGGTCCCGGCTCACCGTTCGGTCGGCGCGACCGCTATGCGCCAGGAACAGACATTGGCACCCGTGCGGAATGCGGACATTCGCGGTTGGCGCCAGCGGCTGACAAAGGTCCGGATTTGGGCCGGACTCCGACGGGCACTTTCGACCATCAGCGGAGGTCGCCCTGCCGATTTTGCCTTTATCGGCGACAATGCCCCAAGGCCAAGCTAGAATTTAGTCGCTGCCGCCAAGCAGAGGGGCGAAAGTGGGGTTGACGAAATGACCACGGACGTCGT
>Ga0302311_10002438_pt1 | contig 21169 bp, 22 predicted proteins | sample III_Palsa_N1_3_FD_200449 | JGI IMG/M metagenome (GOLD analysis project Ga0302311, IMG submission 200449) | Peat permafrost microbial communities from Stordalen Mire near Abisko, Sweden - III_Palsa_N1_3 | ecosystem: Environmental > Terrestrial > Soil > Palsa > Peat permafrost | place: Sweden... | reverse complement strand
CGAGCTCGGTCTCCCACAGCGCGCTGCCCCATTTCACCACCAGGCGCGAAGGCGCGTCGCGATCCTCGAACGCCGCGACCGGGGTAAGAAAGTCGCGCGAATTGGCGAGACAATTGGCGCCGATCGGCCCGCGCTCAGGCAGGGTAAAGGGATTGCCGTAGTTCTCGCAGACATAGCCGCGCGCCGGGGCGCCCAATAGTTCCACCCGCAGCTTCACGCCGCGCGGGATTACCGCGATCTCGCCGGGCGAAACTTCGATCAAGCCGAGTTCGGTCACCAGTTTCAGCCCGCCGAGTTGCGGCACGAACAGCATTTCCGCTTCGGCGTTATAGAAATATTCGTCCGTAGCAGTATGCGTGATCAGATAGACGTGCGCCGCCATGCCGTTGCGCGCGCCGGCATCGCCCGCGGTCGTGATCGTGTGCATACCTGCGACGAAACTCTGCGGACTGCTGGGCAACGGCAACGGATCCCAGCGCAGCGGCGCCGGCGGCAGCTCGACCTCGGTGCACGGGGCGCTGCGCCAAAGCGGCAGCTCGGCCCGGCGGAAGTGGCCCCAATGCGCGACCGTCGGTTGGATCCGATAAAGCCACGACCGATGATTAATGGCGCGCGGCGCGGTAAACGCCGAGCCGCTCAACTGTTCGGCGTAGAGACCGTAGGCGCATCGCTGCGGCGAATTGTGACCGATCGGAAGTGCACCGGCCAACGCCTCGGTGGAGAAGCTGTTGCCGAACCCAGACATGTAGCCGGAACTATCATCCATCGTTCGCCCCATTTAAGTGAAGGTTAAAAGTCTTCTTTTTCGAAAAAAAGAAGCAAATAACTTTTATTCGATTGATTCCCGACGTGTCCCGAGAGAATTCCCAATTAACTAATTTAATAAAGTTCTTTTGCTTCTTTTTGTTCACAAAAAGAAGATTCTACCCTTCCCTTATCCGATTGATTTCCCTCATTTTCGGTCCTCCCGCTTATCGTTTGCTATCGGCGCTGATTACGCCCCGTTCCAGCTGGTCCGCCTCGATCGACATGAACAGAGCACGGAAATTACCCTCGCCAAATCCCTCGTCGCCTTTGCGCTGGATGAATTCGAAGAAAATCGGACCGATCGAATTGCCGGAGAAGATCTGCAGCAGAACCCTGGTCACGGTACCTTTGTTTTCACCCAACACCACGGCCCCTTCGCCATCGATCAGAATGCCGCCTTCCTGGAGTTTCGTGATGTCCTCGCCGTGACCGGGAACCCGCGCGTCGATCTGGGCGTAATAGGTACGGGGTGGCGACGGCATGAAATTCAAGTTACGGCGGCGGAGCTCAGCGACGGTCGCGTAGATATCACGACAGCCACAGGCAAGATGCTGAATGCCTTCGCCGTGATAGCTGCGGAGGTACTCTTCGATCTGGCTGGTCTCGTCGGCGGATTCGTTGATCGGAATACGGATCTTGCCATCCGGGCTGGTGAGCGCGCGAGAGAACAGTCCGGTATATTCGCCCTTGATGTCGAAATAGCGAATTTCGCGGAAGTTGAAGATCTTGGTGTAGAAGTTCGACCACACATCCATCCGGCCGCGGCCGACATTGTGGGTGAGATGGTCGAGATAAAAGAGTCCGACGCCGTCGGGATACGGATCGGGCTCGCCGGTCCATTCGTATTCGATGTCCCACACCGAACCCTTGGGGCCGTAGCGGTCGACGAAATAGAGCAATGCGCCGCCGATACCCTTGATCGCCGGCACTTCCATCGCCTGGGTGCCGGTAGCGGGATCGGCCGGTTCGGCGCCGAGCGAGATCGCGCGCTGATAGGCCTGCTCGGCGTTGACCACCTGGAACGCCATCCCTGAGGCGCATGGGCCGTGCTGGGCTACGAAATTCATTGCGTGGCTGCCGGGCTCTTCGTTCACCAGATAATTCACCTCACCCTGGCGGTAGAGCGTGATTTTCTTGTTGCGATGGCGCGCCACCGGCTCGAAGCCCATCAGTTTGAAAAGGCTGTGCAGTTTTTCCGGCTCGGCGTGCGCATATTCAACGAAGGCGAAGCCGTCGGTTCCGGCAGGATTATGTTCACTGATCTCGGCGGGGGGCGCGTCATGCGGGTAAGGACCCATGGCGTTTACTCCTGAACGATGTTACTGGTGAGGTTAGTCAAATTTAGGCGCAAGAAGCGCGCATTCTAGCCGGGCAATGGGCAAAAGTATGCATGAAGCGCGCATAAAATGGCTGAATCGCGCGTAATATGATCGACCTCGACAATTTCGATCTGCGCCTGCTGACCTGCCTGCAGCACGACGGACGGCTGACCAACCAGCAATTGGCAGAAAAAGTAGGACTTTCTGCCTCGCAATGCTCGCGCCGCCGCATCGCGCTCGAGCAGGCCGGCGTGATCGAAGGCTACCGCGCGCGCCTGATGCCGGAGGCACTGGGGTTCGGCATCACGGTGCTGATCCAGGTCACGCTATCGAAACATTCGCGCGACAACGCCACCCACTTCCGCGATCTGGTGCGGCGGGTCGACGCGTTCCAGGACGCCTACGCAATGACCGGCGATCCGGATTACGTGCTGAAGGCGGTGCTGCCGGGGCTGGCCGACCTCGCGGTGCTGGTGAACGAAGTGCTGCTGCCGAGCGAAAGCGTCGCGCAGGTGAGATCGTCGCTGGTGCTGGAGCGGATCAAGGAGGCGGATGGGCTGCCGGTGAATATGTTGCGCAAACGGTAGATTCGCCGATACAGTAATGGGTGAAGTCGAAGAGTCTTCTTTTTTGAAAAAAAGAAGCAAAAAACTTTTATTCGATTGGTTCCCTGCGTGTCCCGGGAAGATCCGCAATTGATTAAATTGATAAAGTTTTTTTGCTTCTTTTTGTTCACAAAAAGAAGATGCTTCTGGAATCGGCTAAACGGCCCGAAGCGCTCTAGCTCGCCCGATTCTGGGTGCCCAGACTGATCACATCATCCCCCGCAACGATTTCGCCGATCTCGATGTCGGGCAACGTCTCCAACTCCGCATAAAGCGGCGCAAAATCGGTTTCGACCGTATCGCGCAGCAGCGCATCGAAGCTCTCGATTACGAAGTAGTTCCGCTGGAAATCGTCGATCTTGTATTTCGTCCGCATCACCCGCTTCAGATCAAAACCGATGCGATGGGGCGACGGGTCGTCGAGTGCGAACACCGACTCGCCATAGCTCGAAACGATCCCGGCGCCGTAAAGCTGCAGTTTCCCCGCCTCGCGGATCAGACCGAACTCCACCGTATACCAATAAAGCCGCGCCAGCTTGTCGAGCGCGCCGAATTGCAACGAGCGCAACCCGCCCTCGCCGTAGGCTTGCATGTAATCGGCGAACACCGGGTTGGCGAGCAGTGGCACGTGGCCGAACACGTCGTGAAATACATCGGGCTCTTGGAGATAATCCATCTGCTCCGGCGTGCGGATGAAGCGGCCGGCGACGAAACGGCGGTGCGCGAGATGGTCGAAGAACACCTCGTCCGGCACCAGGCCAGGCACCGCGACCACCGACCAACCGGTAGCCTTACGCAAATGATCCGAAAGTTCGGCGAAGTCGGGGATGCCGCGCTGGGATAGCCGCAGGATGTCCAGCCCCGCCATGAAGTCGGGGGTGACCCGGTTACCCAGCATCGCGACCTGGCGATCGAACAACCGGTCCCAGATCGCATGTTCCGCCGTGGAGTAGCTGTGCCAGGCTTGCGGTATGGTCCAATCCGGCGCGGCACCCGGTGGCGGCTCGTGGGTTTGCATCGTCTGATACTCCCGATCGCCCGATTGTTACCGCCATTTCATGCCCTCCGGCTAGAGCCCTCCGTCCGCGCGGTCCGGCGAGATCGAAACCGGATCGCTCGCGGGAAAGCTCTCCTCCAATGCCTCGTCCAGCGTCGCTTCCACGTGCGCGCTCTCTTCCTCCGCGGGTGGTTCGGAGGGTTTCGTCCCCTCCGGAGGATCTTTCAGGTCCGAGCCGGACATCACTGGGTGGTCGCACCGATCGCGGCGCCACCAGCGGCACCGACCGCGGCTCCTGCGACCGGCGCGCCAACCGTCGAACCCACCACCGCGCCCGCGCCGGCGCCGATCAATCCGCCGGTTACCGCCCGCTGCTGCTGGTTGTTCATATTGTCGCAGGCAGCGAGGCTAAGCGCCAAGCCGGCCGCGGTCACAATCCCGAGGGTCGAAATTACCCGTTTCATGTCTCATTCTCCGTTCGCGAGTTACCTTTATCTCGCTTTGCCGATGGTTGAAGGGTTCCAGACTATTCCTGTCGGGGCCTCGCTCTTTGCCATCCAGCGTCGAAAGCACCAGCCGGCGGGTTTCGGCAGATAAGGCGAATCCGCCGGTCGGCATCAGGAGCCTTATCGCGACTTCAGCCACGACGCGGCGGAACTTACTGACCCGAGCCCGAAGTCGTGCTCGTGCTGTTGGTCGTGGTGCTGGTCGTGCTGCCCGGAGCGGAATATGGCGGGGGCGTCTGGGCTGGGGTCGTGGTCTCGGTGGTCGAACTGGTCTGGTTGCCGTTGGCGTCGGTGGTGGTGGTTTGGCTCGAGTCCGTGCTGCCCGCGACCGGAGGCGGGGGCGTCGCCGGAGTTGTGGTCTGGGTCGAGGTCGTCGTGTCGGTCGACGAACTCTGAGCAAGGGCTGCGCCCGCGGTCAGGGAAAGAGCCGTTACGCCCACCAGGAGATATTTAATCATCTTGTACTGTCCTTCATAATGTTAAAGCTCATCACGTCTCCGGCAAGACTGCGGTTCCGCCCGGAGGGTTCGAACCAGCGTGCCTTAAATCCCGCCGGGCCCTGGGCGCACCCGCCCGGAGCCAACCAATAGATTTCCGGAACTCATGGTGGAGCTTCGGTTTATCAGCAGTTGCCGCCCTTCTATTGGACCACTGGAAGCCGGCGGCGCTGTCGTCTGCAAGCGCACTATTGCTCGATCGCCGATGGCGCGGAAGATTCGGACTCTACCTACACGAGCGGGCTAGCCGGGGTACCGCTGCAGCGCGACGATCCTTTGTGTCTGTTCAACCACTTGGCCGGCGAATATGACGCCGGCGGGACGAACCGGCAGACCGCCGGCTTTCAAGACGGCGAGCGTCCAATGGTTGCAATCGTCGAAAGCATCGTAGGTCTTGCTGGACGCCAGGAACAAACTGCCGGGATACGGACCCTCCGCGAGCGGCTCGATCGAGCCGTCCAGGCGGGACGCCAACGATGCCTGGATAAAACCCGCGATCGCGGCGAGCTGCCGCGGTGACACCCGGATCGTCGCCACGTTCGCGGTTCCGAATGCGTTGGCGGGCGGTGCGGAGAGCGCCGTCACCAGGATCACGCCGCGGTCGGGAAACAGCGCCGCTATGGTGCCGCCGATGGTCTCCTTGCGGGACATGTAGAAATTCCGGTCGCCGAACCCGAACACGAGATATCGCACGCCGGGGAACCATGTTCGCAACGCCGCGAGCCGCCCGGTCATCGCATCCGCAGACAGCGCGATGTCGGTATGCCAGCCGCGGTCGACCACTTCGGCCGCAGCGGTGGCGGAGGTCGGATTTTGCAAGACCGGTGGTGAAACACAGCCAGCCAACAGCACCGCGGCGGCGGCCGACAGTAACGCTCGGCCAGGGGTTTGGTCCGAGCGAACCTTATCTCCAGACGGCCCGCGCCAGGCAGCCCGGAATTTACTCAGGCCTTCCGATTGCATGTCCCCCGCACGCGCCCCACTGAAGCCAACGGCTTAACGCCGCTTGCCGAACGCGGAAAACACCTGGCGGTCTTTGTTCTCCTGCATCAGCATCGAGAAACTCGGGATCTTCTCGAAGCCCAGCCCGCTTGGCCGGCCGGTATCGGCGTCCGGCACGACATCGGCGTAGCTCGCGCCCGCGATTTTCTCCCATTTGCCCGCCGGCTTCTTCGCTTCCAAGTTCACCACGGTGGCCTTCAATACCATCCGCACGATCGCCTCGTCCGGCCGCGAGGGCTTGGTGAGGCTGGGGCACCCGCCGATCATGCGCCAACCGTTGGCGAGCGCCCAGGCGCTGAGTTCTTCCGGTTTCATGCAATGCCTCCATGCCGCCGCGCCGCCCAGATCCCGTAGCTGGCGATATATAAGTAGCAGAACACCGGCAGCAGCAGCGCGTGGGCCAGACCGATGTGATCGATCAGCGAGCCGACGACCACCGGGATGATCGCACCGCCGACGATCGCCATGCACAGCAGACCGCTGCCTTGCGGCGTCTCATCGCCCAGGCCGTCGATGCCGAGCGTGAAGATGGTGGGGAACTGGATCGAATTGCACAGCCCGATCGCGATCAGCGCCACGCCCGCGACCACTCCGGTGCTGAACCCCGCCGTGGTGGCGAGGATCGCCGCGGCGACCGCGCAGGCGCCCAGCACGTAGCCCGGCCGCACGAAGCGCAACACCGCCGAACCGATCACCCGGCCGACCATTGCACCGCCCCAATAAAGGCTGACGTAGGAGGCCGCCCGGGCCGCAGTCACTGCGAAAACTTGCGGCTGGATCAGATAGTTGATCATCAGACTGCCGATCGCGACCTCGGCGCCGACATAGACGAAGATCGCGATGCAGCCGAGCGAGAGCTGGGTGTCGCGCAGCACCTCGAACCCGAGCGGCGCTGCGTCGGTCGCCGGCGCGTGGGCCTGACGACGTACTAGCCAGAACACCGCGGCGAAGAACAGCAGGAGTGCGGCGATGATGAGGTACACCGGCTGGATCACTGCGGCTTGCGTGCTACGGAAGATTTGCAGCACTTGCGGGCTTACCCGGGTGGCGTCGGGCGCCTGCGCCAAGCCGCTTTTCAGAATGAATCGGGCGCCGATCAGCGGTGCCGCAAAGGTGCCGAGACTGTTGAAGGCCTGGGCGAAATTAAGCCGGGAGGATGCGGTTTCCTCCGAGCCGAGCAGCGCCATCAGCGGGTTGGCCGCGACCTGCAACAGCGTGATGCCGGTGGCGAGAATGAAGAATGCGAGCAGGAACAGGGCGTAGACCCCGATGCGCGCGGCCGGCGTGAACAGCAGGCAGCCCGCCGCCATGATGATCAGACCCAACACCACTCCCCGCATGTAGCCAAGCTTGGCGATTATTTTGCTCGCCGGCCACGACATCAGGAAATAGGCCGCGAAGAAGCAGAACTGGATCAGCATCGCCTCGGCGTAGTTGAGCGCGAACAGCGCTTTCAGCTTGGGCACCAGCGTGTCGTTGAGCGCGGTCGAAAACCCCCAGGCGAAGAACAGCGAGGTGACCAGCGGCGCCATCCAGGCCGGCGGGCGCGCGACGGCTCCACTCATGTTGAAGCGCGCCCGGCGTTCTGGCCGATGAAATCAAGGATCAGCCGGTTGAAGATTTTGGGCTGTTCCCAATAGGCGGAATGACCAGTATCGGGGATCTCGGTGAGGGTGGAATTCGGCAGCAACGTGGTGAGCGCGCGCATCAGCGGCGGCGGCGCGATCAGATCCGCGCCGCCGGCGATCAGCAGCACCGGCGTGGTGACATTGCGCAACTGGGCGGCGGTGATTTTGGGCATGGCAGATGGACCGCCCGCGGCAGGCGCGCTACGCGAGCGCCGCTGCAGCGATTCCCATAGCGCCATACCGTCCGCGTTGGCCGCGCGATAGGACGGCGACAGCTCCTGAAATGACGGCGGCAACGCGTTGAAACCCGCCGGGCGAATGCGCTCGCGCGCGGGACCGGTGCCCGCGCCATCCGACCCGGTGATCGAACAGGCGAGCGTAATCGTAAGCAACCGATCCTGGTGGTTGACCGCGAAATCCAGCCCGGTGAACGCGCCCGCCGCGGTGGAGACCAGATGAAAACGCCGAATTCCGAGATAATTCAGGAAATCGACCAGATCCTGGGTATCGCCGCCCTGTCCGGTGCCCGCGTCCGATCCCGCGAAGCCACGACGGGAATAGCCGATGGTGCGATAGCCCGCAGCGGCAAACACCGGCTGCTGATACGACCAGACCAGATAAGAACCGGTGGTGGGATGGAGCAGAATGACCGCCTCGCGGCCCGCGCCGGTGTCCCAATAGGCCAGCTTGGCGTTGGGCAAAACCGCCACCGCCTGCTTGGCCGGTGCCTGCGCGGGTAGCGGAACAGGCGTGAAATCGACCAGAACGCCAGCCTGAGCCCGCGCGGCGCCGGCTAGAGCGGTGGCGGCCAAACCGAACTTGGCCAGATTGCGTCGCGCGATCACGGGCATACTCCCCCCTGGAGCTGTTTTATGCGCCAACTCTAGGACGGTTTAGGGGAGTCGGGAATGGCGGGCGGCAACAGACAACCAAGGCAAGGACGGAAGTCTTCTTTTTGTGAACAAAAAGAAGCAAAAAAACTTTGTCCGATCGCAGTCGAGGCGATCGGGGAATCGACCGGATCTTTTCAAAACTAAATACTCCCCGCATCGACACAGCGGTAAAATCGGCACTGGGCTCGGGGCGCGCGAACCAATGTCCCACGAGCGCGTTACCAAATCGCGGGATATCCCCGCCTGCCGAGGAGAGATTTCGATCATGTCACGACAACTCTTGCCGAAACTGGCCGTCCTGGGCGCTCTTCTGGCCTGGCTGGCCGCTCCGCAGTTCGCCCACGCCCAGGACGAAGGCGCCGATCAAGGCCCGGATCAGGGGGCGGTGCAGGGGCCGGGACCCGGTGGTCCGAACCAGGGAGCAGTCCAGATATTCTCCATCGCGAGTCCCGCTCCCGGTGCGGTTCTTCGCGGGCCGGTGACAGTTTCCTACATCATCGGTCAGCGGCCGCGACCAGTGAAGAGCCCGCGCCAAGTATTCCTGCTGATCGACCAGCCGGCCCCGCAGCCCGGCGAAGTCGTTACCCCCGATCCCAGTCACGTCGCGTTTCCGGCTGGGCTGACCGAGCTCAGCGTCACGCTCCCGCCGGGGCCGCACACTCTGCAGCTGGCGGTAATCAATCGTAACGGCAAGATCTTACGCAAGTTTCAGCCGCAGCCGCCGGTAAGTGTCACCGTGCAGTAGCATCGATTCATTCCAATTACTGATTGACAAAGTTTTTTTGCTTCTTTTTGTTCCCAAAAAGAAGACTTTCCTCTTTCCTCGGCATCATTTCATGAGCGTAGCCAATTACCTCTCCCGCGCGGGGGCGAGTGTACGGCAGATGGCCTGGTTCACGCCCGAGCGCGGTCGCATGTACTCGGTTGCTGCACTGATTTGCTTGGCCGCGATCGTCGCCTGTCAATTTCTCCTGGAGGGCTTTTATCGCCACGGCAAGCTTCGCTACGGCTGGGATTTCGCCTGTTTCTGGGAGGCTTCCCGGCTCGCCCTCGCGGGGCCGGCGTCCAGTCCCTACAATCTAGCGCAGCTTGGGTCGTTCGAGGCGACGATTCTTCCCCCGGGCACTTATCTACCGTTCCTTTACCCCCCGCCCTTTCTGTTGTTGTGTCTGCCGCTCGCGCTGCTGCCGTTCGTCGCGTCGCTGGCGCTGTTTCTCGGCGCGACTGTTGCGGCTTTCGGCGCCGCGATCTATCGCGCCACCGGATCGCGCTGGATTGTGCTGGCCGCGCTGGGCATGCCCGCGGTGCTGGGCGGTGTCGATGCCGGGCAGAATTCGCTGCTGACCGCGGCGATCCTGGGCGGTGGCCTCGCGTTGATGGATCGCCGGCCGCGGCTTTCGGGTCTGATCCTGGGTCTCATGGTGATCAAGCCGCAGCTCGCGCTGGCGGTACCGTTTGCGCTGGTGTTCTCACGGCGCTGGGTTGTTTTGCTGTTCGCCGCGGTGTCGGCGCTTGGGATGTTGGCGCTATCGACCTTGGTGTTGGGCGTGGCGGTTTGGCCGGCCTTTATCGCCGGCTCGAAGATCGCCCGCTTTATGCTGGAGGATCCGCCAGCGCTGGCGGACTGGAGATTCGAAAGCGCATTCGGCTGGGCACGCGAGCTCGGTGCAACGGTCCCGCTGGCTTACGCGATTCAGCTCCTCCTTATCATCGGTGGCTTGGGGCTGCTGTGGCGAGCGCAAGCTCGCGGTGTCGCGGCGGGCGTGGAACGCGCACTGATCGTGCTGGTGTGCTTGTTCGCGACGCCCTATCTGGTCGATTACGACTTGGTATTGATGGCCTTTCCCCTCGCCTGGCTGCTGTCGGAGTGGTCCCGCGGCGGATTTCCGCCCTGGGGCAAGCTCATGCTGCTGATCGCCTACGTGCTGCCGATCGCACCGCTGATGAAGCACAGCGTTCCCAATCTCTGGCTGGGCGGCACGCTGCTGCTGTTCGCCTACGTCATCTGGACGGAACAGCGGCGACCGGCGGCGCTGGTCACACCGCTCGCGACCCCACAATGCTCCAGCGCTCAACCGTTATCGTAAGCAACCACGCCACCACGAAACACACTACGACTCGCACCAGGATCGGCGCCGGGGTGTAATGCAGCACCAGCCAGTGCGAGAGATAGAGCGGGTAGGAGATTCGTCCGAAGAACTGAAAGATCGCTGCCTCCATCACCGGCAGGCGCAGTTCGAAGCGGGACAGGAACGCGCCGGTGATGAAAAAGAACGCAAACACGAAATTGCTGTCGGCGAGACGAGCCGCCAGCAGAAACCCCGCCGCCACCGCCAGCGCCCGGATCAGACGGCCGCGCCCGGCCCAGACAAACAGCGGCATGAACAGCATCGCCCAGGCCTCGACGCAGAGCGACCACGCCGGATCGTTGATGTGGAGGGGGTGGTGGGCCGACAGGATCGGCCACCAGAAGAATTCCGACCAGAGCGGCGGACGATGAGCGAGCGCGTAGCCGGCGGCCAGCGTCAGCGCGTAGAGCGGCCACAGTCGCACGAAGCGGCGCAGTAGAAAGCGCGGATAGCTTCCTTTCCAGGCGCGCGTGAGCACGAGGCCGGAGAGCACGAAGAACCCGAGCACCGCGATTTGGGCGCCGGTCCAGGTTACGATCGCGAGAAAATGCGCGAACGCACCGTGGGTATCGGTCGCCCAGACTTCGGCGCGGGTGTGCCAGGCGACTACGGCGAGCGCGAAGCAGCCGCGTATTCCGTCGAGCGTCCGGTTGTGGGCATAGGCACTGCGGGCCCCGCGCCGCGGAACCTCCGGGGCAGCCGCAAGTGGCGCGGCGTCATCTTCGGCAAAGCTGACCGCTTCGCCGTTCAATGCCGGGACGCATCCATGTGACGCTTCGGGTTTCCGGCCTCGTCCCGCGGGTGAGGCTTTATCTTCACGGCAACAGCCGCCGTAACGATTCCAGCTCGCGGAGTGTACTCGTCATCAGCCGGCGCCAATCGTCCGGTTTCATCACCGGCGGGCGGGCCGGAATGATTGGCGCCTCCAAGCTGAAGGCGGGCTGCTTGATTTCGGGTTCGTCCTCGGGGTCGCCGAGGTCCTGCGCCTGCGGCGGCGAGAGATGGCCCTCGAGCTTGCCGCCGGTCTCGCGCAGCAGCCGCTGCACCCCTTTGATCGTATAACCCTGGGTATAGAGCAAATCCGCGATGCGCTTGAGCAGGGCGATGTCGTCCGGCCGGTAATAGCGCCGGCCGCCGCCACGCTTGAGCGGCTTGACCTGACTGAACTTGCTCTCCCAGAACCGCAGCACATGCTGCGGGATATGCAGGTCGTCGGCGACTTCGCTGATGGTGCGAAACGCGTTGGGCGCTTTGCGGGCGCGCGCGGAAGCGACGCTGTCCTCGATCTCGCCGGCGAGCAGATCGGGTGCGCCGCTCATCCTGCCGGATTATGCTGCATTTACAGAATTTAACCGCCGGCCGGTGCGCGACGGGATCATTCGTCGTCGCCGGGCTTCACGGCCTGGCCGTTGATCCGGGCGTGCAGCACCTGGCTGGGACGAAACACCAGCACCCGCCGCGGCAGGATCGGCACCTCCACCCCGGTCTTCGGGTTGCGGCCGATCCGCCGCCCTTTTTGTCTTACAGAAAAGGTTCCGAACCCACTGATTTTAAGTGATTCACCGGATTCCAGGACGCTTGCCACACGCTCCAGCACCATCTCCAGCAAGTCGGCGGACTCATTCCGCGACAGACCCACTTGGGAATAGATCGATTCGGCCAGATGGGCGCGCGTCAATGTGTTCATGACAAAAAGTTACGCGGGGAACCGGTGTTCCGTCAACAATTGTCTAGAAACAAATGCTTGCTGGAGGGCTTTTTCTTGATCAGAGAGCGGATCGGGATAAGGGGAAAGCAAGGGAAGCCTTCTTTTTTGAAAAAAAGAAGCAAAAAACTTTTATTCGATTGGTTCCCTGCCGACCCTGGGAAGCTTCGCATTTGACTAAATTGATAAAGTTTTTTTGCTTCTTTTTGTTCACAAAAAGAAGATTCTTCTCTTCGTCTCACTTGTTGATTTTATTCACTACTATTCCTGACCGACACTCACGCCTGCTGGATCTGATCCTCGCGCAGAAGCTGATCGAGCACGGTCAGCGCCGCGCAGGTTTCGCCGCGCAACTGCACGGTCAGAAACTCGGTCTCGGGCAAATCGTGCGCGAGCGCATGCTCGAAGCGCCGTCCCACCGCCGTCAGCGCCGGGAAGCCGAACATGCCCGCCGCCGAGGCGAGTCCGTGCGCATGATCTGCGAGCAAGGCCGGCGCCGCGCGCTGATCGAGCAACTGCACCATTTTTTCCTTGCGCGCGCGCAGCAGGCGCAGATTGGGAGCGATCTGCTCCGGCCACATAAATTCGAGGGCCTGGTCGAGCGTCGCGCGGTCAAACCGCGGCGGTGCCGGCTCCACGGCCTGCGCGGGAACCGTGGGCAGGACGAAATCTTCGGCCCAGTCCGCTGTCGTACGGGTGACCGTGGCGGCGATCACCTCCACCAGCGAGGCATAATCCACCGGCTTGGCGACGTGCCCGTCCATGCCTGCTTCACGGCATTGGGCGATCTGTTCGGGAAAGCTGTTGGCGGTCAGAGCGAGGATCGGTACCACGCCGCGCCGCCGCGGCAGTTGGCGAATTTGCCGTGTGGCTTCCAGCCCATCCATCTCAGGCATCCGCACATCCATCAGGATCAGGTCAAAATTCTGTTCGAACGCCAGCCGCACCGCCTCCTTCCCGCCTTCCGCCAGGACCGCCTCGTGGCCGGCGGCGCAGAGGAAGGCGCCGATCACGTCGCGGTTCATTTCGATGTCATCCACCAACAGCACTCGGAGTCCAGATACGGGCTTTGCGTCTGCTTGCACCTGAAGCGGCGCCTGTGCAGCGGTTTCGCCCGGCGGCAGCTCGATCCAAAATATGCTGCCGCCGCCAGGCGCCGCAGTCTGACCGATGCTCCCGCCCATCAAGGCAATGATCCGCGCCGAGATCGCGAGTCCCAGGCCGGTGCCCTCCACTGAGGCGGCCGGCTCGAGCCGTTCAAAATCCTGGAACAGACGACCGCTGCCTTCCGCGCTAATCCCGACGCCGCTATCGGCAACTTCGACCCGGAGGCCGCCGGCGGTGCGTCCGGCCAGGAGGCGCAATTCGACGCTGCCTGCAGCGGTGAACTTCACCGCGTTGCCCAACAGATTGAGCAATACCTGGCGCAAACGCACGGGGTCCGCCGAGATCTGCTTCGGCGCGCAGCGCGCGCTGATCAACCGCAGGTTCAGCCCGTGGTCGGCGGCGATTGGTCCGATGAAGGAAACGCAGCCGTCCGCCAATTCACGCACCGAAAGCGGCACCGGCCGCAATTCCATCCGTCCGGTTTCGATGGCGGCGAAATCCAGTACTCGCTCGATCATATCGAGCAGGTGACGGCCGGCCTGCAGAATCGCTCCCACCCGTCCGTCCTGATCGGTAGTGAGTCCGCCTTCCATCCGCAGCAGTTGGGCGTAGCCGAGGATGCCGTTGAGCGGCGTGCGCAATTCATGAGTGACCATCGCAACGAAGCGGGTTTTGACCTGGCTGGCGTGCTCGGCGGCTTCCTTGGCGGCGCGCAGTTCGACCTCGGTCGCGACCCGGGTCTCGATTTGCACCTCAAGCGCGGAATTTGCAGCGGTCAGATCCCGCAGCGACCGCGCGAGCCGCTGATGCAGCTCTTTTTCATTGGTTGCCTGGCTGACCGCACGCCACAGCCGGCTGGCGTCGAGCTGGCCTTTGACAAGATAATCCTGCGCGCCATGCTTCATCGCCTCGACCGCGATCGCTTCGCTGCCATGACCGGTAATCAGCACCACCGCGGATGGCGGTTCGCCTTCGACCGAAGACTCGACAAGGAACTTGAGGCCACTCATGTCCGGCAGATCGTAGTCGAGCAGCACGCAATCGAACCGGTTTGCACACAGCGCCGCCAGGCCGGCGATGCCATCGGCCGCCTGTTCGATTTCGCACGCGCCGGGTGCATGCTGGGTCAGCAGCCGCACGTAGTGGTGCCGATCGGTTTCGTCGTCATCAACGATCAGGAGGCGATAGACGCGTTCGACGTATGCCATGGCGATGATCCCCTTGGCGATCCATAGCGGTCGAATCTTGACGAAACCTTGCCGGAACGGACCGCGGGCAAATAATTCCGCCCGGGCATACGTGGCGTTAACCCTCAGCGGTCAAACTCACGCCGCAGGCTAGAGAGCAGTGGAAGTTGCGATGGCGGAAGACGAAATCGAGGGCGCGGCGCAGGTTTGGCCAAGACTTTCGGCCGAGGACCGCTTTGCCCGCGTGGTCGAGGCGGCGCCGACCGCGCTGGTGCTGACCGGTAAAACCGGGCGGATCGAAATGTTGAACCAGCAGGCCGAACGAATGTTTGGCTACGAGCGTGAGGAACTGCATAACCAGCCGCTCGAGATGCTGATGCCGGAACGGTTCCGCGGCCGGCACGTGCAGTTGCGCGACAATTTCCTGGCCCGGATGTCGACCCGGCAAATGGGCGAAGGTTGGGATCTGTCAGGTTTGCGCAAGGACGGCACCGAATTTCCGATCGAGATCGGGCTAAATCCGATCGATCTCGACGGGCAACCGATGGTGCTGGCGGGGATCATCGATGTTACTGCGCGGCGCCGGATCGAGCGGGAATGGGAGCAGCAGCGCAATGAGCTCGAGCGCTCCAATGCCGACCTTGAGGAATTCGCCTATGCCGCGTCGCACGATCTGAAGGCGCCACTGCGCGGGATCTCCCATCTGGTCGAGTGGATTACGGAGGACATCACCGCAAACGCGAGCGCGCAAACCCTGGAGAACCTGACCCTGTTACAGGGTCGGGTCTCGCGCATGCAGTTGCTGCTGGATGGGCTGCTGGCTTACGCGCGGGTGGGCCACACCCATACCCCGGTCGAGGAGGTCGACATCGCCGAACTGGTGCGCGAGACCGTGGCGATGCTGGCGCCTCCAGCCGGCTTCGAGGTGGTTTGTGAAGGCGAGATGCGAACCATCCGAACCCAGCGGACGCCAATTCAGGTGGTGCTGGAGAATCTCATCAGCAACGGGCTCAAACATCACGACCGCGCGTCGGGACGGATCACGGTCTCGATGCAGCGGACGTCCGATATGGTGGAGTTTCGCGTGACCGACGACGGACCCGGCATTCCGAAGCATTTCCAGGAGCGTGTCTTCTTGATTTTCCAGACCTTGGCCAGCCGCGACGTGGTCGAATCGAGCGGCATCGGTCTCGCGATCGTCAAGCGCAAGGTGCAGATCCACGGCGGCCGAATCTGGATCGAGAGCGAGCCGCCGGCACGCGGGACCAGCTTCGTGTTTACCTGGAAGGAAGCCGCGGCCTGATGATCGACCAGGTGAAGATTCTTTTGGTCGATGACGATAAGGTGGATGCGATGGCGGTACGACGTTCGTTCCGCAACTTGAAGATCAACAATCCGGTGATCGAGGCATGCAACGGCATCGAGGCGCTGGAGCATTTGCGCGGTGAGAACGGCCGGGAGAAACTGCCCGCACGGTGCGTGGTCCTGCTCGATCTCAACATGCCGCGAATGGGCGGGATCGAGTTTCTCAACCAGCTCCGTAGCGATCCCAAACTACGCCGCACCCTGGCATTCGTGTTGACCACCTCGGCGGCAGAAAATGACCGCAAAAATGCGTATGACCTCAATGTCGCGGGCTACGTCCTAAAACACCGGCCGGGACAGAATTTTATCGATGCAATCAGCAAACTCGAGAATTACTGGCGGATTATCGAGTATCCGGACTGAAGGAAAAGGCAAGAATCTTCTTTTTGTGAACAAAAAGAAGCAAAAAAACCTTGTCAATTTTGAACAGGGAGAATCGTTCAAGAGTTTTTTGCTTCTTTTTCTCAAAAAAGAAGACTGACTTGAGTTTACCCTTGCCATGGATCGCCAGCCACGACCACGGCGAGCTTCAAGCGCAACGCGATCGCAACCCGGGCATAGGCACCGATCACGATGAAATAGGCCGAGGCAATCACCGGCGCCGATAGAATGGAAACCAACAGCAAAAGCATCCGCATTCCCCTCTGCTGGGTCGCCCGCGAATACCAATCCAGCCAGGCACGCATGTGTGCACCCGAGCCGGGACCAGTGATCCAGCCAACTCGAAACGCGATCGATGCCACAATTGCGAACAGAATCCCGACCACGGCAAAACTCGCCAGCAGAACGAATTCGTTCAGGATTCCCAACCCGAACAAGCGCCAAAAACAACCTTTGGTGGCACGCCAACATGCCTCGATCGAGGTGCCCTCGCCGATGCCGGCGCGCGCCGGAACCAGTATCAGCCTGATCCCCACCCAGATCACGGCCAGCAAGGCGCACAGCATCAGCACGCCACCCACGGACTTCATTACCGGCAGAATCCTCCCGAGCAGGGCGAGAAACATGACCGCAATCACCAGGCTGAGGTAAGCCAGCACCATTACGACGAACAGTTTCAGAAATGCTCTGATGGTAGCCCAGAATCGCCTCGGAGGCGGCGGCGCGCCGGTCACGCGTTCGACCACCAGTCCCGACCAGCGCACGAACATCCAGGTCATCGTACCTATATTGACGACGGCGGAGATGAGCCCCAACAAGATCGCCGGAACGATCAGTGCCCGGTCCGGCATCGCACCCGGTATGATTGGGCGCACCAACAGCAGCGAGGGAATGCTGATCACCACGTTCGCTGCCAGCACGACCCCGTAGGTCTTGGCTGCGAAAATCTTGTTGGTCAGCAGATCATCAATCGCTGCCCCAATTGAGCCGAAGACCGGAAAACGCGCCATTTCACTCGCCTATGGAATTATTCCTTCGATCGCACGTTAGCATGCGGTTGGATTCTGGCCAGCGTGAAGGTTTCAAGATCAGACCGTTCCGGGTACGGCGCTGGAGTGATCAGCCCTGCCGTCGCGGCGCCCGCCAACCAGTCACTGCCAAAGCGACTTTTCCGGCGGCCAAGCAGCCATCGCGCGCGCGTAGGCACTGCGCCCTTCCTCACGCTGCAGCAGCAGCGCCGCGCGCATGATCGAGCCGATGAATATGAAGAATACCGTCCCCGACACCGGCGCGAACAAGACAGAGCGCACCATCGAGAGCGCCTGCGTCGTCGGCAATCCCATCCATTGCGACAATCCGGCCGGAGTGAGGCTCAACGGTGCCGCGATCCAGCCCGCGTCCACCGCAACGAAAGCGATCATCGCGAACAACACGCCTGATAGCATCGCGCCGAACAGAAACAGCCCGGCGAACACCAACATCAGCCGCAACAGTGACCAAAAGAAGCCCCGGGTGGACTGCCAGTAAGCGACCAGCGATGCGCCCTCGCCGATCGCCCCGCGCGCCGGCAGCAAGAGCAACCGCACCATGGCCCAGATTCCAAGCAGAGAAACCAGAAAGCCTAGTACCTTGGCGGGTCCGCCGGCCGCGCTGGTCCGCATCAAGGCGGCCAGGGCCGCTTGCCTGGTGGTCTCCGGCAACAGAATTACCTGCTGGTGCGCGCCGATCAGCATCGATACCGGGACCGAACTATGTTCGCCCGATTGCATCAGCGCGACCCCGGTGCCGAGCAAAGCAATGACGATCGCCCAATACTTCAGCAGCGTCAGGAACGAGGTCCAATAGCGGCCGTCGTGCAATTCTCCGCGCTCGGTCCGGCTCGCCACCCAGTCGGCCCATTGCATGTTGACCCACGCCATCACGAACATGCTGATCAGAGCCGGCATCAGGCTGAGAAAGGCAAAGCGATAGAGCGCCGCGCGGAATACCATCGCGTCCACGGCCGAAGGCAAGGAGATTTCCAGCGGAACCGGAATGCTGGCGAGATACTGCGCGAGCAAGCCGATCCCAAGGCTGGTGGCGAGCAAAATCCCATAGAGCACTGCCGCCAACCCCTTATAGGCGCTGAGATCCTCAAACGACAACCGTACGATATCCATCACCGGCAATCGCGCCATACCGATACCCTTCGGACATTATTCCTGAAGGGAAATTAACACAGGGCAGACGCGTGCCAAGAGCCGCGTGGAGGAACAAAGCAACACCAGTAACGTTCTGATAATGCTCAAGAGGGAGTTAGCGCGTCAGCGGGCCCAACCGGTCGGAGCCGGATTTTTGTTTCAGCTTCGGTATGAACCGTTGATGTCGATGTAGCCGTGGGTCAGATCGCAGGTCCACACCGTGGCCTCGCCCTTGCCCAGTCCGAGGTCGACCTCGATCTCGACCTCGTCGCCCTTCATGTGCGCCACCACCGGTGCCTCGTCATAGCCCGGCACGACGCTGCCGTTTTTTGCCATCCAGGTACCGCCCACCGCGACCGAAAGCTTGTCGCGGTCGGCGGGCTCGCCGGACTTGCCCACCGCCATCACGATGCGGCCCCAATTCGCGTCCTCGCCCGCGATCGCGGTCTTCACCAGCGGCGAATTCGCGATTACGAAGGCCACTTTCTGTGCCGACTTGGCGGTCACCGCGCCGGCGACGTCGATCCGGACCAGTTTTCGCGCCCCCTCGCCGTCGCGCACCACCAGCAGCGCCAGTTCGAGCAGCAGATCGGCGAGCTGCTCGCGAAAATCGCGCAGGATTCGGCCGCCGTGATCGGGCACCGGCGTGTGCCTGGTCTGGCCGGTGGCGAACAGCAGCACGGTGTCCGAGGTCGAGGTATCGCTGTCGACGGTGGTGCGGTTGAAGCTGGTCTCCACACCCTTTTTCAGCGCGTCCTGCAGTGCCGGGGCGGGAATCTTGGCGTCGGTGAAGACGAAGCACAGCATAGTCGCCATATCGGGCGCGATCATGCCGCTGCCCTTGGCGAAGCCGGTGATCCGAACGTCCGCGCCGTCGATGCGCGCGATCCGGGTGGCGGCCTTGGGGAAGGTGTCGGTGGTCATGATGCCGCGCGCGGCGGCTTCGAACCCGTCCTCGCTAAGTGCGCCATGCAAAGCCGGCAGCGCCGCGGTGATCTTGTGGTGCGGCAGCAGTTCGCCGATCACGCCGGTCGAGGCGAGAAACACCTGCTTCGCCGAGCAATCGATCAGAGCCGCCGCCGCCTGGGCGGTTTCCTTGGCGGCGGCGAAGCCGGCCTTACCGGTAAAGACGTTGGCATTGCCAGCGTTTACCACCAGCGCGCGCGCCTTGCCGCCGGCGAGCGCCGCCCGATCCCAATCAACCGGCGCGCCGGGGCACTGGTTGCGGGTGAACACGCCTGCGACGCTGGTGCCGCGCGCGAGTTCGACCAGCACCAGATCAGGCCGCCCCTGATAGCGGATCCCAGCCTCCGCCGCGCCAAGCCGCACACCTTTGATCGGCGGGAGCCCGGGCAGCGGCACCGCAAGCGGCGAAATCGGAATGGCCATCGGGCGTCCCTAATCGGTTAGAAGTTTTTTGCTTCTTTTTTTCAAAAAAGAAGACTTCGCTTCTTTGTTCTATCTGATGCTTTAAGAAGCCAAGACTCTTCTTCTTTTTGTGAACAAAAAGAAGCAAAAAAACTTTGATAATTTTATTACGGTGCCGTCGGCGGGTTCTGGGGGACCGGCTTGCCGTTCTGGTCGAACACCACGACTTTCACGTTCGTGCGCAGCTTGGTGAGTTCGGCACGTACCGCGGCTTGCTCCATCGATTGGGCCAGGGTGTCATGGACCTCCTCATAGGTCTGGGGCGGCGCGACCCGAGTGCCCAAAACCTTGATCACGTGCCAGCCATAAGGCGATTGCACCGGCGTTTGCGAGTATTGCCCGGGCTTCAAGGCAAATGCGGCGTTGGAAAAGGCCGGGACCATGTCGCCCTTCTTGAACCACCCGAGATCGCCGCCGTCGGTGGCGTTGGGATCGGTGCTCTTCGACTTGGCCAGAGTCGCGAAATCGGCGCCCTTGTTCAACTGGTCGATGATCGCCTGCGCCTCGGGCTGGGTCTTCACCAGAATATGCTCGGCATGAACCTCTTCCTCGCCCGGCTTGCCCGCGTATTGCGCGTCATAGGCCGCCTTGATCTTGTCCTCAGTCAGCTGCGGGCCGATGTCCTGGCGCAGCAGCGCGGTCTGCAGCACCTGATCGGCGGCATAATCCATCCCGGCGCGCACGTCTGGATTGTTCTGGAGCCCGTCCCGGGTGGCGGCGATGTCGATCGCCTTCTCGTTGATCAGCTCGTTCAACAGCTGCGGCAGCACCTGCGCCTGCGGCTGCTGCTTGGCACTATCGGGCAGATTGGAATACGCGATCGCCAGATCACGCTCGGTGATCTTCTGGCCATTCACGGTGGCGAGCACGGTGTCGGGCTTGACCTGTTGGGCCTGCCCAGCAGCAGCGGTCGGCGCAGCCGTCGTCTGAGCCTGGGCCAGCGATACTGTAGATGCCAGCAAAACAGCCAGCGCGGCGGACGTCGGGAAACGCATTGGATCCTCGGGGGGGTTATAAGGCGGCGGAATATGGCCGAAGCTCACGCGGGGGGCAAGATGGCGACCGGGCAGGTCGCGAGCATAAGAAAGGCAGGGCCAGGGGCTCTGCCCCTCGCCTTGCTTTCCTAAGCCGGCAACCCCACCGGTTGCCGCGTGCGCATCCGGCGAATACGGCGGGCGTCGACCTCGAGGATGCGGAACTCGCGTCCCGAGGGGTGAGCGATCACTTCGCCGCGTGCCGGGACGCGGCCGGCGATGGTCACGATCAGGCCGCCCACGGTATCGATGTCAGCGGCGCGTTCCTCGTCGGTAATGAAGCGGCCAAAGCGCGCCTCGAATTCCTCGATCGGCAGCCTGGCCTCGATGTCGATGACCCCGTCCGGGCGTTCCACGATCAGCGGCCGTTCGAGCTCGTCGTGTTCATCGGAGATATCG
>Ga0302311_10002436_pt1 | contig 21181 bp, 27 predicted proteins | sample III_Palsa_N1_3_FD_200449 | JGI IMG/M metagenome (GOLD analysis project Ga0302311, IMG submission 200449) | Peat permafrost microbial communities from Stordalen Mire near Abisko, Sweden - III_Palsa_N1_3 | ecosystem: Environmental > Terrestrial > Soil > Palsa > Peat permafrost | place: Sweden... | reverse complement strand
CGCCGGCGAGACGATCCGCGTCAGCTTCGGCCGCACGACGACGCGCGGCGAGGTCGATGCGTTCTGCGACCAGTGGCGGCGGATCGCGGCCGAAGCGGGGGCACGCGCGGCATGAAGCGACCCGTCTATCTCGACTATCAAGCGACCACCCCGCTCGCGCCGGAAGCGCGCGCCGCGATGATGCCGCTGCTCGAAGAAGCCTATGGCAACCCGCATTCGCCGCACCGGCTGGGCCGCGAAGCGAAGGCGGCGGTCGAGGTCTCGCGTGAGGCGATCGCGGCACCTTTCGGGCCGGGCGGGCGGCTGCTCTTCACCAGCGGCGCCACCGAAGCGCTCAACTGGGCGATCAAAGGGATTGCCGAGATCGCCGGCCAGACGCGCCCGCGCATCGTCGTCACCGCGATCGAGCATGCCGCGGTGCTCGATACCGCCGCGTGGCTCGCGGGGCGGGGCTGCGAAATCGTCGTGTTGCCGGTGGGGCGCGACGGCATCGTCGATCTCGACGCCGCACGTGCCGCGATCGACGAGCGTACCGCGCTGGTCGCGGCGATGCTGGTCAACAACGAGATCGGCACGATCCAGCCCGTCGCCGAACTCGGCGCGCTCGCCCGCAATGTCGGCGCGGTGATGCTGTGCGATGCGGTGCAGGGTTTTGCGCGCGTCGATGTGCCCGTCGAGGCGTGCGACATGATCGCGATCTCGGCGCACAAGATCCACGGTCCCAAGGGCATCGGCGCGCTGTGGCTGCGCGACGGCGTGACGCCCGCGCCGCTGCTTCACGGCGGCGGGCAGGAGGGCGGCCTGCGATCGGGGACGCTCGCGCCCGCCTTGTGCGCCGGCTTCGCGGCGGCGGCGGCGCTTGCCTATGATCGGGTCGCCGAGGATGCGCAGCATGTCGAGCGGTTGTGGCGCGCCGCGCTTGCCGGGCTCGGCGAGGGCTGGATGCTCAACGGATCGCCGCGGCAGCGCTGGCACGGCAATCTCAACATCCGCCGCGACGGGCTCGATGTCGCGCGCCTGATGTCGGACCTTCGCGACATCTGCTTCTCGGCGGGCTCGGCCTGCGCGAGCGGATCGGGGCGCGCGAGCCATGTGCTGCGCGCGATCGGGCTGAGCGAGGCGCAGGCGCGCTCGTCGATCCGGCTCGGCTTCGGGCGCGACACGACCGAGGCCGAACTGAGCGAGGCGGTGGCGCGGATCGTCGAGGCCGCCGCGCAGCAGCGGGTGTTCGCGGCATGACGCGCGTCCGCTTCCTCGACGCAGCGGGTACGCTCACCGCCGAATTCGACGCGCCGGCGGGCGAACGCCTGCTCGACGTCGCGCAGGCCGCGGGCCAGCCGCTCGAGGGCACGTGCGAGGGGCAGATGGCGTGCTCGACCTGCCACGTCGTCGTCGCGCCCGACGATTTCGCGCGGCTTCCGCCCGCCTCGGACAATGAAGAGGACCTGCTCGATCTCGCCGCCCACGTCACGCGCACCTCGCGGCTCGCCTGCCAGATATGGCTCGACGCGACGCTCGACACGCTGACCGTGCGGATGCCGGGCGCGGCGCACAACATGATGGGGCGTTGACAGCGTGCCGCGCGAGGATCAGTTTTCGGGGATGGGCGCGATCACGGTTCGATTGACCGACGAATTACAGGCCCTCGTCGACGGCGAGGTGCGGGACGGCGCCTATCCGAGCGCCGAGGCCTATATCCAGTCGCTGCTGATGGAAGAGCAGGCCCTGCGATCCAAGGAGTTGCGCGCGCTGCTCGAGGAAGGTCTGGCGAGCGGGATTGTCGAGGGCGAAGGGCTGGAGGTGTTTGATGACGCCGTCGCCCGGGCGCGGGAAAAGGCCCGATCGCGCGCCGCTTGAGACTCAGCGCCGCAGCGAAGGCGGATGTCGCGGCGGTCTGGACCTATACCAACGCCCGCTGGGGCAGCGATCAAGCCGATAGCTACATTGCGACCCTGCGCAGGGCCATTGCGGACAGCGGCGCATCTCCGCTATCAGGCCAGCGTATCGATGAACGCTGGCATTGCCGACGCGCAGGTCGGCACCGCATCTTCTATCAGATCCACGAGCGGGAGGTCGTGATCGTCCGTGTCCTTCACATGAGCATGGACGAACGGCGCCACCTCCCCTGATCTTGCCAATCCCGCATCGTTCGACCATATGCGCCGCGGGAGTCGGGCGGACGGAGTCGTCGCCAACTTGGTCAGATCCGGAAGGAAGCAGCCACAACGATTTTTCGCCGGGTCGTTCCGGCTCCCACCGCTTTTACCGCGAAGAGCCTGTCTTCGAGCAGCGCCGGTACGGAGCGCTCCTCCTCTGCACCCGCGCGTCTCCCCATCCACCGTTATCCCCGCGGACGCGGGGATCCATACGGAACGGCACCGGTGGCGATGCAGCGAGCGTTGCGTCTATGGATTCCGCTTTCGCGGGAATGACGGATGCGGGTCAGGCAGGCGAAGCCATTCCTCCCCGCTGGCATCCCCGCGCCCGACCCACTAGGTTTGTCTGCGATGACCGAATCTATCCCCTATCGCGTTCTCGCGCGCAAATACCGGCCGCAGCGCTTCACGGAGCTGATCGGGCAGGATGCGATGGTGCAGACGCTGGGTAACGCGATCCGGCGCGGACGGCTGGCGCATGCCTTCCTGATGACGGGCGTGCGCGGTGTCGGCAAGACATCGACCGCGCGCCTGATCGCCAAGGCGCTCAACTGCATCGGGATTGACGGGCAGGGCGGCCCGACGATCGATCCCTGCGGCGTCTGCGAGCCCTGCGTCGCGATCGCCGAGGGGCGCCATATCGACGTGATCGAGATGGATGCCGCCAGCCACACCGGCGTCGACGACGTGCGCGAGATCATCGAGGCGGTGCGCTATGCCGCGGTCTCGGCGCGCTACAAGATCTACATCATCGACGAAGTCCACATGCTGTCGAAGAATGCGTTCAACGCGCTTCTCAAGACGCTCGAGGAACCGCCTGCGCACGTTAAGTTTTTGTTCGCGACCACCGAGGTAAACAAGGTGCCCGTGACGGTGCTGTCGCGCTGCCAGCGCTTCGATCTGCGCCGGATTTCGGCGGAGCTGCTGGCGGGGCATTTCGCACATGTCGTCGAGGCGGAGGAGGTGTCGGCCGAGCCCGAGGCGCTGGCGCTGATCGCGCGTGCGGCGGAAGGGTCGGCGCGTGACGGGCTGTCGATCCTCGATCAGGCGATCGCGCATGCTGGCGCCGACTCGACCGGGGTGACTGCGGCTCAGGTGCGCGAGATGCTCGGCCTCTCCGATCGCGGCGCGGTGCGGCGGTTGTTCGCGCTGCTGTTGTCGGGTGATGCGCCTGCGGTGCTGGCGGCGCTCGCCGAGCAGCATGCGCTGGGCGTCGAGCCGGCGGCGCTGTTCCGCGGGCTGCTCGAGGCGGTGCACGGCGTCACGCGCGCCAAGGCGGGCGGCGCGCCCGATCCCGCGCAGTCGGTCGAGGAGCGCGAGGCGCTCGCGGAATGGGCAGGCTCGCTCGGGCACGCGACGCTGCACCGGCTGTGGCAGCTGCTGCTCAAGGGGCTGACCGAGATCGAGACCAGCGCGATGCCGATGGAGGCCGCCGAAATGGGGCTGCTCCGCGTCGTCCATGCCAGCCAGCTGCCCGATCCGGCGGAGCTGCTGCGTCGGCTCCAATCGGGCGAGCCGATGGCGATCGATGCCGCCGCGCCGGCGGCACCGGCGTCGCCGCCGCCCGTGCGCGCGCCCGACAGCTTCGCGGGCCTGATCGAAGGCATCGAGCGTCGCCACGCGCATCTCGCGCAGCAACTGCACGATCATGCCAGCCTCGTCCGCTACGCGCCGCCCGAGCTGGTGCTGCACCCCGAGCGGCCGATCGACGGCAATATCGCCAAGGCCCTGAACGACGTCTTCCCGATCGACTGGAAGGTCTTGATGGCCGATACGCCGGGCGCGCCGACCTTGCGTCGCCAGGAACTCGCCGTCATCGAGGACGCGCGCCGCGCGGTCGTCGACAGCCCGATCGTCGCCGCCGCGCTGGCGGCGTTCCCGGGCGCCCAACTCATCGAAGAACAACGGAGCATGCCATGAACCTCGAAGACCTCATGAAGGCCGCGCAGTCGGTGCAGGACCAGCTCGGCAAGGCGCAGGCCAATCTCGACAGCGTCGAGGTCGAGGGTGTCGCGGGCGGCGGGCTGGTCACGGTCAAGGCGACCGCCAAGGGTCGCGTGATGGGCATCGCGATCGACGACAGCCTGATGGAGTTGTCCGAAAAGCAGATGCTCGAGGACCTGATCGCCGCCGCGTTCAACGATGCGCGCGCCAAGGCCGATGCGATCAGCGGCGAGGAGATGAGCAAGATGACTGCTGGCCTGCCGCTGCCGCCGGGGTTCAAGCTGCCGTTCTGAGGCGGCATTCAGACCAACCCCGTTCGTCCTGAGTAGGGGCTGAGCGAAGTCGAAGACCCGTATCGAAGGATTGCTCCGCCAAGCCGCCGTCCTTCGATACGCCATTTCGACAAGCTCAATGCCTGTCCTGAGCGCCTGCCTTGCAGGCAGTCGAAGGGGCTACTCAGGACGAACGGTGTTTTTGGGGGTCTGCCTCACCCCGGCTTGCGGAAGCGCAGCACGAACTGGTCGGTGTGGCCGCGGATCGAGGCGTCGAACACGTTGGCGCTGTGCGGATCGGCAGGGTTGGCCAGCGCCTTCGATTCGCCGTCAAGCACGAAGCCCGCGGCGAGCACCTCCTTCTTCACCAGCGCCTCGTCGATGCGGTGCAGCGTCTTCATGCCGTCGTCGTCGAGCCCTGGCGCTCCGGCATGGTCGAGCACCACGAAGAAGCCGCCGGGCTTGAGCGCGTCGAACACCGCCTTGTCGAGCTGTGCGGCGCCTGCGGCACCCGCGAAGATGTGGACGTCGTGATAGTTTTGCGACGTCCAGACGAGGTCGGCCGGGGCGGGGAGGTGGAACGAGCCGCCGCTGGCGATGATGTCATGCACGTTGCCGCGCCCCGGCTCGATCGAGACCGACGGCGGCAGCGGGTGGCCGCTCTTGGCATAGAGATCGACCATCATCTGCGGCGTCTCGGTATAGACCGCGCCCTTGGGGCCCACCGCGGCGCTGAACAGCCGCGTGAAATAGCCCTTGCCCGGCATGTAATCGACCACGGTCTGGCCGGGTTTGACATGCGCGAACGCGAGCATCTCGGCAGGCTTGCGATCGGCGTCGCGCGCGGTGTCTGCGGCGGGACGGGCGGGATCGGCGACCGCTTTGGTGTAGAGCGGCGCGGCGGCGATCGCGATCACGGGCAGCGTCATCATGGCGAGCGCGGCTAGCAGGCGGGTCTTGCGAATCATGGCCATCTCTCCCTGTTATCGTTTAGCGGACGCAACGATCATAACCGCCCTGCTGCACCGTGCCTATCCTCGCGGCGATGCGGTTGCCGTAGCGGCGGACGGCACCTACCGGCGCGACTGCGCCGCGCACCTTGGGCAGCGGGAAGACGGCGACCAGCCGCGCGGCTTCGGTGGGGGTCATCCGGCTCGCGTCATGGTGGAAATAGCGCAGCGCGCCGGCGTCGACGCCGTAGGTGCCGATCCCGGTCTCGGCGACGTTGAGATACATCTCCATGATCCGGCGCTTGCCCCAGATCGTCTCGATCAGCAGCGTGAACCACGCCTCCAGCGCTTTGCGGACATAGGAGCGGCCCTGCCAGAGAAAGACGTTCTTGGCGGTCTGCTGGCTTATCGTCGAGCCGCCGTGGATGCGCTTGGCGCGCTCATTATGCTTCATAGCCTGCTCGATCGCGGTGAAATCGAAACCGTGATGCGTGCAGAAGCGCGCGTCTTCCGCGCCGATCGCGGCGCGCGCCACGTCGGGATCGATCCTGGAGAGCGGCATCCACCGTTTGTCGATCCCGCGACCGTCGATCGCATTGGCGAGCATCGTGAAGGTGACCGGCGGCGGGACGAACCGGTAGATCGCCACCCATAGTATCGAGAGCCCGACGAAGCCGAGGATCGCCTTGAACAGCCAGCGGATCAGGCGACGGACGGTGAAGCGACGGGGGCGGGCGGGGGTGTCCATCCGTGCGAGGTAGCGGGCGGGATAGGTTTGCGACAAGCGCTTCCTAAGCTGTCCGTCATCCTGGAGCGGACCGAACGCGCAACGCTCTACGTGGTAAGCCCGATCCGGCTAACTCCCGGGCAAGGTCGAGCGCTGGATCCGCCAGGGTATGAAAAGCGAGATCACCGAAGGATTACCAGTGCGCCCGCATCCAGTCGGGCGCAGGCACTTTTGCGGGTGCCGATGACGTGCTGTGCGAGGCGACGATGCAGAGTGTCGCGATGCCGCCGAACCAAAGGATGCTGGCGATGGCCTTCATGGTGCATCCTGCGGTCGGGCAGGCGTGCCCCCAAACGACGACACTATCCGCAAACACTTGCGATCGGGTTAACCGCGTCGGGCATGACGCCGATGGCGTCGGACAGCGCATGACAAAAACGAGGCGCCCGTCTTGCGACGGACGCCCCTTTTCGTCTCGCTCGGCGGGCGGATCACGCCATCGCGGGCAGCAATCCCTTGCCACCGGCGAGCCGGATCATCGCCTTCTGCAGCTTGTCGAACGCGCGGACCTCGATCTGGCGAACGCGCTCGCGCGACACGCCGTAGACCTGCGACAGCTCCTCGAGGGTCTTGGGATCGTCGGCGAGCCGGCGCTCCGCCAGGATATGCTTCTCGCGATCGTTGAGGTCGTCCATCGCCTCGGTGAGCAGCTGGTGGCGCTGGCCCTTCTCCTCGTCCTCGGCAAGCAGCTCGTCCTGCAGCGGGCCATTGTCGACCAGCCAGTCCTGCCACGTCCCGTCGCCGTCCTCGCGCATCGGCGCATTGAGCGACGAGTCGCCGCCCATCGACATGCGGCGGTTCATCGAGGTGACTTCCTCGTGCGTGACGCCCAGATCGTGCGCGATCTTGGCGACATGCTCGGGGCGCAGATCGCCGTCCTCGAACGCGTCGAGCCGGCTCTTCATCCGCCGCAGGTTGAAGAACAGCTTCTTCTGCGCCGCGGTGGTGCCCATCTTCACGAGGCTCCACGACCGCAGGATATATTCCTGGATCGAGGCACGGATCCACCACATCGCATAGGTGGCGAGGCGGAAGCCGCGTTCGGGCTCGAACTTCTTCACGCCCTGCATCAGGCCGATATTGCCCTCCGAGATCAGCTCGGACGTCGGCAGGCCGTAGCCGCGATAGCCCATCGCGATCTTCGCCACGAGGCGCAGATGCGAGGTGACCAGCTTGGATGCGGCCTCGGTGTCGCCATGCTCTTGAAAGCGCTTGGCGAGCATATATTCTTCTTCGGGCGCGAGAATCGGAAAGCGGCGGATTTCCGACATGTAGCGGTTGAGGCTCTGCTCACCGCCCAGCGCCGGAATGGTCGCGGGAGTGCGGGCGCCTGAGGTTCTCTTGGCAGTGGCCATGATCATGTCTCCCAGAACTTGCGGAACGGTTCGACTCGGAAGTCGGTTCCAACTTGCAACCTTTATACACGAAGCTCGCTTAACAGGCGCTGCATATCGTCAGGAATGCTGCTTTGCAGTGCGATAGTCTGGCTTGTCACCGGATGGACGAAACCGAGGTGTGCGGCGTGCAACGCCTGTCTCGAAAAGCCCAACTCCCGGAGCAGGCTAGCGTGCCCCGCCCGGGCGCGTCCATAGACCGGATCGCCGAGCAACGCATGCCCGATCGACTGCATATGAACGCGCACCTGATGCGTACGGCCGGTTTCGAGACGACATTCGACCAGCGCCGCTGCCCGTAGTTTCGTCTCCAGCGTCCAGTGGGTTACAGCCCGCCGCGCGTGCGGTGCATCGACGATAGCCATCTTCTTGCGATCGGCGGGGGAGCGCGCGAGCGGGGCGTCGACGGTGCCGCTCAGCCGCAGCGGCACGCCGCCGACGATCGCCTTGTAGCGCCGATCGATGCTGTGCGCGGCGAACTGGACGGCAAGGCCTTCGTGCGCGCGGTCATGCTTGGCGGCGACGATCAGCCCCGAGGTGTCCTTGTCGATGCGGTGGACGATGCCCGGCCGCGCGACGCCGCCGATCCCCGACAACTGCCCCGCGCAATGGTGCAGCAGCGCGTTGACCAGCGTGCCGTCGAGATTGCCCGCCGCGGGGTGGACGACGAGGCCCGCGGGTTTGTCGACGACGATTAGGTGCTCGTCCTCATAGGCAATGACGAGCGGGATGTCCTGCGCCTGCGCCTCGGCGGGCACGGCCTCCGGGACGGTGACGATGAAGAGCGCGCCGGCCCTGGTCTTTCCGGAGGCGTCGCGTACCGGACTGCCGTCGGCGGCGGTGACCGCGCCCGCCGCGATCAGCGCCTTCACGCGCTCGCGCGACATCTCGGGGATCGCGGCGGTGAGCGCACGGTCCAGCCGCCAGCCGTCGGCATCCGACGGCACCAATGCTTCGATGTTGGAAAACCCCCGGATCATCCGCTAGCGGATGTGGGTATGGACGTGCGGATTGCAAGCGACCTGATCGATGCGATCGTGGCGGAGGCGGCGCGGGCGCCCGGACATGAGGTGTGCGGGCTGCTGTTCGCCTCTCCCCAAACCGATCGTAACCTCGGCGCCGGGTCCCTCGACTTCGCTCGGGACGAACGGGTTTTAGAAGCTCGCACAACCCCCAACGTCGACGCCGATCCAGCGCGCGCATTCGAGATCGACCCCGCATCGCTCTTCGTCGCGATCCGCGCCGAGCGCGCCGGCGGCGCGCGCATTCTTGGCCACTATCATTCGCACCCGAGCGGCTCGCCGACCCCCTCCGCGCGCGACGCCGCGATGGCCGATCGCCCGGGCCGGCTCTGGCTGATCATCGCGGACGGCATCGTGAAAGCGTGGCGCGAGCGCCCCGGCGGCCCCGTGCAAAACGCCTTCGAACCCGTCCGCCTCGTCGTCGATCGGGCGACAAGCGGTTGCGCTTGAGCCGGGCAATCGCCACAAGGGCGGCTGTTCAGGCGTGATGTGACAGAAGGACGAGGATATGGCGGCAGACGGCATCGAGTTTGCGAGCCTGCTCTGCTCGCGCCTGTGCCACGACCTGCTCTCTCCCGTCGGCGCGCTCAACAACGGCATCGAGCTGCTTGCCGATGAGCATGATCCCGAGATGCGCGCGCGCTGCCTCGATCTGCTTGCCGAAAGCGCGCGGGCGTCCGCCAACAAGCTCAAATTCTTCCGGCTGGCGTTCGGCGCGGCGGGCGGCTTCGGCGATTCGGTCGATACGCGCGAGGTCCGCGCCGCGATCGAGGGGCTGTTCGGCGGCGACAGGCGGATCCATGTCGGCTGGATGGTCGGCGACGCGACGCTGGGCAAGGGCGCGATCAAGATCCTGCTCAATCTCGCGCTGATCGGCGGCGACGCGCTGGTGCGCGGCGGGCGGCTCGACGTCGGCGTCGAGAATGGCGCCAAGTCGACCGAGATCGTCGTGCGCGCCGAAGGGCCGCGGATTGTGCTCGATCCCGAGCTGCGCACCGCGCTCACCGGCGGCACCGCGCAGGATGCGCTCACCCCGCGCGCGTCGGCGGCCTGGCTGATCTGGCATCTCGCGCACGAGCGCGGCGGCAGCGTGATGATCTCCGAGCCCGAGGACGGCGTGCTGCTGCTCGGCGCGGCGCTGCCGACGACGGGGTGAACTCCATGCGCGGTTCGTGCGGCGGATCGCCACAAACGCCTTCTTAACCAAATCTCCCCGATAGCGGACCGGTACAGCACTGGACCGGGGCCGATGGACGAACTTCTGGGCGAATTCATCGCGGAGACGCGCGAGACGCTGGAGCCGCTGGCCAGCGAGATCGTCGCGTGGGAGATCGCGCCCGACGACCGCGCCAAGCTCGATAGCATCTTCCGCTTCGTCCACACGGTGAAGGGCAGCTGCGGTTTCCTCGACCTGCCCCGGCTCGAGCGGCTGAGCCACGCCGCCGAAGGCGCGCTGGCCGAGGTTCGCGAAGGCGCGCGTCGTCCCGACAAGCGACTCGTCACGGGCGTGCTCCTGATCATCGATCGCATCGGCGAGCTGGTCGAGGCGCTTGCGGCGGGGCTCCCTTATCCCGAAGGCGACGACGAGACTCTGATCCTCGCGCTCGAGCCGCGCGACGACAAGGAGGAGGAGGCGGTGCCTGCCGCAGCGGCGGCCGCGCTCCCCGCCGCCACCCCCAGGGCACCCGCGCGCAGCATCAGGCTTCCCGTCGAACTGCTCGACCGCATGATGGCGGGCGTGTCCGACATGGTGCTGGCGCGCAACGAGCTGTCGCGCCGGCTGCGCGAGCGTGCGGGCGACGGCAATGTCGATACCGCGTTCGAGCGGCTGTCGACCTGCGTCGCCGAGATGCGCGAGGCGATCACGCGGACGCGGATGCAGCGGATCGACGGGCTGTTCTCGGCGCTGCCCCGGATGGTGCGCGATCTGTCGACCGAGCTCGACAAGCAGGTTGTGCTGGTGATCGACGGCGGCGACGTCGAGCTCGATCGTGAGATGATCGAGATGATCCGCGATCCGCTCACCCACATCGTCCGCAACGCGATCGACCACGGGATCGAGATACCCGCCGATCGCCAGCGCTCGGCCAAGCCGGCGGCAGGCACGCTGCGCGTCGATGCGCGCCAGTCGGGCAACCAGATATTGATCGAGGTCGCCGACGACGGCCGCGGCATCGACGACGAGCGGCTCGTCCAGAAGGCGATCGGCGCAGCCATCGTCACGCGCGAGCGTGCCGCCGCGATGACGCGCGCCGAGCGGCTCGAGCTGATCTTCGCGGCCGGCCTCTCGACCGCCGACCAGGTCACCGCAATCTCGGGGCGCGGCGTCGGCATGGATGTCGTGCGCGCCAATGTCGAGCGGATCGGCGGCACTGTCGAGATCGACACGCAGCTCGGCCGCGGGTGTCGGCTGACGCTGCGCGTGCCGATGACGCTGACGATCATCCCGGCGCTCACCTTCTCGGTCGGCACCGAGCTGTTCGCGATCCCGCGCGGCGCGATCGACGAGATCGTGCGCGCGAGCGGCGGCTCGGTCGTCGTCGAGCGCGTCGGTTGCGCGCTCGTCGCTCGCATCCGCGGCGAGCGCGTGCCGGTGGTCGAGCTCGACAAGCTGCTCGGCGTGCCGAGCCATGTCGACCCGGCACGCCAGATCCTCGTCGTCGTCCGCGCCTCGAGCGGCGAGCGCTATGCGCTCTCGGTCGACAGCGTGCAGGATCATGAGGAGCTGGTGGTCAAGCCCGCCGCGCCCGCGATCATGGCGACGGGCGTCTATGCCGGCACGACGCTGCCCGACAACGGCCGTCCGATGTTGCTGATTAATCCCGCCGGCGTCGCGCAGATCGCGGGCGTGAAGGCGCCGGACGCTGCGATCCCCGCCAAGTCCGACGTCGTCGCGGTCGAGGTCGAGACCGTGCCGACGCTGCTGTTCCGCGCCTGCGACGGCGCGACGCGCGCGATCAGGCTCGGCCTTGTCGAGCGGATCGAGGATGTCGCATCGGGCGCCGTCGCCAATATCGGCGGCCGGCTGCGCCTTTCGCACGACGGCCGCATCCTGCCGCTGTTCGGCTGCGAGGCGGTGGTGCCCGACAAATATGATCGGGTCCGCGTGCTGCTGCTCGGCGACGGCGAGACCGAGATCGCCTATGCGATCGGCGAGGTCATCGACATCCACGCGCTGTCGCCCGATTGCCTGCCCAGCGCCGAGCCCGGCCCTATCGCGGGCGTGATGCTGGTGGACGACCTGCAGGTGGAGCTGGTCGATTGCTTCTGGCTGTTCGCGCAGGCCGGCGGGTCGAGCCGATCGACCGAACGCCCGCTGTGCCTGCTCGACAGCGACGATCCGTGGATGCGCGACGTGCTGCGCCCGATCGTCGAGCAGGCGGGCTACCGCGTCGGCTATAGCGGCGATGCGAACGATCCCGATGCGGCGGTGATGATCCTCTCGGCTGATCGCCCTTCAGCCGATGCCCGCTCTTCCGCGCCGGTCATCCGGTTGCGATCGGTCGCCGACGAAAGCGTCGGTCCCGCGGGCAGCATCTATCGCTACGATCGACGCGGGCTGATCGCAGCGCTTGCCGCCGCGCAGGGAGGCCGCTGACATGGAACAGCTCAAGCTGATCGCGCGGATCGCCGACCAGCAGATCGCGATCTCGGCGGACCTGGTCGAATCGGTGGTCGAGATCGAGGCGATCACGCCGGTGCCGCTCGCGGCCGCGCATATCGCCGGGCTCGCCGCGCTGCGCAGCCGCGTGCTGACGATCATCGACACCTATGCCGCGCTCGAGCTCGGCCGTTCGCCGCGCGACGGCCAGCTCCAGGCGATCGTCGTGACGATCGACCATCATCTCTACGGGCTGCTGGTCGACGAGGTCGTCGATGTCGCCGCGTTCGCGGGCGAGCCCGAGCCGCTGCACGCCGGGCTCTCGCGTGGCTGGGCCCATGCGGCGATGGGAATCGTCGAACATGAGGGGCAGGCGCTGCTCCAGCTTGATCCCGCGCGGATCGTCGCCGGTCCGATGGCGGTCGCTGCATGAGACGGCGTTAACGCGGCGCTTACCCAGACGGTCTACACCGTCGGAACATCGTGTTGCATCGAGGGAATGATGATGAAGACGTGCCTGGTGGTCGACGATTCGAAGGTAATCCGGAAGGTTGCGCGGCATATCCTCGAGACGCTCGATTTCACCGTCTCGGAGGCAGGTGACGGGCAGGAGGCGCTCGACGCCTGCCGCGCGGATGCGCCCGATGTCGTGCTGCTCGACTGGAACATGCCCGTGATGAGCGGCATCGAGTTCCTCCGCGCGCTCGGCCAGGAGGAGTTAACGAACCGACCGAAGGTCATCTTCTGCACCACCGAGAACGGCATCGCGCACATCCGCGCCGCGATCGACGCGGGTGCGGACGAGTATGTGATGAAGCCGTTCGATCGCGAGACGCTGCAGAGCAAGTTCGAGCTGGTCGGCGTCTCCTGAAACCGGTGCGATGCCCTTTCTCAATTCCTATGGGCGCAGGATGGAGACGCGGCCGATCCGGTTGATGATCGTCGACGATTCGATCGTCGCACGCTCCGTCTTCCAGACCATCCTTTCGCCGCTGCCGGATTTCGAGATCGTCGCGACCGCCAGCACCGCGGATCGCGCGCTCGCGCGGCTCGATGAGGCCACCGTCGACATCGTGTTGCTCGATCTCGCGATGCCAGGAATGGACGGGTTCACTGCGCTGCCCGAGATCGTGCGGCGCGGCCGCGGTGCGCGCGTGCTGGTCGTCTCCGCCTCGGCCGGCGCGGGGGCGGACGCCTGCGTGCGCGCGATGACGCTGGGCGCCGCCGACACGCTCGAAAAACCCGTCGCGGGAAGCTTCGGGGGCCATTTCGAGACCGAGCTGATCGACAAGCTCCGCCGCATCGGCGGCGATGCACGCACACCGGACCTCGAGATGACCCGCGAGGTCGCGCCGGCCGCACCCGTCTGCGCTACACTCGCGACCGGAGCGCTTGTCCCCGGTCGGATCGACTGCCTTGCGATCGGCGCCTCGACGGGCGGACTCCATGCGCTCTCCGCGCTTTTCGCGGCGCTGCCTGCCTCGTGCGACATGCCGATCCTGATCACCCAGCATCTGCCGGCCTCGTTCATGCCCTATTTCGCCGCGCAGATGACCGAGATCACGGGGCGGACCGCCGCTGTCGCGCGGGATGGCGTCTCGCTGCTGCGCGGCCAGCTGCTGATCGCGCCGGGCGATGCGCACATCCGGTTGCGCGCGATCGGTGGCAACCCGCGGATCATGCTCAACCGCGATCCGGCACCGTCGGGCTGCCTGCCGTCGGTCGATCCGATGCTCGAATCGGTGGCCGAGCATTATGGCGACCGCGCCTTCGCGGTGATCCTCAGCGGCATGGGGCGCGACGGCACGATCGGCGCGCGCGTGCTCGCCAACGCCGGCGGCGAGATCGCAGCGCAGGATCGCGCCAGCTCGGTCGTCTGGGGCATGCCCGGCGGGGTCGCGCAGGCGGGACTGGCGGGCACCGTCGCGCCGCCGGCCGCGATCGCCGCGCGGATCGTCGAGCGGGTCGAGGGGCGCAGCCTGCGCCGGTCGACATGGAAATAAGCGACGGCGCGGTTCGCATCCTAGCAGGCCTGCTGACCGCGCGCACCGGGCAGCAGCTTTCGGTCGGTCGCCGCTGGCGGATCGAGACCGCGCTCCGGCCGCTGATGGCGCGCCACGCGATGCCGTCGCTCGATCTGCTGGTGAACCGGATCGTCTCGGGCGAGCATCCGCGGCTTGCCGACGAGGCGATCGAGGCGCTGCTCAACCACGAGACCTTCTTCTTCCGCGATATCGCCGCCTTTCGGCAGCTCGAGGAGCGGGGGCTTGCCCGGCTGCATGCCGCGCGCGCGGGCTCCAGGCGGTTGCGTCTGTGGTCGGCGGGCTGCTCGACGGGGCAGGAGGCCTATACGCTGGCGATGATGTTCGCCGACCGCGCCGATCTCTGGTCGGGCTGGACGATCGACATATTGGGCAGCGACCTGTCGCCGACCGCGGTCGCGCGCGCGCGCGCCGGCCGCTATTCGCAGTTCGAGATCCAGCGCGGGCTGCCCGTCGCGCAGATGGTGCGCCGCTTCGATCAGCGCGGTGACGAGTGGCACGCATCGGCCACGTTGCGCGACGCGGTGAGCTTCCGTGTCCACAATTTGCTGGGCGTTCCGCCGGCGGGTCTGTTCGACATCGTGCTGTGCCGCAACGTATTGCTCTATTTCTCCGCCGACGTCCGCGGGCTCGTCTTCGGCCGGATCGCGAGCGCGATGCCCGACGACGGGCTGCTGATGCTCGGCGCGGGCGAGACGGTGATCGGCCACACCGATCGCTTCGTTTCGGATTACGAGTGCCGCGGTTGCTACCGCAAGCGGATCGACGAGCCAACGTCCGCCGCGATGCGTAGCGTCGATCCCGGCTGAACCGCTTGACGCCGCGCGCGCGGGGCGCGAGGTCTTGACGATGGCCGCCATCATCGATTGCCCTTCGCCCAATTTCGACGAGCGTACGCTGCCGGTCTCGATGGTGGTGCTGCACTATACCGGCATGGCGGATGCGCAGTCCGCCTTTCGCCGGTTGACCGATCCGCAGGCCAAGGTTTCCGCTCATTATATGATCGCGGAGGACGGCCAGGTGATCCGCCTCGTCGAGGAGGACAAGCGCGCCTGGCATGCGGGCAAGAGCTATTGGCGCGGCGTTACCGACATCAACTCGGCGAGCATCGGGATCGAGCTGGTCAATCCCGGCCACGAACATGGCTACCGCCCGTTCGCCGAGGAGCAGATGGCGGCGCTGGTCACGCTGATGATGGGCATCGTGCCCCGCTACGGGATCACGCGCGGCAACATCGTCGGTCATTCGGATATCGCGCCGTCGCGCAAGGAGGATCCGGGCGAGCTGTTCGACTGGGAACGGCTGGCGAAGCTGCGTCTCGCGCTGCCGCGACCGGAGAAATATCTGAACGATCCGCTCTGGGCCGACGCGGGGTTTCTACTGGCGCTCGAGCGCTTCGGCTACGACATCGCCGACCAGGAAGCCGCGGTCCGCGCGTTTCAGCGCCGCTTTCGCCCCGAGACGCTCGATGCGGTGATCGACGGCCAGTGCCGTGCGATCCTGCTCTCGCTGCTGACCGGCGGCGACAAGGGCGCGGCAATGCGGGCGGGAACGGGATAAGACGTGTCGTTCCCCCGCGAAGGCGGGGCCCAGGGCTGGATGTACCGCCGCCCGAAACCCTGGGCTCCCGCCTTCGCGGGAGAACGGCAAAAATTCTTCCCACATCGCCCCCATTCCGCTATCGCCCCACCCGCCAGAGGGTCGGGCGGCCGCGGCCTCGCGCAAGCGGGGGCGAGGAAAGTCCGGGCTCTACGGAAAGCACGGTGCCGGGTAATGCCCGGCGGGGGCGACCCCAGGGACAGTGCCACAGAAAACAGACCGCCCCGTTTCGACGGGGCAAGGGCGAAACGGTGCGGTAAGAGCGCACCGCGCCCCTGGTAACAGGGGCGGCACGGCAAACCCCACCGGGAGCAAAACCGAATAGGGATCGCATATGGGGCCGCTTCCGCCTCGCGATCCGGGTTGGTTGCTGGAGGCCGGGAGCGATCCCGGCCCTAGAGGAATGGTCGCCCATCCCGCGCTCCGAGAAATCGGAGGGCAGGTGGACAGAACCCGGCTTACAGACCCTCTGGCATTTTCGCGCATATGCCGTAGCAAGGCGTCGATGTTCGACAGCCCGACGCCGGATCGTAACGCCACCATATTGTTGCTGCTCGCGATCGCGGGCTGCGTCGACGTGGTGGGGCTCGGCGAGACCGGGCGGTATTTCGTCTCCTACATGAGCGGCAACACGACGCAGCTCGGGCAGCTGCTCGCCTATCACGATTATGCGGGCGCGCTGATGCCGATCGGGCTGGTCGCGCTGTTCGTCGGCGGCGCGACGCTGGGCACGCTGATCGTGGACGCATCGGGCCGGCGCGCGGCCGCTGCGCTGCTGCTCGTCGAGGCGGCGCTGCTGGCGGCGGCCTATTGGGGGTTGGGCTCGCTCCGCCCGATGCTGGGCGTGATCCTGCTTCCCGTCGCGATGGGGCTCGCCAATATCGTGACGTTGCACAATGGCGGCGCGAGCCCGGGCACCACCTATGCGACCGGAACGCTGGTAAAGCTCGGCGTCGCGCTTGCCGGGCTCGGCCGCGACAGCCGGCCGCGCGATGCGCTGCGCTATGCGGCGATGTGGCTGGCGCTGCTCGCGGGCGGGATGCTCGGCGCGATCGGGCAGTTGCGGCTGGGCGCGGCGGTGCTGCTCGTACCGGTCGGCGCGCTGGTCGTGCTCGGTCTCGTCGACCTCGTGCTGACGCGTCGACGCCCGGGCTGAAAAATATCCGCGCGCGCAGTCGCCTAATCGTCCGCCACGTCCTAGATGGGGCGCGATGAGACGACAGACGCGATCCGACGACTGGGGCTTCCCCCGCTGGCGCAGCTACGGCAGCGAGACGGCGGCGACGCAGGTGCGGATGTGCGACCGCCACGGCTGCGACAAGCCCGGCGATCGCCCCGCGCCCAAGTCGCCCAACAGCCCCGAACGCTGGTATTTCTGCGAGGAACATGCCGGCGAATACAATCGCAACTGGGATTATTTTCAGGGCCTCTCCGCCGAAGAGGCCGCTGCGCGCGAGCATGACGAGCGGCGCACGTCGGCCGGCTACCGCGAATCGTCGCATCATGCCTGGGCCGGGCCCGGCGACGGCACGCGCTCGGGCGACGAGATGCGCGCGCTGGACGCGCTCGAACTCGAGAGCGATGCGTCGATCGACGATGCCAAGGCGGCGTGGCGTCGGCTCGCCAAGGCGAACCACCCCGACGTCAAGCCAGGCGATGCGCAGGCGGCCGAACGCTTCCGCAAGGTGCAGGCGGCATGGGAAGTGCTGCGCACCGCCGAGGAGCGGCGGCAGGCGTCGGCATGAAGACCCTGGTCCGTTCGCAGTGGAGCGCGACGGTGCTGGTCTGCGGCAAATGCTCGAAGAAGCTGGGCGGCGGGTTCGGCGAGAAGGGCAAGACCTCGCTGACCAAGCTGCTTCGCGGGCTCGGCGGCGGCAAGAAGCGCAAGGCGGCGTTCGGCGTGATCGAGACCAAATGCCTCGGCATCTGCCCCAAGGGCGCGGTGGTGACCGTCGATGCCGCGCATCCCGGACGCTGGCAGCTGATCGAGGCGGGGACGCCTGAGGATCAGGTGGCGGCGCGTCTGGGGTTGGCATCCGATTTCGGGCAGAATGAAACCCGCTCGAACTGAGCGTAGGTAAAGTGCGTGTTGCAGGTGGCGCGCCTGCAGCATGTCCTTCGACTTCGCTTAGGACGAACGGGGAGGGGGCTATTCGTCGCTCTCGGCATCGGGTAACGGGTCGCGCCCCGAGATGCGGCGCGCGAGCGCGGCCGTCGCGGCATAGTCGCCGAAATCGCCCGACAGCTGCAGCACATGATCGCTGATCAGCGCACCGGCTGGGCTCGCCCCCAGCATCTTGCCGTCCAGCGTGCAGCCGAGCTTGCCCTCCGCGGGCGGCGCGATCGCGGTGACCGCTGCCGGCGTCAGAGTCACCATCAGCGAGGGCTTGCCCGCCATGTCGGGGATCGCGCGCGCGTCGAGGATGTCGGTCGGCTTGAGTGCGTGGCCGACGACGACCAAGACGCCCGTCGGATAGGTCTTCGCCGGCGCCACCCCCGGCCTGGCGGCGAGCGCGCTGCCGCTCAGCAGCAGCGCAGCGCCCAAGGCGACGAGGAGGCGCTTCCGCATCGTCAGGCCGCCGCGTAGCGTGCCGCGGTGTCGCGGATCAGCGCGATCATGTTGGGGATGCCCTGCGTGCGGTTCGAGCTGAGCTGGTTCTTGAGATCGAACGGCGCGAGCGCGCCCTCGATGTCGGCGGCGGCGATCTCGGTCGCGGTCCGGTCCTGCACCGTCTTGAGCACCAGCGCGATGATGCCCTTGGTGATCGCCGCGTTCGAATCGGCGAGGAAGTGGAGCCGGCCATCTTCGGGCTGCGTCGGATAGACCCATACCGAGGCCGAGCAGCCGCGGACCAGCGTCGCATCGGTCTTGAGCGCCTCGGGCATCGGCTCGAGCGCGCGGCCGAGATCGATCAGCAGACGGTAGCGGTCGTCGGCGTCGAGAAACTCATATTCGTCGCGGACGGCGTCTAGCGTGATGGACATCGGGAGCGATTAGCAGGGGGAGCGGTGGGGTGGAAGTGCGGCGCGTCTCATTGGCTTCGGGACGTCTTCGGATTGAGAGAGAACCCTTCGCGGCTTCCTTCGTCATCCCGGACTTTATCCGGGATCCAGAGCCGCAAACGAAGCCGCTTGCAACCCTGGATTCCCACTTAGTCAGGATGACGGCAGAGCCAGTAAGTTACGCCGGCTCTTGATCCGCGCGGCTGGCGCCTTCGCCGTCGAGATTCTGCGACACGAAGTCCCAGTTGATCACGTTCTTGAGCACCTTCTCGGCGAAGTCCGGCCGCGCGTTGCGGTAGTCGATGTAATAGGCGTGCTCCCACACGTCGAGCGTGAGCAGCGGCTTCATGCCCTCGTGCACCACCGGCGTGTCGGCGTCGTGCAGCGACGTCACCTTGAGCGCGCCGCCGTCGAGCACCAGCCACGCCCAGCCGCTTGCGAAATGGCCGACGGCCTCTTCCTTGAGCTTGGCGATCAGCGCGTCCTGGCCACCGAACTGCTCGATCAGGCCGGCGAGCTTCTCGCTGGGCTTGGTCGAGCCGGCGGGTGCGAGGCACTGCCAGAAGAAGCTGTGGTTCCAGATCTGCGCGGCGTTGTTGAACAGGCCCTTGTCGCCCTTGTCCTTGGCGAGCTTGGTGACCTCGATCAGCGACTTGCCGCCGAGATCCTTCTCGGCCTCCCAGCCATTGACCTTCTGGACATAGGCATTGTGGTGCTTGCCGTGATGATAGTCGAAGGTCTCGGCCGACATGATCGGATCGAGCGCGGACTTGTCGAAGGGCAGCGGGGGAAGGACGAAGGCCATGCGGCATCTCCTGGTATCGTGGTTGAAAGCTTGCTGGCCCTAACGCCTCCGACGGTCAAAAGTGCAGTGAAAACGCCTGTTGCGAGCCATTATCAGAGAACGGAGCCGAAACGGGTTGGTGTGACTTGTGCTCCGGCGAAGGCCGGGGCGTTGTGAAGTGGGCGTCGCACTTACCGGACAACGCTCCGGCCTGCGCCGGAGCACAGGGGTGGCTTAGTTTGCCGCCGCCTTCTCCAGCAGATTGTGCCGCCGCAGCGCATGACGCAGCTGGTCGTAGCTTAGCGCCAGCGCCGCCGCGGTGGTGCGCTGGTTGAACCGGCAGCGTTTCAGCGCGGCTTCGAGGAGCTGTTTCTCATAGGCGTCGCACGCCGCGCGCAGGTCGGCGACGTCGGGCTGCTCGACCACCGCGACCGCCTGCGCAGGGCCGGGCTCGGCGGTCATCGCGGGCCGGGCGCCCTGTCCTTGTGGGCGCCACGGCGAGGCGAACGGATCGAATTCGATCGAATCGATCGCCCGGTCGGAAAAATCCCAGCGATAGACCGCGCGCTCGACGACGTTGCGCAACTCGCGGACGTTGCCCGGCCAGTCGTAGCCGACCAGCGCCGCCATCGCCTTGGCGCCGAACCCCGGAAATTGCGGCCAGTCGAGCTCGGCTGCCATCCGCCTGGCGAAATGATCGGCGAGCACGGGAATGTCGCCCTCGCGGTGGCGCAGCGGCGGCAGCGTGATCACCTCGAACGACAGCCGGTCCAGCAGATCGGCCCGAAAACGGCCGTCGTCGACCAGCGCGGGCAGATGTTCGTTGGTCGCCGCTACGATCCGCACGTCGACGCGGATCGCCTTGGACGAACCGATCCGCGTCACCTCGCCATATTCGACCGCGCGCAACAGCCGCTCCTGCGCGCCCGACGACAGCGTCGCAAGCTCGTCGAGGAACAGCGTGCCACCGTCCGCCTCCTCGAAGCGGCCGACACGCGCCTTGGTGGCGCCGGTGAAGGCGCCCGCCTCGTGGCCGAACAGCTCGGCCTCGATCAGCGTCTCGGGCATCGCGGCGCAGTTGAGCGTGACCAGCGATCCCGCCCAGCGCGGCGACAGATGGTGGAGGCGCTCGGCGATCAGCTCCTTGCCCGTGCCGCGCTCGCCGATCACCAGCACGGGCCGGTTGAGCGCCGCCGCACGGCTGGCACGCTCGACCGCGTCGAGGAAGGCGGACGATTCGCCGATGAATTTCTGATCGCGATCCATGCGCGGGAAATGGGACTATTCGCCAACATTTGGCAAGGGCCACGATGCACTACCGGCTGTCATCAGCATGAAACATCCGGAAACCGCCCGATCCGAAAACTGGCACGGCATCTGCAAAGCTCTTTCCGTCACCGCTCCGGCGGTTCACAAGTTCGAATACGGAGACACGCCATGTTCCATTTCGCCACCACCCAGCGCAGCCCGGTCGCCACCACGCTCGCCACCCTGTTCGCGACGGCCGCCGCCAGCTTCGTCTGCCTGGCCGCCGCGGTCGGTCCGGCGCTCGCCTGACCGACCAGGCCGGGCGGTGCCTCCCTCCCGCCCGGCCATCCCTCTCTTGCTTCACCGGAGTATTCCAATG
>Ga0302311_10002435_pt1 | contig 21183 bp, 17 predicted proteins | sample III_Palsa_N1_3_FD_200449 | JGI IMG/M metagenome (GOLD analysis project Ga0302311, IMG submission 200449) | Peat permafrost microbial communities from Stordalen Mire near Abisko, Sweden - III_Palsa_N1_3 | ecosystem: Environmental > Terrestrial > Soil > Palsa > Peat permafrost | place: Sweden... | reverse complement strand
CGTAATACTTGAGGTCGATATCGAGGTACGGAACGATCAGCTTGTCCTTGATGAACTTCCAGATGATCCGGGTCATCTCATCGCCGTCGAGTTCGACGACCGGGTTCTTCACCTTGATCTTGCTCATCAGAAAGCGTCTCCGAATGGCCCGCCCGCGGCGGAGATGCGCGGGTCCGGGCACGGCAATTGAGGCGGCACGCGGCTGGACGAACCCCAGGATATCACCAGGATATCAGGGGCCGGCCGCGGCGCAGGGGGCGGAGGACCATAGCACCTGGGACAAGCCCGACAAGAGGGCTCGTGTCGCAGGGGCTGCTACATCCACTTGGTCTCGACCGCGATGCGCGGCAGCGGCACCTCGGCCAGTGCCGGCAGGATCTCGGCCACGCTGGTGACCGTGCGATAGAGCTGCCGACATTCCGGCTGGGCAAAGCCGGTCTCGATGATCGTATCCAGCAGCTGGGCCAACGGCGCCCAATAGCCGAACAGGTCGACCAGCACCAACGGCTTGTCGTGCAGGCCCAGCTGGCGCCAGGTGATGATCTCGAACATCTCGTCGAGCGTGCCATAGCCGCCCGGCAGCACGACGAAGGCATCGGCCTGCTCGGCCATCAGCATCTTGCGCTCATGCATGGTGTCGACGACCATCAGTTCGCTGACGCCGGGGTGGGCGACCTCGCGATCGTGCAAATGGCCGGGGATGATGCCCAGCACCGTACCGCCCGCGGCCAACACGCCGTCGGCGACCCGGCCCATCAGACCGACGCGGCCGCCGCCATAGATCAGCCGCAGCCCGGCTTCACCCATCAGGCGTCCCAGTTCCGTCGCCGCGTCCAAGAACTTCGGATCGACCCGGTTGGACGATCCGCAATAGACGCAGACGCTCTTAATCGACGCCATAACCACCGAACCCTTCTCATCATCCGCAAATCGGCCGGTACCTGTCCCCGGCGCGTGCAACCCATCCAGATGCAACCCATCCAGACCGGCATGGTAGACGCGTATATCTGGCGTTTCCAAGACACTATCGCTAGGGTGCCGCCCAAGGCATTCGCCGTTTCCCGCTCACTATCCTTCGAGGGGCCATGCGCTTTTCCCACCTTCTGCTCGCCGCCGGCGTTGCCGCCCTGGCACTCCCCGGTCTGGCCAAGGCCGATGCCTACGGCTTCCTCGACGAGGCCCGGATCGGTGTCTACGAGCATGATGCCAGCTTCCTCGGCCACCAGAAGGAAACCGGGGCCGACATCGGCGCGGAATTCTTGTTCGATTCGCCCAGCTTCCTCACCATCATCGGCTCGCCGCGCCCGATCGTCGGCGGCCTCGCCAATACCTCGGGCGAGACCGATCAGGCCTATGTGGGCCTGACCTGGACCTGGGATTTCATCCATAACGTGCTGAACCAGGGCGACGCCTTCTATATCGAAGGCACGCTCGGCGGCGGCTGGAACGACGGCAAGATCAACGTCAATGGTGCGACACCCGAGGGCGAGACGCGCAAGTCGCTGGGCTCGAACGTGCTGTTCCGCGAGGACGTGGATTTCGGCTACCGCATCACGCCGCGCTACTCGATCGCCTTGTCCTATAACCACATTTCCAATGCGGACCTGGGCGAGCGCAACGAGGGCATCAACGATATCGGCGTTCGCTTCGGCATCAAGTTCTGACAAGCCGCCCGCCGCTCGGCGGGCAACCAAGACGACACATAAGAATGTTCAGTGCCGACGGGGCATCCCCGTCGGCATTGCGCTTTTCACGGGGCCAAGCAGGATTCTTTTCGATGGGACACTTTTGCGTTGGTCAGGGATGGATTGAGCGCCAGGAGCGGAGGGACCGTCGATGCGCGTGCATCCTCAGCCCCTTCGCGACGCCGCGATCGGCCATCCATGACCAACCCGAAGGGACGGACTTCCTTGACCACGGGACGTCGTCTCGAAACGCTTGCAATGCGCTAGCATCGCGGCGCGCTCCGCTCCTAGCCCATGGCCAAGGAAGTCCGTCGCAAATGTGTCCCATCGAACAGAATCCTGCTTAGCATGGTCGGTCTTCTTTCTGCACTGGTAGATGCCTCGCGCCGTCATGCGGGGCGCGTGCTGCTGGCGGCCCTGGCGCTGACGCTGCTGGGCGGCTGGTTCGCGTCCGGACACCTGGGCGTCAACACCGATACCAGCAAGCTGCTGTCGCCGGAGCTCGCCTGGCAGAAGCAGGGTTTTGCGTTCGATGCGGCCTTTCCGGACAGCACCAGCCTGACCACCGTGGTGCTCGACGGCAGCTCGTCCGACGCAGTCGAGGATGCGACGACCGCGCTTGCCAATGCGCTGGCCTTGAAGACCGACGTCATCAAGAGCGTACGCCGGCCGGATAGCGGCACATTCTTCAACCGCTACGGCCTGATGTTCCTCGACCGGGACGAGTTGGCGGCGCTGTCGGACCAGATCGCCGAGGCGCAGCCGCTGATGGGCCCGCTCGATGCCGATCCGAGTCTGCGCGGCTTATTCGGCGTGCTGAGCCAGGCGCTGACCGGCATGGAGGAGGGCGAATCGTCGGGCGACAAGCTCAACGGCCCGATGACCGCGTTCGCCCACACGATTGACAGCGTCACCGCCGGCAAACCCGAAGCGATCAGCTGGGGCCTGCTGATGACCGGCAAGCCGCCGCGTCCGGAAGAACTGCGCCATTTCATCCTGGTGCAGGCCAAGCTCGATTTCGACGCGCTGGAGCCGGGGGCGGCCGCCAGCGCCGCCATCCGGCAGGCGGCGTCCGACCTGGGGCTCGCCGCCAAAGGCGTGCGCGTCCGCCTGACCGGCGAAGTGCCGCTCGAGGACGAGGAATTCGCTTCGGTCAGCGAAGGGGCGGGGACGGCGACCGCGATCACAGTGGTCGTGGTGATCGGTATCCTGTTATGGGCGCTCAGGGCACCGCGGCTGATCCTGGCGATCCTGATCACGCTGGTGGTGGGCCTGGTCGTGACCGCCGCCTTCGCCGCCGCCGCGGTCGGCACGCTCAACATGATCTCGATCGCCTTTGCCGTGCTGTTCATCGGCATCGGCGTCGATTTCGGCATCCAATTCTCCATGCGCTACCGCGCCGAACTCTATGAGGTTACCGGCGGGGCCAAGCCCGCCGACCGGGCCGCCGCCAATCAGGAGGCGCTGCGGCTTGCGGCCCTGCACATCAGCGGCCCGCTCGGCCTGGCGGCACTCGCGACCGCGGTCGGGTTCTATTCGTTCCTGCCGACCGACTATAAGGGCGTGTCGGAGCTGGGCCTGATCGCCGGAACCAGCATGTTCGTGGCGCTCGCGGCCAACCTTACCGTGCTGCCGGCGCTCTTGACCCTGTTGCCGGCGCGCGGCAAGCCCGAGGCCGCCGGCTTCGCCTGGGGTGCCGCCGTCGACGGCTGGCTTGCCCGTCATGCCAAGCCGGTGCTGGCGCTGGCCTTGCTGCTGGGCATTGCCGGGGCGGCGAGCGTGCCGTTCGTGCGCTTCGACGCCGATCCGCTGGATCTCAAGGATCCGCGCAAGGAATCGGTCACGACGGTCAAGGAGCTGACCGCCGACCCGCTGGCATCGCCCTACAGCATCGAGATCCTGACGCCGAACCTGGATGCGGCCCAGGCGCTGGCCGACAAGCTGTCGGCCCTGCCCGAGGTGCGCCAGGCCCTGACGCTCGCGAGCTTCGTGCCCGACGATCAGCAGGCGAAGCTCGACATCCTGGAACAGACGAAATTTCTGCTCGGGCCGATCATCGAGCATGCCAACACGCTGCCGCCGCCATCGGACGATGAGGAGCGGGCGGCGCTCCGGAACTATGCCGAGCATCTGCGCAGCTTCCTCGCCGGCGAGCATGGCGCTCAGCTGGGCGCGGCCGGGCCGCTGATGCTGGCTTCCATCGGCAAGTTCCTGGCCGGTCCGAACGGCGGCGACGTCAAGGTGCTGCGGGACGCGCTCCTGGGCGGTTTCGAAGGCCGGATCGACATGCTGCGCGCCGCCATGACGGCGGAGAAGCTGACGCCGGAGAGCATGCCGCCGGAAATCCGCGACGATTGGATCGCGAACGACGGCCGCGCCCGCGTCTCGGTCTTCCCCAAGGGCGACATGAAGGACAGCCGGCAACTGGCCGCCTTCGTCGCGGCCGTGCGCACCTTGGCGCCCGACGCCACCGGCGCGCCGGTCTCGATCCTGGAATCGGGCAAGACCGTCAGCACCGCCTTCACCACCGCCTCGCTGCTGGCGCTGGTCGCGATCACCCTGCTGCTGGCGATCGTGCTGCGCCGGGTGCGCGACGTGGTGCTGGTGGTGATCCCGCTGGCGCTGGCCGGCCTCTACGCACTCGGCACCTGCGTCGCGATCGGCCTTGCGTTCAACTATGCGAACGTCATCGCCGTGCCGCTGCTGATGGGCATCGGCGTCGCGTTCGACATCTATTTCGTCATGGTGTGGCGCGGCGGGACCGGCCCGGTCGCCCTGTTGCAGACGTCGACCGCGCGTGCGGTCGTGTTCAGCGCCGCCACGACCGGGACGGCGTTCGGCAGCCTGGCGCTCTCGCACCATGCCGGCACGGCCAGCATGGGCCTACTGCTGATGATGTCGCTGATCTATGTGCTGCTGTGTACCTTGATCGTGCAGCCGGCCCTGATGAACCTGCTCGGACGCGGCCGGCGCTGACGACCGCTACTGCCCGTCGCCGGTACCGGAGGCCTGGGCCGCGACCTTCTTTTCCAGCGCAGCCAGCAGCGCCTGATAGCCGCCCTGCTGCAGCACGGCCGAGAATTCCGAGCGGCGGGTCGCCAATTCACTGATCGTCCCGGTCAGAAACACGTCGACGATCTGCGGGCCGTTGTCGCCTTCGCGCGTCAGATAATTCAGCGTCACCGCCGGGTCCTTCGGGCGGACCAGCTGGGTCGTGACCAGCGTGCCGCCGGTGGTCGCGGGCTTTTCGCCATTGTTGACGAATTCCTCGCCGCTATAGCCGTCGAAGCGGCGCGCATATGTGGCGATGATCAACCGGCCGAACGCATCGATGATGTGATTGCGCTGTTCGTCGCCCCACTCGGCCCAGGGCGATCCCACGATAATGCGGGTCATCAGCGGGATATTGAACGCTTGCTCGATCGCCGGCGCCAGGGCCTTGGCCCGACCCTCGTAGCCGAGCTTGGTAGCCTGTTTCATCACGGCCAGCAGCGCCGCGTCGAACGTATCGACGACGGTGCTGGCCGGCCCGTGGGGACCGGCGTTCGCCTCGCTCGGCACCGGGACAGCCTGCGGCGCCGGCACCGCTCCGGCGGATCCGATGACATGAGGGGCGGCAAGGAGCAGAGCGAGGGCAGCACTTGCAGCCCTCCGTTTCAGAGATGCCATCGGAGCCAATGTGAGACGTGACCGTCGGTCCAGGAACAGCCAAGTCGCTGTTTCTGTTCCGACGAATCGCGGTTGATCAGGCACTCGCCGGGATCACGGCGTCGGTACGCCCCAGGGCGGCAAGCGCGGTTGCGGTGATGTGACGGGCGTTCAAGCCCGCCTCGTCATATTGCTTGACCGGGTTGTCATGGTCGAGGAACCGGTCGGGCAGGACCATCGGACGGATCTTGAGGCCGGAGTCGAGCAGGCCGGCGGTCGCCAGATGATGCACGACATGGCTGCCGAACCCGCCGATCGAGCCTTCCTCGATGGTGATCAACACCTCATGCTCGCGCGCCAGGCGGTTGATCAGCTCGACATCCAGCGGCTTGGCGAAGCGCGCGTCGGCGACCGTGGTCGACAGGCCGAAGCTCTGCAACTCGTTCGCGGCCTTCAGCGCCTCGGCCAGGCGCGTGCCGAGGCTGAGGATGGCGACGGTCGTGCCTTCGCGCAGGATGCGGCCCTTGCCGATCGGCAACGGCACCCCCGCTTCCGGCATCTCGACGCCGACGCCGTCGCCGCGCGGATAGCGCAGCGCCGACGGGCCGTCGTTATGGGCGACTTGGGTCGCGACCATATGGACCAGCTCGGCCTCGTCGGCCGCCGCCATGATCACGAACTCGGGCAGGCAACCGAGATAGGCGAGATCGAACGACCCGGCATGGGTGGCGCCGTCGGCGCCGACCAGGCCCGCGCGGTCGAGCGCGAAGCGCACCGGCAGCTTCTGGATCGCCACGTCATGGACGACCTGGTCATAGCCGCGCTGCAGGAAGGTGGAATAGATCGCGCAGAACGGCTTCATGCCCTCGGTCGCGAGGCCGGCGGCGAAGGTGACCGCATGCTGCTCGGCGATGCCGACGTCGAAGGTCCGCTCCGGGAAGGCCTTGGCGAACAGATTGACGCCGGTGCCCGACGGCATCGCCGCGGTGATGGCGACGATCTTGTCGTCCTTGCGCGCTTCCTTGACCAGGCTTTCGCCGAACACGTTCTGATAGCTGGGCGCGTTCGACTTCGGCTTGGCCTGGGCGCCGGTCACCACGTCGAATTTCGAGACGCCATGGTACTTGTCGCCCGCGGCCTCGGCCGGCGCGTAGCCATGGCCCTTCTTGGTCACGACATGGATCAGCACCGGGCCGATATCCTTGGCGTCGCGGACGTTCTTCAGCACCGGCAGCAGATGGTCGAGGTTATGACCGTCGATCGGGCCGACGTAATAGAAGCCCAGTTCCTCGAACAGCGTGCCGCCGGTGACCATGCCGCGGGCATATTCCTCGGCGCGCAGAGCCGCATCCTTGAGCGTGCGGGGCAGGCGCTCGGCCAGGTCGATGGCCCCATGGCGCAGGCTGATGAAGCTTTTCGACGACAGCAGGCGCGACAGGTGCGCCGACAGCGCGCCGACCGGCGGGGCGATCGACATGTCGTTGTCGTTGAGGATGACGATCAGGCGCGTCTTTTCCATGGCGCCGGCGTTGTTCATGGCCTCATAGGCCATGCCGGCGCTCATCGAACCGTCACCGATCACGGCTATAACATTATTGTTACCGCCCTTGAGGTCGCGCGCGACCGCCATGCCGAGGCCGGCGGAGATCGAGGTCGACGAATGGGCGGCACCGAACGGGTCGTAGATGCTCTCGGTCCGCTTGGTGAAGCCGGACAGGCCGCCCGGCTGGCGCAGCGTGCGGATTTCGCCGCGGCGCCCGGTCAGGATCTTGTGGGGATAGGCCTGGTGGCCGACGTCCCAGATCAGCCGGTCGTCCGGCGTGTTGAAGATGTAATGCAGGGCCACGGTCAGCTCGACCACGCCCAGGCCGGAGCCGAGGTGGCCGCCGGTGACCGACACCGCCTCGATCATTTCCTGGCGCAACTCGTCGGCCAGCTGCCGTAGATCCGATTCCGGCAGCCCGCGCAAGTCGGCCGGGATATTGACCCGGTCGAGAAGGGGTTTGGCTTGACCGATCACGTTCGCTCCTTAACTCAGTTCCGACTGCCATGCCGGGTTGAGCCGGGATGAAATCGGAGATTCGCCAAACTTACCCGCTTGGGGCCGGTGGCGGCAAGAATGTCGACAGACAACGAAAATTTCAGCCGACAAAAAGGCTTCAATACAGGGGGTAAAGTCAAGCCGAACTCCATATCGCGGGTCTGGTGCGACTTGGGCGCGGCTTTGCCGCATCGCGTCAATCATGCTAGCGTGCCGGCTGCCGAACCCGGTTCGTCACGTTTCTCGTGGCGTCAGGCCGGGGCAACGAGATTATCGGGGCCTGGTTGAATGAAAGTGATTTTGGCGAAGCCGCGCGGCTTTTGTGCCGGTGTGGAGCGGGCGATCGAGATCGTCGAGCGGGCGCTGGCGAAGTACGGCGCACCGGTCTATGTCCGCCACGAAATCGTGCACAACAAGTATGTCGTCGACAGCCTGCGCGCCAAGGGTGCCGTATTCGTCGAGGAGCTGGACGAGATTCCGCCGGGCGGCATCACCGTGTTCAGCGCCCATGGCGTGTCGCAGAAGGTCGAGGATGACGCGGCACTGCGTTCGCTGCCGGTCATCGACGCGACCTGCCCGCTGGTGTCCAAGGTCCATGCCGAGGCGCAGCGCTATGCCGACGGCGGCCGCGACGTCATCCTGATCGGCCATGACGGCCATCCGGAAGTCGAAGGCACCATGGGCCGGGTCACCGGCAAGGTGCATCTGGTCGCGACCGCCGAGGATGTGGCGGGGTTGGAGGTTTCTGATCCGCTGCGCCTTTCCTATGTCACCCAGACCACGCTCAGCGTCGACGATACCAAGAGCGTCATCGACGCGCTCACCGAGCGTTTCCCCAGCATCATCGGGCCCAGCACCAAGGACATCTGCTACGCGACGCAGAACCGCCAGCGCGCCGTGCGCGAGCTCGCCAATCTGGTCGACGTCATCCTGGTCGTGGGTGCGCACAACAGCTCCAACTCCAACCGCCTGCGCGAGCTGGCTGGCGAGATGGGCATCCGCGGCTATCTGATCGCCGACGCCTCGCTCTTGGATGCGGCCTGGGTCAAGGGCGTGAAGGCCGTCGGCGTCACCGCCGGCGCGTCTGCCCCCGAAGTGCTGGTGACCGAAGTGGTCGATCGGCTGAAAGAACTGGGGGCGACCGAGGTCGAGCTGCTGGCCGGCGTCGAAGAGAATGTGCGCTTCAAGATGCCGCCGGAACTGGCCGATATGGCTGCTGCGTCGTAGGCACGAAAACAAGTTGCGATGTGAAACGGGCGCTGCCGATGGCGGCGCCCGTTTTCGTTTTGCAATGTCTTTCCCGGGTTCTTCTCCGCTCACCCCCTGACGTCGGAGAGGTGGGCTGAGGTGGAGGATCGCTCCCGGCGTGCTGTTTTAGTTTCCGATGCCGCGCGATCGCACTGCACGGCAGGGCCTTATCTGGCCTCGGTCGCCCAGGCTTCCGCGTCCGCGCCGGCCGGAACCTGCATCGGTGCGGACGGATCGGTCGCCACCCGCCAGATCGCCGTGGCGACGTCGAGCGCATGCGTCACCGGACCGGCGCTTTCCCGAACGCTCGTTATGAACCCCTGGATCAGGGGCGCGTAGTCGGGATTGTCCAGGCCGCGCAGGTGCGGACGCGCATTGTCGCCGAACCGCGTCTCGGGCGAACGGCCCGGCATGACGATATGCACACGCACCCCGAACGGCCTTACCTCCGCCGCCAAGCACTCGGTGAACGCATTCACCGCGGCCTTGCTCGCTCGATAGACGCCGATCATGGGGATTGGTCTGAGTGTGACCGATGATGTGACGTTGATGATGACGCCGGACCGGCGCTCGCGGAACGCCGGCAGTACCGCCTGCGTCATCGCCAGCGTACCGAGCGTGTTGGTCTGAAACAGCGCATACGTGGTTTCCGCCGCCGTCAGTTCGACCGGTGCCGGCGCGCCAAATCCGGCATTGTTGACCAAGACATCGACAGGCCCCGCGGCCACCACGACCTCTGCGATGCTCGCCGGTTCGGTCACATCGAGCGCCATCACGCGAAGACGCTCCGAGGCTGGCAGCAGGTTCAGGTTCGGGGTGCGCATGGTGGCCACCACGTCCCAGCCCCGGTCGAGGAAAAGCTGTGCCGTCGCCAAGCCAAAGCCGGACGAGCAACCTGTGATCAAAACGCTGGGCATGAACACCTCCAAAAAGCGGAATGCTCAGACGATAGATTTTACAAAAAGAACTTGATATGGCTAACGGTATCTATTTCTTTAGTGTTAGTCCTGTCATGGCCGTCGATCCTCTCGCCGAAATTGTCACCTTGCTGCAACCGGCGGCGTGCTACTCCAAGCTGGTTGAGTGCGCCGGCTCTTGGCGAATCCACCGCCAAGGGACGGGTGAGCCCTTCTACTGCGCGGTGTTGGAGGGACGGTGCCGGGTGATGATCGCGGGGCAAGCACCCCTGCTGTTGCAGCCGGGCGATTTTGTGCTGATCCCTGCCTTAAGCGATCTGATCAACGAGAGCCTGGACGCACCGCCGAGCCGATTCGTCACTATGCCGACGCTGATCGGTGACGGACATTTTCGCTTCGGCCGAGAGGATGGCGCGGCCGATCTGCGCATGCGCATCGGGCATTGCACCTTTGGCTCGCCGGATGCAGCCCTGCTCGTTTCCCTCTTGCCGCAACTGGTGCTCGCGCGCGGGGAATCTCGGCTTATCACGCTGATGCAATTGGTCGGCGACGAGACTCGCGCACAGCGTCCCGCTCGCGAACTCGTGCTTCAGCGGTTGTTGGAGGTGCTGCTGATCGAGGCTTTTCGATGCGGCGCCGCAACAGCATCCACGCCAGGCTTGTCCCGTGGTCTCGCCGACGAACGACTGTTAGCCGCGCTGTGCGCGATGCACGCGCGTCCTGAACATCCCTGGACCATGGCGGAACTCGCTGCAGAAGCGGCCTTATCCCGTTCCGCGTTCTTTGCCCGGTTCAGCCGCACGATCGGTTTGCCGCCAATGGAGTATCTCCTGACATGGCGGATGGCCCTCGCCAAGCAACTGCTCCGCGGGCATGAACTCAACATGGAGCAGGTGGCCGAACGGGTCGGCTACGGCTCGGCCAGCGCCTTTACCGTGGCCTTTGCCCGTTCGGCAGGCGTGACACCGGCCCGCTATGCGCGCATGGGTCGGATCGAATGATCTGTCGGGCGCTGCGCGGGTCCCAGCGTCGGGCCCGGGCTCGACGAGACTTTGACGATACTTTACGGAGTCTCGACTCCACCCAGCCGCACCGCGGCGCGCAGCGTGGCCTCGGCCTTGGCGGCGGCTTTCCCGAGCCGGATCAGCGCCGGGATCTGGTCGGGCTGGCCGAGGACCGAGCGCAGCACGGCCATGAGGTCGGTCGAGCCGTTGGGCTTGATCCCGACCAGGGCGGCCGGCGGCAGTGCGTCTTCTGCCGAATCGGCGACCACTCGCAGAATCAATAGCGGCAGGTGCGGGGCAGCGGCGGACAGCACGTGGCTTTCCATGTCGACGGCGCTGGCGCCTGTGCGGGCGAACAGGGCCGCCTTGGCGGCAGCCGTCGCAATCGCCTCGTCGGTGCCGGCCATGGGGCTGGTGATCGGCCGTAGAGGCGCCACCCGAGCCAGCGCCCGGGCATGCCAGGCCGCATCGACCGGGATCGATCGCCCGTCGGGCGTCAGCAATGTCCGGGGCAGCAGTAGCGTTCCCGGCGCCAGGCTCGGGTCGAGACCGCCGGCCAGGCCGAAGCTCAGAAGCTGGGTCGCACCGCCCGCGACCAGGGTCTGCGCCGCCTGCCGGGCGCCGTCGAGCCGGGCACCGCTCAGCGCCACGGTGTAGCCGGAGCCGGAAAGACAACGGGCCTCCGATTGGAGGCCCGCGAGAATGCCGAGATGGACGGTCACTCGAGATCACATGCCGTGCATGACGAGCTTGGAATTGCCGGTCTTGAGGTTGCGGAACCGCGCCAGCGCCATCAGCGGGAAATAGGCGCGATAGCCGTGGTAGCGCAGATAGAACACGCGCGGGAAACCCACGGCCGTATAGGTATCCTCGTGCCACAGGCCGCCCTCGGGGCGCGTGCGCATCAGATAATCGATGCCGCGCTGGACCGAGGGATGATCGACGGCACCGGCCGCCATCAGGCCCAGTACGGCCCAGGCGGTCTGGGACGCGGTCGAGCCGTTGCCTTCGCCGTGATGGCCGTCGTAATAGCTGATGCCGTCCTCGCCCCAGCCGCCGTCTGCATTCTGCATCGAGACCAGATACTCGACCGCCTTCACCATGCCCGGGGCGTCGTGTGGCTCGCCGGCGGCATTGAGCGCGCACAGCACCGACCAGGTGCCGTAGATATAGTTGGTGCCCCAGCGACCGTACCAGGACCCATCCGGCTCCTGCTCGGCCCAGAGGTAGGCCACCCCCTTGTCGACGACCGGATTGCCGCGCTTGTAGCCCAGTTGCGCCAGCATCGAGATGCAGCGTGCGCTGACGTCGGCGGTCGGCGGATCCAACAGCGCGCCATGGTCGGCGAACGGGATGTAGTTCAGGTAATAATGCTCGTTGTCGGCATCGAACGCGCCCCAGCCGCCGTTCTTCGACTGCATGCCGATGATCCATTCGACCGCGCGCTCGATATTCTCGCGGTGCTTCGGATCGCCGGCGCGATCGATCGCCATGACCACGGCGGCCGTATCGTCGACGTCGGGGTAATGCGCGTTGGCATATTGGAACGCCCAGCCGCCCGGACGCACGCCGGGGGCGGATTCATTATAGTCGCCGACCACGTCCAGGATCTGCTTGGACGCGAGCCAGTCGGAGGCGGCAGCCGCCGCCTGCTTGCCGGCGGCGGCGGCCTTGCCGTCGTTGCGCACGTCGCCCACTTCCAGCATGGCATGGCCGGCCAGGCCCGTGTCCCAGACCGGCGAGACGCAGGGCTGCACCATCGAATCGCCGTCGGCGTCGGTGATGATCAGCTTGCGGAGTGCCAGCTTGGCGGTGACCAGACGCGGATCGTCCTTGGCGAAGCCCATCAACTCCATCGCCATGACCGCATTCGCCATCGCCGGGAAGATGGCGCCCAGGCCGTCTTCGCCATTCAAGCGCTCTTCGGTGAAGGCCATGGCGCGCTCGATCGCCTTCTGCCGACCCTTCTTCGGGAAGGAGGGTTCGGCGAAGCGCACCACATGATCGACCCAGCGGAACGCAGTCGCCCAGAAATTCCGGGTCGGCGAATGCAGGTAGCGCTTTTCCTCGAACGGCGGCGTCACGAACAGTTCGGCGACGTCGATCTTGTTCGGGTTCTTCGCCTGCGGCTTCAGGGTCATCAGGATCAAGAGCGGCACGATCACCGTGCGCGACCAATAGCTGACCTTGTTCAAGTGGAACGGAAACCACTTGGGCAGGCTCATGATTTCGACCGGCATCACCGGCACGGCGCGCCACGGCACTTGGGCGAACAAGGCCAGCGCGATGCGGGTGAAGACGTTGCAGCGGGCGGCGCCGCCGGCACCGAGGATGGTCGCGCGGGCGCGGACCATGTGCGGCGCCTGGATATCGTCGCCGGCCAGCTTGAGGGCGTAATAGGCCTTCACGGTGGCGCTGATGTCGAACGGGCCGGCATGGAACAGCGGCCAGCCGCCGTCCGCACCTTGGGTCTTGCGGATATAGCGGGCGATCGAGGCCTGGAGATCGGGGTCGATCTCGTCCAGGTAATGCATCAGCAGGATATATTCGGCCGGGATCGTGACGTCCGCTTCGAGCGCGAACACCCAATGGCCGTCGCCGTTCTGACGCGAGACGAGCGCTTCCGTAGCACTTTCAATCGCGGCATCCAATGCGGCGATCGAAGGCTCGGCCAGCGGCGTCGCGCGGAGCGTGTCCCGGGTATCGTTCATCTCAGCGTGCATATCTCTTTCAAGGCACTTCGCACCTGCAGCGAAGCTTGGTCAAAAACAACGATAAGCTCAAGAGCCAACGCGTAATGGCTGTAACGCGTTGCCTCAATTGATGCGCCTATTGAGTTAATTCAAGCGCTTCTCAGCAATGCGGCCGCCGTTACACCAGAACGGATGGCGCCTTCGATGGTTGCAGGCAGGCCGGTATCGGTCCAATCGCCGGCCAGCGCCAGATTGCGCCAGAACGTCTTCGATTCGGGGCGGCGTCTGACCTGTTCGGGGGTCTCGGCAAAGGTCGCGCGCTTCTCTTTGACGATGCGCCAGGCGGGCAGGGGCCGGTCGCCCAGCCTCAGCCCAGCTGCCACGTCGCGCCAGATCCTGGGCGCCAGCGCCTCGGCTTCCTCGTCGACGACATGGTTGGCGGCACTGATCGTGACCGAGGCGAGCGTACCGCGCCGGAAAATCCATTCGGCCGTGCCGCCGATCACGCCCAGGATCTGGATGCCGGCGACCGCATCGGATGCGTCCAGGCGGAAATGCGCGTTCACGATCGGGCGATATTCGGTCGGCACCACCAGATGCGGCACCAGCGTCACCGCGACGGCCGGTGGCACCGCCACCACCAGATTGTCGCCCTGGTCGAGCCCGATGAACTCGCCGCCGAGGTCGAGCGAGACGGCGCGATCGCCGTGGAATCCGATCTTGCGGACCCTGGTCGACAGGCGCAGCACGGCGCCGCGCTGCTCCAACCAGGCCAGCGCCGGATCGACGAAGCTTTCCGACAACCCGTCGCGTGCGATCAACGGCTTCGAGAATTCGGATCCGCGCCCGAACGTCTCCTCCAGCACCGGCCACAGCAGATGGGCGGCGGCGGTCTTGGCTTCGGTATTGAGGGCGGCGACCGCGAGCGGTTCCCAGAAGCGGCGGTAGAGCCGCGCGTCCCGGCCCACCAGATCGGCGACGGTCGCGTCCGGCCCGCATTTACGAAAGCGCAAGGCGCCCAGATAGTCGCGCGCCTTGCTGCCCGGCACGCGCCGGCCGGGCACCAGTACCCACCAGGGCAGCTTGCCTTCATTGGGGGCGAGCGACCAGCGCTCGCCGGTGCCGAGGTCGACGAACGGATAGCGCGCGTCGGCCGGGCCTTCGAGCGTATCTTCGGCACCGATCAGCTTCAGATAGGATAGTGCCGCGTCATTGCCGCTCATCAGCAGATGATTGCCATTGTCGATGCGGCAGCCGAGCGGTTCGTCGAAATAGGAGCGGCAGCGGCCGCCGGCCTGGGGACCCGCCTCGTAGAGCACGACGCGATGGCCCGCTTCCGTCAGGCGGAGGGCGGCGCTCAGGCCGGCGAGGCCGGCGCCGATGACATGGGTGATCGGTTGCATGGAGCTAGAGGAAGCCCCGGGTCAGCGCGATCCACAGCTTGACCAGCTTCGGCACCTTGACCTCGGCCCGGGGGGCGGTCCAACCGCGCCGGATCAGGCGTTCCAGGATCGCGCCATAGACGCCGCTCATCATGCGGGCCGGACGCATGGCGTTCTTGGCGCATTCGGCCATGGCGGCATCGGCCAGTTGGAACCGGCGATGGGCCTCGGCCGCGAGCTCGGTGCAGACCGCGTCGATCGCCGGATGGGCGATGACCTCCAGCGGCACGCGCGTCGCGATGCCGTGGTGCTCCAGCGCGTCCCGCGGCAGGTAGAGCCGCCCGCGCTCGGCATCCTCGTCGATGTCGCGCAGGATGTTGGTCAGCTGCAGCGCACGGCCCAGATGCTCCGCCACCTCGTCGGCCTTCGGGACCCAGGTGCCGAACACGCGCACCGACAGGCGCCCGACGGCGCTCGCGACCCGGTCGCAATAAAGGTCGAGTTCGGCCGCGTCCGGCGCCACGATATCGCGCTCGGCATCCATCGCCATGCCGTCGATCACGGCGTGGAAATCGCGCTTCTGCAGGTCGAACTGCTTGACCGGGCCGGTGAGCGCGCGGGCGACCAGCAACGTCGGCGCCCGGCCGGCATAGATCGCCTCGATCTCGTCGCGCCAGGTCGCAAGCCCGCGCTGCTTCTCGTCCTGCGGCGCCGGTTCGTCGGCGATGTCGTCGACCTCGCGGCAGAAGGCATAGATCGCGTACATGGCGTTGCGCCGGTCTTCCGGCAGCAGGCGCATGGCGGTGTAGAACGAACTCTTGGCCTGGCCGACCTGGCGGGTAACCTCGGCGAGATCGGTGTTTTGGGCGGGCGCGCTCATGCTCATGGGTGCTGTGTCGCGGGACGGTGGGCAGGGCGGAAGCGGCGCCGCAGTATCCCCGAGGCGAGGGCCGCGAGACTGAGGCCGGCCATCGTGGGCTTCGACAGTTCCACGCGGGTCGCGATCGGGTCTTCGGCCTTGAGGCGCTTGGTCAGGCGGACGGCGAGCGTGCGGATGACCTGGCATTCGAGCGCGATGCGCACGTCGTCGACCTGGGTCACCAGGTCGGCACAATGCGCCAGCAAACTTTCGAGCGGCGCGATCGTGCGGTCGAGCACGCGGCGCAGCCCCGGCGTCAGTGCCGGGCGCGTGAGGTCGCCGATCGTGGCGCCTTCCTGGTCCATGAGCCCGGTCGGCAGATAGACCCGGTCGAGCGCCCGATAATCCTCGGCGCAATCCTGCAGATGGTTGATGACCTGCAGCGCGTTGCACAGCGCATCGGCGCCGGGGCGGCAGAGCGGCCCCTCGCCATGCAGGTCGAGCAGCTGGCGGCCGACCGGGGCGGCCGACAGGAAGCAATAGCCCAAGAGATCGTCCCAATCGCGATAGCGCGTCTTGTTGGCGTCCTGGGTGAAGGCCTTCAGCAGATCCAGGCTGTGCTGGGCCGTGACGCCGGTCTCCGCCAGGCTCTCGCGCATGCGCACGCAGGCCGCCGACTCGGCTTCTTCAGTCGACCGGTCGCCCAGGCCTTGGATAATCTCGCCCATGCGGGCCAGGCGTGCCACCTTATCGTCGGCGCCCAAGTCCGGATTGTCGGCGATATCGTCGCCGGCGCGGGCGAAATTGTAGAAGGTATGGACATGGCGCCGCAGGTCCGGGCGGATCAGCCAGGATCCGACCGGGAAATTCTCGTCCGCCGCCGTCTTGCCCGAGGGGGTTTCGAGGCTGCCGGGGACGGGTGCCTTCTGCAGGGGTTCGCTCATTGGCGCACTCAATGCCTCATAGGTGCCGGGAGGGCAAGCCCGTCAGGCCGCAATATAGCCGTTCGCGCGGAACCACCCGATCGCGTCGCGGATTCCGTCCTCGGCCGGCCGGGGCGCGTAGCCCAGCTCGCGCCGGGCCTTGGCGATGGTGAAGAACATCTTCTTGCGGGCGAGCGTCAGGCCGTCGCGCGTCACGAACGGCTCCTTGCCGGTGACACGGGCGTAAAGCTCGGCGCCATAGGCCAAGGGCATCAGCAGGTCGATCGGCAGGCTCACCGTCGGCGGCTTGCGGTCGACCATGCCGGCGATCATGGCGAGCAACTCCCTGAGCGTCAGGTTCTCACCGCCCAGGATATAGCGCTCGCCGATGGTACCCTTGGTGAAGGCCAAGAGATGGCCGTCGGCGACATCGTCGACATGGGCGAAGTTGAGACCGGTATCGACGAAGGCGGGCATGCGGCCCGACGCCGCCTCGACGATGGTGCGGCCGGTCGGCGTCGGCTTGACGTCGCGCGGGCCGACAGGGGTCGAGGGATTGACGATCACGGCCGGCAATTGCCGCTCGCGCACCAGGCGCTGCACCGCCTCTTCGCTCAGGTACTTCGATCGCTTGTAGGGGCCGACCATCTGGGCCAGCGTCACCGGCGTCGCCTCGTCCGCGTCGCTGCCGTCGGGGAGCAGGCCCAGGGTCGCGACGCTGGACGTATGGACGATGCGGCTGACGCCCGCCGCCAGCGCCGCCTCCATCAAGGCGACGGTCCCGTCGACGTTGGTGCGATACATCTTGTCGGGTTCCGGAACCCACAGACGATAGTCGGCGGCGACATGGAACAGGGCCTCGCAGCCGCGCAGCGCGGGTACCAGCGAGGCATGATCGTCCAGGCTGCCGACGACGGGCGCGGCATCGAGCCCGGCCAGATTGCGCCGATCGCTGCCGGCGCGGACCAGCACGCGCACCTCATGCCCGGCCGCGATCAGCTTGCGGGCGACGGCCGAACCGACGAAGCCGGTGGCACCGGTGACGAGGCAGATCATGCGGGTGGGCCCTCTGGCGAAAACGACCGCGTCTCATTAACGCGATGCCGGCCGGAGGGGTAGGGGTTAAGCGGACGGCGCCAGCGGAAAGGTCATGGTCAGCGTGGTGCCGACGTCGGGCGCGCTGTCGATCTGCAGGCGGCCGCCCTGATGTTCGATCAGCGCCTTGGCCAGCGGCAGGCCGAGGCCGGTGCCGTTGAAGCGGCGGCCGAGCGAGGTGTCGATCTGGTGGAACGGGCGCAGCGCCGTCACGATCTCGTCCTGGGTCATGCCGATGCCGGTATCGATGATGGTGACCGTCGCCTCATCCCGCTCGCTCTCGAGTTCGATCCGCACCGTGCCACCGGCCCGGTTGAACTTGATCGCGTTCGACAGCGTGTTGAACAGGATGCGTTTGGCCAGCCGGGCATCTGCGACGATGTCGGCCCGGATCTCGGCCTGGTTCTCGATGCTGACGCCGGCGCGGGCGGCCTCGTCCTTGAGTTCGCGCAGACAGCCCTCGATCAACTGATGCAGGTCGATCGACTCAGGCTCGGAATTGAGGTCGCCGGTTTCGAGCTTCGACAGGTCGAGCACCGAGTTGATGATGTCGAGCAGGCGCCGGCCGCTGTCATGGATGTCCGTGGCGTAGTCCAGATAGGGCCGCTGGCCGATCGGTCCGTTGCGCTCGTCGCGGATCATCTCGGAAAAGCCGATGATCGCGTTCAGGGGCGTGCGCAGTTCGTGACTCATGTTGGCGAGGAACGTGATCTTGGACCGGTTCGACGCCTCGGCGTCGTCGCGTGAGCGGGCAAGCGCCACGGTGAGGCCGGTCAACTCGCGCTTCTTGCGCTCCAGCGCTTTGATCAGTTTCTGGCTGTGATGGATGATCGGCCAGCCGACGAGTGCGGCCACTCCGCCGGCCAATAGCGGAATCGACGGCGGCAGATGGCCGAAGGCGATCAGCCAGCCGGCCGAGGCAGAGGCCACGGCCAGACACGCCGCGGACCCGGTCAGCACCGTCACGGCTTGAGTCATGCTGAGGCTGGCGAGCCAGCGATCGAGCCGGATCAGCAGCCTCCGGGGCTTGGGCCGGATGCCGTTGGTGACCGTGGCACTCTGGGTGGCAATGTTCTGCATCTTGGGCCCGCTTACCCCCGTAGCGCGGATTGAGATCCCGTCTTTGCCTTCAGTCGGCAAGGCTGAACCGCGGTTGGTTCAGCCTTGCCGATATCCATGAATATCCGGTTTAGATCGGTCCCCGTCGTTCAGCCGGGGCCGGCACGGCCGATGCGGATCGACCCCGACCCGGCCTTGCTGCTCGACAGGTTGCCGGTGACCTTCGTGACCTCGATGTCGCCCGAGCCGGTGGTCGACAGGGCCGCGTCCTTGACGGTGGTATGGATTCTGAGATCGCCCGACCCTGCGACCGCGGCCGAGAGCGTGTCGATCTGGCCTTGATCGACCGAGACATCGCCGCTGCCGCGCACGTCGATCTTCAGGCTGGGGATGGTTGCGGAGCCGATCTTGACGTCGCCGCTGCCGGCGATCTGGATGCTGGCCGCACCGCTCAGCTGCCCCACGCGCACGTCGCTGGAGCCGGCGATACTAAGGTCGAGCGCCGTCACGGTCTCGTCCGAGATGTTGCCGGAGCCCGCCAGCAACGCATGGAGCGCGCCGCCGACCGCGCCGATCGTGAAATCGGTCGAGCCGGCGTTCTTGATGTCGATCGGCGTGCCGGCCGGGACATGAATCGTGACCAGGATCTTGCGGGTCACGTCGGTGATCTTCAGGCAAAAGTCATGATGCGGCCGGATGACCGACGCGGTCTCGCCGCCGGTGAACACGAAATCGGTCAGATCGCTGGCGTCGCTCGACGTGGCTTCGATCGCGATCTTGCCGGTGAGATCGGCCTGCGGCTGGATCTCGACCCGATCGACGCAATTGACATCGACCGAGAGCGCTTTGCCGTCGACCGTCTTGCCGACGGTTGCGGCATGGGCGAGGGGGCTTGCCGCCAGGAGCAGGGCTGCCGCCGCGACGGCGGAAAGGGAGTGACGGGACATGGGTCCGCTCTTTCGAAAAGTTGGTCCGATGCGGTCGCGGGCGCGGTGCCACCATAGCGCGATCGAATACCGCACGTCACGGGTTCCGAGCATCGATCGGGCACGCCGCGCGCAATCTCCGCCGCGGTCCCATGCGTGCCATGCGCGGCTAATTTCGTCTCCGGGGTTGAGATGCGGCTCAATCAGGACTAAATCAGTCTAGATTGAGGAAGGATCGGGCATGATCATTCTGAGCAAACTCGCCGACTACGGCGTCATCGTCGCCACGCATCTGGCCTCCGTGGCACCCGCCCAGGTCAATGCGGTGCATCTGGCCGCCGATACGCGCCTGCCGCAGACGACGGTCGCCAAGGTGCTGAAGCTCCTGGCCAAGGCCGGCGTGGTCTCGGCCGTGCGGGGTGCGGCCGGCGGCTACCGCTTGGCCCGCAGTGCCGGCCAGATCTCGGTCGCCGAGATCGTGGCCGCGATCGACGGCGATTTCGCCATGACCCAATGCACCTCCAAGATCGGCCCGTGCGACCGGTTGCATTATTGTCCGACCCGGCCGCATTGGCATCGGATCAATCAGGCGGTCGGCGACGCGCTGGGCGGCATCACGCTCGGCGAGATGGTCCAGCCCAGCCATCCGATCCCCTCCTTCGCCCCGCAGTTCAACATCGAGACGACCGCACCATGAGCGCAGCCCTCGACACCGTCCGCGCCGTTGCCGACAACAGCCAGTACAAGTACGGCTTTTTCACCGACATCGAGAGCGAGACCGCGCCGATCGGCCTCAACGAGGACACGGTCCGCTTCATCTCCGCCAAGAAGGGCGAGCCCGAATGGCTCTTGGAATGGCGTCTGGCCGCGTTTCGCGCCTGGCTGACCATGACGCCGCCCGACTGGGCGAAGCTGAAGATCGATCCGATCGACTATCAGGCCTCCACATATTATTCGGCACCCAAGGCGAAGCCGACGGTCTCGTCCCTCGACGAGGTCGATCCGGAGCTGTTGAAGACCTATGCGAAGCTGGGCATTCCGCTGAAAGAGCAGGAAATGCTGGCCGGCGTGCGCAATATCGCGGTCGATGCCGTGTTCGACAGCGTCTCGGTCGCGACCACCTTCAAGGGCAAGCTCGCCGAGGAAGGCATCATCTTCTGCTCGATGGGCGAGGCGATCAAAGAGCATCCGGAGCTGGTGCGCCAGTATCTGGGCTCGGTCGTGCCGACCACGGACAACTATTTCGCGGCGCTGAATGCGGCGGTCTATAGCGACGGCTCGTTCGTCTATATCCCCAAGGGCGTGCGCTGCCCGATGGAGCTGTCGACCTATTTCCGCATCAATGCCGCCAATTCCGGCCAGTTCGAGCGTACGCTGATCGTCGCCGACGAGGGTTCCTACGTCAGCTATCTCGAAGGCTGTACCGCGCCGCAGCGCGACGAGAACCAGCTCCACGCAGCCGTGGTCGAGCTGGTGACCATGAAGGACGCCCAGATCAAGTACTCGACCGTCCAGAACTGGTATCCGGGCGACGCCGAGGGCAAGGGCGGCATCTATAATTTCGTGACCAAGCGCGGCGACTGCCGCGGCGCCAATTCCAAGATCTCCTGGACCCAGGTCGAGACCGGGTCGGCGATCACCTGGAAATACCCGAGCTGCATCCTGACCGGCGACAATTCGGTCGGCGAGTTCTACTCGGTCGC
>Ga0302311_10002433_pt1 | contig 21186 bp, 15 predicted proteins | sample III_Palsa_N1_3_FD_200449 | JGI IMG/M metagenome (GOLD analysis project Ga0302311, IMG submission 200449) | Peat permafrost microbial communities from Stordalen Mire near Abisko, Sweden - III_Palsa_N1_3 | ecosystem: Environmental > Terrestrial > Soil > Palsa > Peat permafrost | place: Sweden... | reverse complement strand
ATTCCAGGCCTCCCGAGGGCGGCATCGCCTTGATCTCGAATTGACTGCTCACGGCACCGTTGCCCGACAACAAGCTCGCCGGCGTGCTGGCCAGGGTGCTGTCCATACTGCGCACGTTGGCCTGCGACAAATCCTTGTCGTAGAACCAGATCTGCTTGCCGTCGGCCAAGACCAGCTGTTCGGAAGGTTCGGAGTAATCCCAGCGAAATTTACCCGGCCGTTGCAGGTAAAGTTTGCCGGCCGCGCTGCGCAGTACCTTGCCATGACCATCGTCGATGGTCTGCGTGAAATCCGCGGACCAAGTGGCGAGGCCCGCGAGGCGGCTCTCGACCGTGGCCGCGGCCGAACCTGCCGCAGGGGACGCCGCTGCCGGCGTCGCTGCCGCTGCGCCCAAGCTCACCGCCTGGCAGCCTAAGCCAAGCACCAACGCGGCCAGGGCCGCTTTTAACCTCAACATGAACCTTACTCCTGCGGCGGCGGCGCGCCGAAAATTTCGCGAGCACCATTCGACTGCAGCGGTCCGACGAGACCCGCCGCCTCCATGGCTTCCACCAAGCGAGCCGCGCGGTTGTAGCCAATTTTGAGACGTCGCTGCACGCCGGAAATCGACGCCTTGCGGGTCTCGGTGACGATGCGGACGGCTTCGTCGTACAAGGGATCGGATTCCGCGCTCTCCTGACCGCCCCCGCCCTCTTCGTCGTCCGAGGGGAAGCCCGGAATGGGATTGCGCGGACCGTCGAGAATTTCATCGATATACACCGGCGGCGAGGCGGCCTTGAGGCCCGCGACGACCCGGTGAACCTCTTGATCGGACACAAATGCCCCGTGCACGCGCGTGGGAATCGAGGTCCCGGGCGGCAGGTACAACATGTCGCCGTGGCCCAGCAGGGATTCCGCCCCGCTTTGATCGAGAATGGTGCGAGAGTCGACCTTGGCCGACACCTGAAAAGCGATACGCGTCGGAATATTCGCCTTGATGAGGCCTGTGATCACATCCACCGACGGCCGTTGCGTGGCGAGGATCAAGTGAATGCCGGAGGCGCGCGCTTTCTGCGCCAGACGTGCAATCAGTTCTTCCACCTTCTTGCCGACAATCATCATGAGGTCGGCCAACTCGTCGATAATGACCACGATGAAGGGCAGCGAAGTCAGATCCTCGACATCTTCGGCCACCATGCCCGGAACGCCCTGCACGACCTTGGCCATGCGTATCGGGTCTTTAATGGGTTTGCCGGCGTCAGCAGCGTCTTTGACCTTGCGATTAAAGCCCCCCATATTGCGCACGCCCAGCATGGACATGAGCTGGTAGCGGCGCTCCATTTCCGCCACGCACCAGCGCAGCGCATTGGCCGCCTGTTTCATGTCGGTGACGACCGGCGCCAGAAGATGCGGTATACCCTCGTACACCGAGAGTTCCAGCATCTTCGGATCGATCATGATCATGCGCACATGCTCGGGGCTGGCCTTGTAAATCAAGCTCAGGACCATGGCATTGATGCCCACCGACTTACCGGAGCCGGTGGTGCCGGCGATCAACAAATGCGGCATGCGGGCAAGATCCGCGACCACGGGCACGCCGCCGATGTCCTTGCCGAGGGCCAACGCCAAGGGCGAACTCACCTCGTCATAGGGCTTGGATTTGATGATCTCGCCCAGGGTGACGATCTCGCGCTTCTCATTGGGGATTTCCAGGCCGATGACCGACTTGCCCGGAATGATTTCCACCACACGTACGCTGACGGCCGAGAGCGCGCGGGCCAGATCCTTGGAGAGGTTGCTGATCTGACTGACTTTGACGCCCGGTGCCGGACGCAGCTCGAAGCGCGTAATTACGGGGCCAGGCTGAACGGCAACCACCTCGGCCTCCACGCCGAAATCGCGCAGCTTGATTTCCACCAGGCGCGACATGGCCTCCAGGGCCTCGTCGGAGTAGTTCTGCTCCCGCGGTCCGGGTTCGTCCAACAGCGAGAGAGCCGGCAGTTCGCTGGACTTGGGCGCGTCGAACAGCGGCACCTGGCGCTCACGCTCGATGCGTTCGCTCTTCTCGGGCGCCGGTGCCACGGGTTCAATGCGCACCGGAGGCCGGCTCGCCACCTTTTTCTGTTCGTCGCGGACGACGACTTGGCGCAACTGCTTCCGTTCTTTGCCGGAAGCCAACTCGCGTCGCTGGCCGATTTTGGTGCGGGTCCACTCGATGCCGTCCAGTACCCCCTTCCCGAGTTGATCCATGATGTCGAACCAGGACACGCCCAGGAACAGCGCCACCCCGGCCAACCACAGTCCCAACAGCAACAGCGTCGCGCCGAGGAAACTCAAACCCTTGGCACCGCCGCCGCCGACGACTTCGCCCAAGACGCCGCCGGCGGTGTTCGGCAGCCCCGTCGGATCCCAGTGGAGGGTGGCAAGACCGCAGCTCGTCATCAGGGTGAGAGCGAAACCGGCCGCCCGCAACAGCGTGTTCGCGCGCGAGCGCGCATCGGGGAGGGCTTGCTCCTTGTGTACCAGCCAGCCCGTATAGGCCAGCATGACCGGAAACAAATATGCCGGCCGGCCGAATAGAAACAGGAAAAATCCGGACAGCCAAGCGCCGACGGGACCGATCCAATTTCCCACGGGCCCAGGTTCGCCCGTGTTCCAAAATCCCGGATCCTGTAGGTGAAACGACAGCAGCGCCAACAGCAAAATGAGCGACAGCGCCCCCAGCACCCACAGGGTTCCCTCGCGCAGTGAACGGGCCACCGCGGCGGACAGCTTCAGGGGCGGCTTAGATTTCTTTCCAACTGTGGCTTCAGTCAATTCTCGACCTTTAGTGATAAATACTTCTTAAGTATTTGAATGTTATGTAATAGTAACTCAGCAGTCGGCCGTGCACCACGCACCCACCAAAGCGAACACGCAGGGCTTGTTTGAGCTAGCTGACGCCCACAGATTTACATACCATGAGCTTGCGGGCACTTAACTCGCAGCGACCGTCAAGAAGAGAGGCAAATTATACATGAGCACCGTCAGACACAGTCCACTCCTCATCCTGGGCTCGGGTCCCGCCGGTTACACCGCGGCCGTCTATTCAGCGCGGGCCAATCGCTCGCCGTTACTCATTACCGGCCTCGAGCAAGGCGGCCAGCTGATGACCACCACCGACGTGGACAATTGGCCCGGCGACGTCGAGCATCTCCAAGGGCCGGCACTCATGGACCGCATGCGTCGCCACGCCGAGCGCTTCAACACCGAAATGGTATTCGACACCATTCACCGCGCCGATTTGAAGACACGACCCTTTCGCCTCTTTGGCGACAACGGCGAGTACACCTGCGATGCCTTGATCATCGCCACCGGCGCGTCGGCCCAGTATTTGGGCCTGCCCTCCGAGGAAGAGTTTCGCGGCAAGGGCGTATCCGCGTGCGCCACCTGCGACGGGTTCTTTTATCGCGGTAAGGCCGTGGCCGTGATCGGCGGCGGCAACACGGCGGTCGAAGAAGCCCTATACCTTGCCAATATTGCTTCGCATGTCACGCTGGTGCATCGTCGGAACAAATTGAAGTCCGAGAAAATCCTTCAGGATCGGCTATTTGCACTCGAAAGCTCAGGTAAAGTCACTATTGCCTGGGACCATGCCGTCGACGCAGTATTGGGTGACGACTCTGGCGTCACCGGCGTGCGCTTGAAGTCGGTCCATAGTCACGCCACGCGTACCCTTACCGTCGACGGTGTATTCATCGCCGTGGGTCATAAGCCCAACACCCAGTTGTTCGAGAATCAAATCGACATGCGCGGCGGCTACATCATCGTCAAAGGCGGTCTCGATGGCGAGGCTACGTCGACCAGTCTCCCAGGGGTGTTTGCCGCAGGCGACGTGGCCGACCATGTGTATCGTCAGGCCGTGACCTCGGCCGGCACGGGCTGCATGGCTGCTCTCGACGCTGACAAATATCTGGAACGTCTCGAGACCGCATCACACGTGGCGCCTGTCGCTGCCCACGCGTGACCGGCTCGCGCCCGCGATTCCTGAACAGCATCGCCGATATCGACGCGGCGAGTTGGAACGCGCTGGCCGGCGCCAGCCAGCCCTTCGTAAGCCACGAGTTCCTGCTGGCGCTGGAGCAGTCCGGCTGCGCGACATCGCGCACCGGCTGGACACCGCGGCACCTCATCCTCGAGGGGCCTAAGGGCAAACCCATCGGCGCCATGCCGCTCTACCGCAAGGCCCATTCGCGCGGCGAGTTCGTGTTCGACTTCTCGTGGGCGAATGCCTATACCCAGCATGGCCTCGACTACTACCCCAAGCTGCTGAGCGCCATTCCCTTTACGCCGGTGCGCGGCCCCCGGCTGCTCATGGGGCCCTCAGGCTCGCGCGACGTGGCCGACGCGCTCATCCAAGCCGCCATGGATTACACCCGCTCCGAGCGCCTCTCTTCCTGGCACATGCTGTTTCCCAGCGAGGACAACCTCGCCTCCTGCCGCAACGCGCAGCTCATCGAACGGCGCGACTGTCAGTTTCACTGGTTCAACCAGGGCTATGACTCCTTCGACGCCTTCCTCACCACGTTCACTGCGGAGAAGCGCAAAAAGGCGAAGCGCGAACGACGGCGGGTGGCGGAGGCCGGCATCGACTTCGATACGCGCTTAGGGTGCGAGATGGACGATGCCACCTGGCGGGTCGTATACGAGTTCTACGCCGACACGTTCTATCGCCACGGACACGAGCCCTATCTCACACTCGATTTCTTCAAGCGCATAGCCGCCTCGCTGCCCGACAAGCTGATGCTAAAGATTGCGAAGATCGGAGCCGAACCCATTGCCGTAGCTATATTTTTCGTGGGCGAAGACGCGCTGTTCGGGCGCTACTGGGGTGCCGGTGGTAATTACCATAGCCTGCACTTCGAGACCTGCTACTACCAGGGCATCGAGTACTGCATCGAGCACAAATTGCAGCGCTTCGAACCCGGCACCCAGGGCGAACACAAGGTGCCCCGCGGCTTCGTTCCGACCCTGCTGGGCTCGGCCCACGACATTGTCGATCCGCGCTTTGCCGGCGCCATTCGCGGCTTTGCGCAGCGCGAAGCGAAGGGCGTGGACCATTACGCGGCCGAGGTGAGCGAGCATGTCCCCTACCACCGCGCACCCGATGAGGAGTTGCAGCTCTGAGCAGACTGGTCTGGTTAGGCGAGCATGTGGAGCCAGACTGGTTTCCGCCGCTGGACCAGGCGCTGCGAGATCCGCCGGGCCTCCTGGCTGCGGGCGGCGACCTCACTCCCACTCGCCTGCTGGCCGCCTATCAACGCGGCGTATTCCCCTGGTACTCCGCCCAGCAGCCCATTCTGTGGTGGTCTCCCGATCCCCGCATGGTGTTATTTCCCAATGAATTCAATATTTCACGAAGCCTTTCTAAAACTATTCGCAATGGGCCGTTCACCACCCAGGTGGACACCGCCTTCGAGACGACCATTCGCGAATGCGCCGCCCCCCGCCGCTCAGGACCCGAAACCTGGCTCAACGAGGAGATGATCCGGGCCTACGAGCAGTTGTACGCCTTGGGGTACGGCCATTCGATCGAGACCTACCACGGCGACCGCTTGGTTGGGGGCCTGTACGGCATACGCCTGGGCAGCATCTTTTTCGGCGAATCCATGTTCAGCCGGGAGAGTGATGCCTCCAAGGTAGCCATCGCCCGGCTGGTGGATGAGTGTCGCGCACGCGACATCCAGCTCATCGACTGCCAAGTCGCGAGCTCCCATCTGGCAAGTCTTGGCGCCCGCGAGGTGTCACGCAATGAATTTGTAGGCCTATTAAAGCGCCACGCCAGGCTGGAACCGAACGATCGTTGGGCAAAAACACCGCAGTAAATTGCTTTAACAGGGTGCTTTATGCACAATGCGCCCGGCTTATCGCATCCCCACTTACCTAAGGAAGCATGTCAAAAGAAGAGGCAATTCAATTCGAGGGAGAGGTCGTCGAGACCCTGCCTAATACGACTTTCCGCGTCAAACTCAAGACCGGGCACGTCGTAACCGCTCACATTTCAGGAAAGATGCGCAAAAACTACATCCGAATCCTGACCGGCGACCAGGTCACCGTAGAGATGACTCCCTACGATCTGACCAAGGGCCGTATTGTCTATCGCGGCCGCTGACGCCTGCCGCCGCTCGCGGAAAGTCGTTATCTTCTAATGCTCGCGACGCGCTTCCCAAACAGCGCCTGACCAATACCACCGCATAAAAAACGGGGGCCGTGCAACGCAACGACCCCCGTATATTCCCGTGCCCAGCCCTCCGAGCGCGAAGCTAACGATCCCTACTAGCCGGGCAGCAACGCAGGTTCATCGGTCGCCCGCGTGTCCAGCTTCAGCTTCTCGCCGTCCTCGGCCAAGGTCACTTCCACGTGTCCGCCGTTGACGAGTTTGCCGAATAGCAGCTCCTCGGCCAGCGGGCGCTTGATGAACTCCTGAATGACCCGCGCCATGGGTCGCGCGCCCATCTTGGGATCGTAGCCTTTCTTGGCAATCCATCGCCGCGCCGGCTCGTCCACCGAGATCGACACGCGCTTCTGCTCCAACTGCGCTTCGGCTTCCACCAACAGCTTGTCGACCACGCGCTCGATGGTGTCCTGATCCAAGTTGGCGAACTGCACCACCGAATCCAAGCGGTTCCGGAACTCGGGCGAGAACAGTCGCCGAATCGCTTCCATCCCATCCGGGGCCGTATCCGATTGAGTAAACCCGATGCTCGGACGGCTCATCTCGAAGGCCCCCGCGTTGGTGGTCATGACGATAATGACGTGGCGGAAATCCGCCTTCCGACCGTTGTTGTCGGTCAGCGTGCCATGGTCCATAACCTGGAGCAGTAAATTGAACACATCCGGGTGCGCCTTCTCGATTTCGTCCAACAGCAGCACACAGTGCGGATGCTTCGCGATGGCCTCGGTGAGCAAGCCGCCCTGGTCGAAACCCACATAGCCCGGAGGGGCGCCGATGAGCCGCGACACGGTGTGACGCTCCATGTACTCCGACATGTCGAAACGTACGAACTCTACACCCATGGCAATGGCCAATTGGCGAGTCACCTCAGTCTTACCCACGCCGGTGGGGCCTGAGAACAAGAAGGAACCCACGGGCTTGCGCTGATCGCCGAGGCCAGAGCGCGACATCTTGATGGCGGCCGACAGGGACTCGATCGCCTTGTCCTGGCCAAAGATGGTCAATTTCAAATTCCGCTCGAGGTTCTTGAGCACGTCGCGATCCGAGAGCGACACGTTCTTCGGCGGAATGCGTGCGATACGCGCCACTACATTCTCGATTTGGCTCACGGTCACCGACGTTGCGCGATTTTCGACGGGTTTCAGGCGCAAGTTCGCACCGGCCTCGTCCACCACGTCGATCGCCTTATCCGGCATGTGCCGATCGTTGATGTGCCGTGCCGCGAGCTCGGCAGCCGCCTGCAAAGCGTCATCTTCGTACTTGACCCCATGGTGCTCTTCGTACCGGGTTTTGAGGCCCCGCAGAATATCCACCGTGTCCTGCACCGAGGGCTCGGTAATGTCGATTTTCTGGAAGCGCCGCGCCAGCGCGTGGTCCTTTTCGAAAATGCCGCGGTACTCGTTATAAGTCGTGGAACCGATACAGCGCAGCTCGCCGTTCGCCAAGGCGGGCTTGATGAGGTTCGAGGCATCCATGACGCCGCCCGACGCCGCGCCGGCGCCGATGACGGTATGAATCTCATCGATGAAGAGAATGGCGCCGGGCTGCTTCTTGACCTCGGCCAACACTGCCTTGAGGCGCTTCTCGAAGTCGCCGCGGTACTTGGTACCCGCCACCAACGAACCCATGTCCAGAGAGTAAATGGTTGCATCCAGCAGCACGTCGGGGACCTGATTTTCCACGATCATGCGCGCCAAGCCCTCGGCAATAGCGGTCTTGCCCACGCCGGCCTCGCCCACGTACAGAGGATTGTTCTTGCGCCGACGGCACAGAATCTCGATGGTGCGCTCCACCTCGAGCTTGCGGCCGATCAAAGGATCGATCTTTCCCTTGCGTGCGGCTTCATTCAAATTCGTGGAGTATTTCTCCAGCGCGTTGCCGCCGCCGTCGCCATCGCGCTCGGCTTCGCCCGTGGCGCCGCCCTCTTCGCGCTCGGTCCGCTCCTCGCCGCCGGCTTTCGACAAGCCGTGGGCGATAAAATTGACCACATCCAGGCGCGACACGTCCTGCATGCTGAGCAGGTACGCGGCATGCGACTGCTTTTCGCTGAAAATGGCGACCAAGACGTTGGCCACCGTGACCTCTTTCTTGCCGCTGGACTGCACGTGGAACACGGCACGCTGCAGTACCCGCTGGAAGCCCAGGGTCGGCTGCACGTCCCGATCCTCGCCGGCGGGCAGCCGCGGCGTGGTCTGGTCGATGAACTGCTTCAGTTCCGTCTTGAGCTTGGCCGTGTCCGCGCCGCAAGACTTCAAGACCTCCCTGACCTTAGGGGTATCCACGATGGCGAGCAGCAAATGCTCCACCGTCATGAATTCATGCCGTGCTTCCCTGGCTCCGGCAAAGGCATCGTTTAAGCAAAATTCGAGTTCTTGACTAAGCACAGGTTATGCCTCTTCTAGCGTTGCCATCAGCGGATGCTGATGTTGTCGCGCGTAAGCGATCACTTGAGCTACCTTGGTCTCTGCGATTTCATAAGTAAAGACCCCGCAGACCCCTTTGCCCTTGGTATGTACCTCGAGCATAACGCGAGTAGCCTTGGTGCGGTCCATCGCGAAAAAACGTTGCAGGATATCGACGACGAATTCCATGGGGGTGTAGTCGTCATTAATGAGTACCACCTGGTAAAGTGGCGGGCGCTTGAGCTTCGGCGCCGATTCCTCGACGACCAAGCCCGTTCCGTCCCGACCTCGTTCTATGTCACTCATTGATGAACAGTTTATAGGGTGGGTTATCGCCGTTTACAAGCCGTCCAAGCAAATGCACGTCATAAACGCCACTGTCGCCAATCGCTGTCACTTTACTTTAACAAGTAAAAACATATGCTTGAGCGAGCAAGCGGCGCTCCGTATGATGGCTCGCCCGGATCTTCCCTACACGCGCGGTGTGGCTGCCGCTGTAACTTAGCGCAACGCGCAACGACGTTCACATGCTTGATACGCGAACAAATGAATGGCTGGCCCGTCTACAAGCGAACGGTCCGACTTATGTTTCCTTCGCCCTCGCGGCGCTGATCGTCGTGGAATTGGCGCGGGGGGCTGTTTTCCTGCTGAGCGGCCCGGTGAAGTCGCCCGAACCCATCGCCGGCCACGTCCCGCCGCCCCAGCCGCGCTCCGGCGTGGACATCCAGAGCGTGGTTTCGGCCCATTTGTTCGGGGCATACGTCGCCGACCCGGCCACCCAGGACCCCAACCACGCCCCATTGAGCAGCGCCAATCTGGTCCTGACCGGCACCATTGCCACCCAGGACCCCAAGCATGGCGTAGCCATTATCAGCGACGGCGGACCCTCGAAGGTGTACTCCGTCGGTGAGAACGTCAACGGCGCCTCCCTGCACTCCGTCTACCTGGATCACGTCATCCTGAACCGCGCCGGCGTCCTGGAAACTCTGGTGCTGCCGCGCCTGCTGGCGAGCAACAACAGCCGCCAGCCCCCACCCCACAGGGCAGGCGGGGATCCCCGTGCCGCGGCCGCAGTGGACAACATTCGACGTATGGTGCAGCAGGATCCCAGCATCTTGGACCAGGTGATGCGTACCGTAGCCTCGTATGACAACGTCGCCGGCAAATTGCGCGGGTTTCGGGCCTATCCGGGCAAGAACCGCGCCATATTTGCCAAACTGGGCTTGAAACCCGGGGATTTGGTCACGGCAATCAATGGCACGCAGTTGGACGATCCTCAACACAGTCAGGAAGTGTTCAACACCATCCAGACCTCCGACACCGTCAACGTGACGGTCGATCGAGGCGGCCAGAAACAGGAACTCTCTCTGAATATTGCCCAGGTAGCCGCGCAGGCCAGCAAGGAACTGGAAGGCAGCGAGACGAGCAGCGGTTCGGGTACGGCCTCGGGTACCGCCCAGGGCGCGACCCAGGGCGCGACGCCCAGCAGTGGGCTGCCCAGCGGCACACCGCCGAACGGCGCGACACCGAATAGTGCCGCGCCGAGCGGTGCCCCTCCCGGTCCGCCGCCCAATGGCGCGGCGCCGCCGCCGAATAGTACGAACGACAGCGTCAATGAATAGCGCACGGAAACTTATGATGCCGAAGACAACCAATCCGCTGGAAAAGCTCCGCTTGACGGTAGGAGGCGCCCTGGCGGTATTGCTGGTGGTGACATCCTTTGCGGCGGTGGCCCAGCAGCGCATGCCCCCACCGCCGCCGCGGCAGCAGGACGCGGGCGCCACCATCACCCCGAACTACAAGGATGCCGACCTCAGCCAAATCATTCAGGCGGTCAGCGAAGTCACGGGCAAGAATTTCATTATCGATCCCCGGGTCAATGCCAAGGTCACCATGCTGTCCACGACGCCCATGTCGCCGGCGGCCTTCTATGAAGCCTTCCTCTCCGTACTGCAGGTGTACGGCTACGTCGCGATTCCGGCGGGCAAGGTCATCAAGATCATCCCGAACACCGACGCGCGCCAGCTGCCCTCCATCGATTTGCCGAACGAGGTGAGTTCCACCTCGGACGAGATGGTCACCCAGATCATCACCATGAAGAACATCAGCGCCGCCGCACTGGTCCCGCTGCTGCGTCCTTTGATTCCGCAACAGGGCCACCTCGCCGCCTACCCCAGCGGCAACATGCTCATCATCTCGGATCGCGCCAGCAACGTGAGCCGTATCATGAAGATCATCGAGCGCATGGATGAAAGCGGCGACGAACCCGTCGAGGTGGTCGCCTTGCGCAACGCCAGCGCCACCGAACTGGTGCGCACCGTCAATCTCTTGAACCAAGGTCAAGGCGCCGAGGGCGCGGGCGCTCCCGTCAAAGTGGTAGCCGACGAACGCACCAATAGCGTTCTCATCGGCGGTGAGAAGTCCGCGAAGCTGCGCATCAAGGCGCTGATCGTGAATCTCGACACGCCGCGCGCCGGCAACGGCGACACCGAAGTGCGCTACCTGTTGTACGCCGACGCCGAAAAGCTGGCCGACAAACTCAAGGGTCAAGCCTCGGCCTCCGCCAAGGCGCAAGCCGGGCCGCAGGGTCAGGGCGGCGCCACGCCGGCCGCCTCATCGGGTTCGGGGGCCTCGAATGTCGATGCCAGCGTCACCATTTGGGCCGACATTCCGACCAACGCCCTCATTATTACCGCGCCCCCGAAGATCATGAAGTCGCTCATGTCCGTTATCGACCGGCTGGACATTCGTCGCGCCCAAGTCGAAGTCGAAGCCATGATCGTCGAAGTGGATGTCAACAAGAGCGCCAACATCGGCGTGCAGTGGTTGCTCGACGGCGGCAGCTCCTTGGGATATGGCGTCACCAATTTGCCGGGTGCCGGCACCGGCATCGTCGATTTGGCTTCCGCGGTGCTCGCCGGCACCTCCGGCCTCGCGACGTCGACCACGACCACCGCCACCACCACCGCAGGCACGGCGGCCTCGAGTCTGTCCTCGGCCATCCCGACGGGCGCGACCTTTGCGCTGGGTACCTACAACTCGAATACCGGCAAGGGATTTGCGGCCATCATCCAGGCGCTGCGCAGCGATGGCACCAGCAACATCATCTCGACGCCGCGGGTCATCACCATGAACAACGAGGAAGCCGAGGTCAAAGTGACCCAGGAAATCCCGTTGATCACCGGTTCCTACACCAGCAGTACGGCCAGCGTCTCGGGCACCACCAGCCCGTTCGAGACCATTCAGCGTGAGGAAGTGGGTACGATCTTGAAGGTGACGCCGCACATCAGCGAAGGCGACGTCATCCAAATGAAAATCGAGCAAGAGGATTCCTCGCCGGGCGCCAAGCTCACGGACTCCGCCGATATTTCCACCAACAAGCGCTCCATCAAGACCACCATTCTCATCGAGGACGGCGGCACCATCGTGCTCGGCGGCTTGATGCAGGACACCGTGACCGAGAGCGAGGATCGGGTGCCGGGCCTCGGTGCCATTCCGCTCATCGGCAATCTCTTCAAGTCGCGCAGCGGTTCGCGCCAGAAAAAGAACCTGTTGGTGTTCCTGCGCCCCAAGATTCTGCGCGACCAGGCTGCCACCGAAGCGGCCAGTTCGACCCGCTACGACGAAATTCGTAACGAGGAAAGGAGCCTGCATAAGGGCAAGATCACTCTGCTGCCCGGCGAGAAGCAGCCGTCCATTCCGCCCTATAACGCGGCGCCGCCGCCGCGGAATTCGGGCCCCAGCACCCTGGCTCCCCCACCCCAGCCCGCAACGAGCACGCAGCCCGCGCCTCCGGGCTTGGTTGCGCCGTCGACGCAGCCCGCGCCGTCGAGCTATCAGGCTGCCCCTCCGAGTTCGCAACCCGTCACCGGCACGCAGCCGGTGACCCCCACGCAACCCGCCCAAGCGCCGCAACCGGCGCCTCAGCCGTGAACGCGGAACTTCAAGAAGGGACAGCGCGCAAGCTGTCCTTCCCCTTCGCCAAGCGACACGGCGTGCTGGTACGCGGCATCGCCAACGACGTCGCGGACACGGTGTGCCGCCCGGGCGTGACACCCCAAGCCTTGGCCGAGGTCCGGCGCTTCGTGGGCGTGCCCCTGAAGCTCGAGCGTGTCTCCATCGAGGCCTTCGACTCCCTGTTGCGCATCGCCTACGAAGCCGGCTCCGGCGCCGCCATGCAAATGTTGGAGGGTTTGGACGACAACACCGACCTCGCCCATCTCGCCGAAGACATTCCCGAATCCTCGGATTTGCTCGAGAGCGACGACGAAGCGCCCATCATTCGCTTGATCAACGCGCTGCTCACCCAAGCCGTGAAGGAAAACGCGTCCGATATTCACATCGAGCCCTATGAAAACCGGCTGGTGATTCGTTTCCGCGTCGACGGCGTGCTGCGCGAAGTACTCCAAACCAAACGCGCCGTGGCGCCCCTGGTGGTCTCGCGCATCAAGGTCATGTCGAAGCTCGATATCGCCGAACGCCGCCTGCCGCAGGACGGCAGAATTTCCCTGCGCATCGCCGGCCGCGCGGTCGACGTGCGCGTCTCCACCCTGCCCTCCGGCCACGGCGAGCGCGTGGTGCTGCGTTTGCTCGACAAGCAGGCGGGACGCATCGACCTGTCGGCCCTCGGCATGGATCCCAAGACCCAGGACTCCATGGATGAGATCATCCACAAGCCGCACGGCATTATCTTGGTGACGGGCCCGACAGGCTCGGGCAAATCGACCACGCTGTACGCCTCGCTCGAGCGCATCAACGACAACACCCGCAATGTCATGACCGTCGAGGACCCGATCGAGTACTACATCGACGGCATCGGCCAGACCCAGGTCAACACCAAGGTGGAAATGACCTTTGCGCGCGGCCTGCGCGCCATTCTGCGTCAGGATCCCGACGTGGTGATGATCGGCGAAATCCGCGACCTGGAAACCGCGCAGATCGCGGTGCAGGCCAGCTTGACCGGTCACTTGGTGCTCTCGACGCTGCATACGAATACGGCCGTCGGTGCCGTGACCCGCTTGCGCGACATGGGCATAGAGCCCTTTCTACTGTCCTCGAGCTTGATCGGCGTGCTGGCGCAGCGACTGGTCCGCGTGTTGAATCCCGAAACCCGCGAACCCTTCATGGCCGGAGAGTACGAGCGCCGCCTGCTGAACTTGGATCCCCGCGGCGAACCCGTGCAACTCTACCGGCCGAACAACGAACCCGGCATGGGTTATCGAGGTCGTACGGGTATCTACGAACTCATCGCGGTCGACGATCACATGCGCACCATGATTCATGACGGCTCATCGGAACAGGATCTCGAACGCTACGCCCGCACCGCGACCCCCGGCATTCGCGACGACGGCCGGCGCAAGATCATGGAAGGCGAAACGACCCTCGAAGAAGTCTTGCGCGTCACCCGCGAAGACTAGGAGCCCTCCTAATGGCCGCGTTCGAATACATCGCGCTCGACGCGCAGGGTCGGGAGCGTAAAGGCCTGATCGAAGGCGATACCCCGAAGCATGTACGGCAGCTGCTGCGTGAAAAGCACCTGCTGCCCATGGATATCCAGGAAACCGCGCAGAAGGAACTGAAAGCCAAGCGCCGTCGCGGCCTCATGCGCCGCGGCCTATCCACCCTGGATCTGGCCTTGCTGACCCGTCAGTTGGCAACTTTGCTGAAGTCCGGCCTCCCCCTCGAAGAATCCCTACAGGCGGTGGCCGAACAAACCGAAAAGCCCCGGGTGCAGCGCATCGTGCTGGGCGTCCGCAGCAAGGTGGTCGAGGGTCACCCCCTGGCCGACGGTCTCAAGGACTTTCCCAACGCCTTCCCGGAGATATATCGCGCCACCGTGTCCGCCGGCGAACAATCCGGCAAGCTCGACTCGGTGCTGGAGCGCCTGTCCGATTACACCGAGTCCCGTCAGGTCATGGGCCAACAGGTCAGTAACGCCCTGGTCTACCCCATCGTGCTCTTGGTGCTGTCCTTCGCCATTGTGTCCTTCCTGCTGGCCTATGTGGTGCCTCAGGTGGTCGCCGTGTTCGAATCCGGCCACCAGGAACTCCCCTTTGCCACACGCCTGCTCATCGGCATGAGCGACCTGGTACGCCTCTACTGGGTATACGCGGTGATTGTTATCGCAGTTGCAACATGGGGCTTCCTGCGCTGGCTGAAATCCCCGGAGGCCCGGCTGCGCTTCGACCGCGTCATGCTCAAGGTGCCCCTGGCCGGCAAACTCATCCGAGGCGTGAACACGGCGCGCTTTTCCCGCACCTTCAGCATTCTGACCGCCAGTGCAGTCCCTGTGCTCGAAGCGCTGCGCATTTCGGCCGAAGTGGTGAACAGCCTGCCCATGAAGCAAGCGGTCGAAGAAGCGGCCCTGCGCGTGCGAGAGGGCGCTGCCATCGGCAAATCACTGGCCGCCCGCAAGGTCTTCCCACCCATGATGATTCACCTCATCAGCAGCGGCGAGAGCAGCGGCGAATTGGAAAAGATGTTGGAGCGTGCCGCCACCAATCAGGAACGCGAAATGGACGGCCTGCTGTCCACCATGACCAATCTGCTCGGCCCCTTTATGGTGGTTTTCATGGGCGGTGTCGTCATGTTCATCGTCATTGCACTGCTATTGCCTATATTTCAGCTCAACGACCTGGTCAAATAGCCGCGCTACAGTGCGCGTATGACAAAGTGTGTACCAACCGGCACTTTGTCGCGAGTGTGAGCCAGGGTATTGCGCGCGAGGCGCGTTTCCGTTTATAACGCGCGCGTGTTACTTCAACTGGTGAAGCGCAAGCTTCGGTGGCATGAGCGAAAAACCCGAATCTGACGAGTTCGAGGAAGAAGACGCTGAAGACATCGCGCCGGGCGGCGACGATGTTGACGTGGATCACATCATGCGCGATGTGGAATCGCAGCGCCGACGCGCGCCGAAGGGCGGCGAGCCGGCCTGGAGGCGACTGGAAAGAGTCATGGAGGAGCGCAGAACCGCCGAACTCCTCAGCGATTTCGACGATTACGAAATCGGCGACGCCGACGAAGATACAGAAGCGGCAGCGGACGAAGACGAAGAAACGTCGCCCCTTAAGAAAAAACACAAGAAGAGCCACTGAGCGGCGTCCCGCAGCGCCGCGTGTAGGTGATCCCACGGCGGTGGCACCGGCCCTGTGTGATACTTGCCCAATGAGTCCTGTCGACGAGTATTCGCAACGCCTTCGGCTACGCGAACAATCCAAGGTTCGATGGGATACGCGCAGCGGTCGCATCGAGACGGCGCGTCTGAGTTTGGCCGCCCTCTTTCTGATCCTTGCCGGCACATCCCTGGCGCGCGGCACGCCCTCATCCGGGTGGCTGCTCCTGCCCACGGTCCTGTTCCTGGCGTTGGTCGTGTACCACCAAAGAATTCGCACACGGCGCACTCTTGCGGAGCGCGCCGTCAGCTACTACGCCCAAGGACTCGAACGCCTCAAAGGCCGACGTCAGGATCGAGACATCACCGACACCCGGTTTGTCGATGAGCACCATCTCTACGGCGCCGACCTCGATCTCTTCGGCGCCCAGAGCCTGTATCGCAGTCTATGCACGGCCCGCACGCCCATGGGAGAAAGCACCCTGGCACGCTGGTTATTGGCGCCGGCCGACTTGGGCACCATCCGTGATCGGCATAGCTGCATCGCCGAACTGCGCCGGCGCGCCGATCTGCGCGAAGATCTTGCCCTGCAGGGCGACCTCGAGCGCATCGAACTGCACGATGCCGCCCTGACCCAATGGGTCCGAGCGCCGGACGAACTGTCGCGCCCCTGGCTGCGCCCCACGGCTCTCGTACTCACGCTGCTGGCGGCCGCCACCGCCGTGATATGGGCGGTCTGGGACATCGTGTTTCCCTTCCTCGCGGTATTGGTGGTCCAAGCCGGCATCACCTATGCCCTTCGGGACCGGGTGCGCGCGGCGGTTCAAGGCGTCGAGCATGCTTACGAAGACCTGAAACTTCTCTCGACGCTACTCCGCCGCATCGAAAGCGAACCCTTCGACGCGCCGCCGCTGCGCGCGCTGCAGGCCAAGCTGGCCTCCCACACCCTGCCGGCGTCGGTCACGTTGTCGAAGCTCGCCACCATCGTGGGCTTCGTCGAAGCGCGCCGCAACCCCTTCTTGGTGCCCCTGATGCTGCCGCTGATGTACACCATCCAAGCCGCGCTCGCGGCCGAACGCTGGCGGCGGCAGCATGGGCATGTGGTCGAATCCTGGCTCAGCGCACTCGGCGACATGGAAGCCCTGCTCTCCATTGCCACCTATAGCTTCGAACGCCCCGAGGACCCCTTTCCGGAGTTCTCGGAAGGTCCAGCTGCCTTCCAGGCGACGGGGCTGGGTCACCCGCTCATCTCGCCGCGGTCCCGCGTGCGCAATGACGTCGAGCTCTCGGCACAAACCCGGGTCCTCTTGGTCAGCGGCTCGAACATGTCCGGCAAGAGCACCTTGCTGCGCTCGGTGGGAATCAATACAGTGCTGGCCATGGCCGGCGCGCCGGTATGCGCGACGCGCCTGTGCCTCACGCCGTTGCAGGTGGGCGCCAGTATTCGGGTCAATGATTCTCTTTACGAAGGAAGTTCACGCTTCTATGCCGAGATCACGCGACTACGCCAGCTGTTCGAACCCTCGCGCCTGCCCCTCGTATTCTTGTTGGACGAACTGCTTCAAGGCACCAACTCCACCGACCGGCGCATCGGGGCGCAAGGCGTACTGCGCGCGCTGCTCGAACGCGGCGCCATCGGCTTGATCAGCACCCACGATCTCGCCATCTCGGACGGGCTGGACCTCGCACCCGGCGCACTCCGCAATGTCCATTTCCAGGACGAACTCATCGACGGCAAGCTCAAGTTCGATTTCACCTTGCGCGACGGCATCGTGACCAAGAGCAACGGCGTCGAACTCATGCGCGCCATCGGGCTCGACGTTTGAACGAGCCCACAGCCCTAGCCGGCGGGCAGCTGACCAAGACCATGGGGCTACGGGACGTCGCCCTCTTCATGGTAACCGCCGGCACGAACCTGCAATGGGTCGCCACCGCCGCCGCCGCCGGCCCCAGCTCTCTCATCGTCTGGGTCATCGGCGGTCTCGCCATGTTCCTACCGCTCTCGGTCTGCGTGGTCTACCTATCCTCGCGTCATCCCGACCAAGGTGGCCTCTATGTCTGGAGCAAACTCGCCTTCGGTCCCTTCACCGGCTTCATGACCGGCTGGGCCTACTGGACCAGTAACATTCCCTACTTCCCCGGCCTTTTGTACTTCGCCGCGGGCAACATGTTGTTCTGGTCCGGAAGACAAGATGCCGTCGCCGGCGCCACGCCGACGTATTACATCGCCTTCGCGCTCGGCGGCCTGCTGCTCTCGCTCGTCTTGAATGTCTACGGGATGCGCGCCGCGAAATGGCTGAACAACTTGGGCGCCATCCTGCGCTGGGTGTCGGTGTTCCTGATCATGGGGTTGGGCGCCGTCGTCTGGTGGCGCTACGGAGCAGCCACGTCCATCGATGCGCAAAGTCTGCGTCCCCATCTGCGCCTGACCGATATCATTTTTTGGTCCGCCATCGCCTTTGCCTGGACCGGCCCCGAGGCCGCCTCCTTTATGGGTGGCGAAATCAAGGATGCACGGCGCACCGTGCCGCGAGCGCTGTGGATCGCAGCGCCCATGATCGCGGCGCTGTATCTCCTCGGCACCGCCAGCGTGCTCGTCGCCGTGCCCAGTGACCATGTCAGCGCGCTCTACGGCGTCATGGAAGCCGTCAACGGGGCGTCGAACCGTCTTGGCATCGCTTGGCTCGTACCGATCGCGGCACTTTGCGTGACCATTACCTGTTTGAGCAGCGTGAGCGCGTGGCTGGGCGCGTGCGCCAGGATTCCTTTCGCGGCGGGCATCGACAACTTCTTGCCGAAGGGTTTCGCCTACCTACATCCCCGCTACGGCTCACCGGTGACCGCCATTGTCATTCAAGCCGTCATTGCCGGCGCCATCGCCTTTTTGGGACAGGCCGGCACCTCGGTCAAGGGCGCCTACGATGTACTGGTCGATATGATGGTCATCACCGTGCTCATCCCGTTTCTGGCGCTGTTCGGTGCCGCCATCAAGTTGTCGGCAGGCGCGCCGCTCGCCGGCGAAGCCCGGGTCCTCGGCGGCCGCATCCTCGGCGGCCGCTTCACCATCGTCTTGCTCGCCGTCGTGGGCATCATCACCACCTTGGGATCCATCGCCCTGACGCTGGTCCCCGCCGCCGACGAGATTCACCCGACGGTTGCCGTGCTCAAGGTCGCCGGGATCGCCACGGTACCCTTGGTGCTGGGAGCGTTCGTCTACCTCGCGGGGCGGCGGCGGGCAGAGCGGGCACTCCTGGCGGTGCCCGGCTGAACTCGCGGCCCGCGCCGCCCGCTAGTTCATCGCGGTAAGGAGCGCTTTCACCTGCGCATACTCCGGTCGGGAGGAATGCGCCCCGTTCTCGGTGGACCGCATCAACGCGCGATAGAAATTCAGCGCGCTCAAATGGTCGCCCGACGCTTCCGCCGCGCGACCCGCGCCGTACAGGCCATTGAAGCGATTGGGGCTGAGTTTGAGCGCGCCTTGATATTCGACCAGCGCTTCCTTGGGTCGGCCCGAGTCGAGCAACATATCCGCAAGCATTTCGCGCGCCGGGATGTCGACCTCGCCCTGGCCCACTTTATCCTGTAGGTCGGCGGCCGCCCGCATGTGTTGCTCCGCTGCGGCCGTGTCTCCCTTGGCGAAAGCCAGCCACGCCTGCATTTCATCCGAACGCACGCTGGTTCCCGTTCCCTGAGCGTTGTAGGCATGGTCGCCCTTCCGTATGGTGTCCAGCAACGCCTCGTACCCCGCGACGGCGTCTTGCGCTGCCTGGGGTTGGTGAACATGTCCGGCGGCAATCACCCGGGCCCAATACACCTGCGTCTGAGTGTCGGGCGGCGCGGTCGGGTCGAGTTGCACGGTGGTCAACACCGAGGTCCAATCGCGGGTTTCCAGCGCGATGAAAATGGGCAGCTTGGCCCGGTAATAGGGAAACATGCCCACCATGTAACTGTCCGGCGACATGTCCGGCATGGCTTCGTGGTGATGAATGGCGGCCGCCGAATCGGCTGCAATCGCGCGCGCCCTCTGCTCCTGCCCGCTTTGCAAATAGGCATAGACCAAAAAATCGTCCGAATGAAACTGGTCCATCCAGCCGCTTTCATGATGCTCTTCGGCAACGCGCGACGCCGCGACCGATGCCAGGTTGGAATCGATGTCCTCCTGCCACAAGCCGAGACGCGAAAAGATGTGACCCGGCATATGCACCGCGTGCGGACCCGACGGCGCGATCACCCCGTAATGCCGCGCCGCCACCAAGGCATCGCCGGCCATGGACGGCGTGTCGCCCGCATGGATGATGTAATGCACCACCCCCGGATGATCCGGATGGTCGACGAACAACCGGCTGACAATGGCCATTGCCCGGTGATTCCGGGTCAACGTGGTGTCATGCGGCTCTTCCTCGGCCAACAACGACAGCGCATAGAAGGCCCCCGCATCGACGTCCTTCGGGTACTGACCGTACAGCTTGCCCATCGCGGCGGCATACGCCTCGACGCGCGGCTGAAAGTCCGCGGGACCCGGCCGGAAAAATTCCGCCAAGGCGTCGATGTAGGCACGCTCGCGGGCAGTCTTCGCCGGATGTGCCTGTGCCGCCTGTAACTCGCGCCACCCGGTATCCATGGCGGACTTATCCGGTTGATCCCATATCTGGTGAAATCCGCTCATCGCCACCCCCCAATGCGCCATGGCGCAGGACGGCTCCGCTTTCAAGATGCGCTCGAACTGCGGTTTGGCCTGCTCGTACCAGAAGTCATGCAGGAGAGCGACTCCGCGATTGAACGCCGACTGCACCTGCGGCGAACATGAGACAGGAAACGACACCACCCCGAGGTGCTCGCCGGGCGGCCCCCCGGCCGGTGCAGTGGCGTCTCCGTGGGTGGCTCGTGCCGCGAACGGCAGAAGAGCGAGAATCATTACCAGCGACTTATAGTTTTTCAACGGTTTATAGCTTGTCATGGCGAGAATGTCCCAGTGATTCTTATGCGGGGCATCGTGCCCTTGCATACCATGCAGGTCAATGAAAATTCCGCGACGTCACCACCAAGTCGCCGAGTAACTCCGACAAATTGACCAAGCGCTTCGCAATGACATGCAATACGTCGCCTTCGCGCTGCAATGTACCGCGCACGAGCATCAGTCTCGACTCCAGCAACGCCGCCCGCTGTTCCGTGGCAATGCGCTCCCACACGATCAAGTTCACGTAGCCGGTCTCATCCTCCAGGGTCACGAAGGTGACGCCGCTGGCGCTGCCCGGCCTCTGCCGGGTAATCACCAACCCCGCGACGATCACTGCACGGCCAGTGGGCTGTTCCCAGAGTTCTTGATTCGGCATGACCCGGCGCTTGGCCAACGACTCGCGCAGCAGCGCCAGTGGATGCCGCCGCAGCGTCAAACCGGTGCTGCGATAGTCCGCGACGATATCCTGGCCTTCGGCCGGCGCGCGTAGCAAGGGCACGCCCTCCTCCACCACCGTATCCGC
>Ga0302311_10002431_pt1 | contig 21188 bp, 19 predicted proteins | sample III_Palsa_N1_3_FD_200449 | JGI IMG/M metagenome (GOLD analysis project Ga0302311, IMG submission 200449) | Peat permafrost microbial communities from Stordalen Mire near Abisko, Sweden - III_Palsa_N1_3 | ecosystem: Environmental > Terrestrial > Soil > Palsa > Peat permafrost | place: Sweden... | reverse complement strand
CTGATCGACCGCAAGCGCCTCGATCAGCGGCAGCGTCACGGTGCCGTCCAGCAGGTCAGCACCCCGCGGCTTACCGGTGCGCTCGGGCGGTCCGGTCACATCCAGAACGTCGTCGAGCAGCTGGAAGGCCAGCCCGATCGACTCCCCGAAGCGCCCCAGCCCCGCGACCGGCCCGTCCCCGTGCAGCGCCCCGAGTTCGCATGCACCCCGGAATAGCACGGCCGTCTTCAGGCGGCAGCGCTCGAGATAGCGCTCGCGCGAGACATTCAGCTCCCAGGCGTCGGCGCGCTGCATCAGCTCGCCGGCAGCCAGGCCGGACACCGCCCGCGAGAGGATCCTGACCGCGTCAATCGAGCCGCCGGCCGCAAGCTCGGCGAACGCGCGCGAGAACAGCAGATCCCCTGTGGCGGTCGCCATCAGGCGACCGCCGACGGCAACGACCGTGGGACGGCCCCGCCGCAGCGAGGAGCCGTCGAGCACGTCATCGTGGACGAGCGTCGCGGCGTGGATCAGCTCGACTGCGACCGCGGAGCGCACGACCCCGTCGTTTTCGGCCACGGGAACACCGCTCGCGAGACAGACGAGCAGCGGCCGCAGGCGCTTGCCCCCGGCCGAGATCGTCGCCCGGGCGTGGTGGGCCAGCGCCGGTCCATGGCTGCCCGCCAGCGCGGCCATCCGCTCCTCGACCGACGCCAACACCCGGCTCGCCTCGACCCCCCCGGCGGCCACGACCGCCTGGACCGAGGCCATGCTTACGGCGCTCACCTACTGAACGGTACCGACGTGCAGCGCGATGATGCCACCGGCGGTGACGATGTAACGGATCTCGCGCATCCCCGCGCTTGACATCCGCGCCGCCAGCTCACGCGGCAGCGGGAACCGCCTCACCGAGCTCGGCAGGTAGCTGTACGCCTGCTCGTCGCCCGCAAGACGGCCCAAAACGGGAACGATCCGGTCGAACCAGAGGCCGAAGAAAGTGGACAGCGGCGGGCGCTGCGGCGCCGTGATTTCGAGGATCACGACCCGCCCCCCCGGTCGCACGACCCGCGCAAGCTCGCGCAGTCCCTGGTCGAGGTCGGCGAAGTTGCGCACTCCGAACCCGACCGTGGCGGCGTCGAACTCGGAGTCGTAGTGCGGCAGCGCGAGCGCGTTTGCGGCCTCGAACCAAATCTTGGCGTCGTGAGCACAGGATGCCGCCTTGCGCCGCGCGATCTCCAGCATCTGCTCGGAGAAGTCGGCGCCGATCACGACGCCTCCAGGTGCGACCCGGCCCGCGAGCGCGAACGCCAGATCGCCGGTCCCGGTCGCCACGTCGAGCACCCGCGCACCCGGGCCGACGGCGGCGAGGTCGACCGCGCGGGCGCGCCAGCGGTGGTGCAGCCCAGCGGTCATCACGCCGTTGAGCCGGTCGTAGATCCCGGCGATGCGGTCGAACATCGCCCGCACCTGTGGTTCGGCCAGCGTGCCCGGCGTAGCCGTCACCGACTCCTCCATCGCGGCGGACCCGCGGATCCCGGCGGTCGCGGCCACTACTGGAGCATCGACAGGAATTCGACCAGGTCCGCGAACTTCTTCGGTGAGTCGCGTTCCATATTGATGAACGACGGCATCGGCGCGGTCGGGTTGATCAACGTGGCCGCGATCGCGCCCGGACGACGGATCGAGCCGATGTGCGTGAGCGGCGGACCAGGCCCGTTGTTGCCGTTGTCGCCGATCTGATGGCAGGCGCCGCAGCCCGACTCGCCGACGACGAGCTCGCCGGCCTTGAACACCTGCACCTCCGCCGCCGACAGCCCTGCGGGGGGTTTCAGGTCGACCTCGTTGGGCGAGCCCGTCCGCGAGCCCGAATAGGTGAGGAACGCGATCGCCACGATCGTTGCCAGCCCCGCCGCTAGCGCCACCGGGCGGCGGGTGATCAGCCGCTCCGGGCTGCGGTCGTAGAGCGGCAGCAGGAACAGCAGGATCATGCAGATCGTCGGCACGCCGATCGTCGCCATCGGCGTGAACTTCGGGACGTTGCGCATGATGCGCAGGACCTCGAACAGAAAGAAGAAGTACCAGTCTGGCCGCGGTACGTAGGTGGTCGTGGTCGGGTTGACCTTGGGACCGAGCTCGGCGCCGAACCCGAGCGAGAGCAGCATGATCACGAGCATCACGATCACCGCCATGACGCTGTCCTTCGTGACCGCGTACGGGAAGAACGGCTTGCCCTCGTTCTTCAGGATCGAGTACTCGCGGAGGTACTGCTCTTTTTCGGCCTGGTTCATGCCAAGTGCTCAGACTTCCACAACTTCGACGACTTCCTCAGGCTCATGGGCCCGCAGCCACGGCGGCGCCGAGATCCCCAGCTTCGTCACCAAGTAGAGGTGGATCCCGATCAGGGCCGCCATCAGCCCGGGGATCAGCAGCATGTGGATCGCGTAGAAACGCGACAGCGTGGTCGCGTTCCAGTCCGGCCCTCCGCGCAGGAAGTCCGACAGGTAGGGCCCGATCAGCGGGCCACCCGAATTGATGTTGACGCCGACGATCGTCGCCCAGTACGAACGCTGGTCGAACGGCAGCAGGTAGCCGGTGAAGCCCATCGCCATCGTCAAGATCAAGAGCACGACGCCGATGATCCACGTCAGCTCGCGCGGGTACTTGTAGGCGCCGAAGAAGAACACCCTGCCCATGTGCAGGAAGATCAGGATCACCATCACCGACGCGCCCCACTTGTGCATGCCGTGCACGAACTGGCCGAGGAACACGTTGTCGTTGATGTTGCGGATCGACTCGTAGGCGCCGCCGTTGACGTCCGGGCGGTAGTACATCGCCAGGAACACGCCGGTGACCGCCTGGTTGAGGAACGCGAACAGCGTCGCGGAGCCGAGCGTGTACGCCCAGTTGATCCCGCGCGGGACCTTGCGGAACAGCAGCCAGCGGATCCCTGGCGACAGCGCCGTGCGCTCATCGATCCAGTCGACCACGGTCAGCCCAGCCTCGGTGGCCGCGTCGAGGGGATGCATGGGCGCGGTCTCGGCGCCCGGGGAAGCCGGCTTGGTGCGAGTCAGCAGGGCGGGGAGCTTGGGCATCAGGTGCCGGGGATCGGGGGCGGGGCGGGGAGGTTGGTGAGCGGCGGCCGCGCAGGCGTGCTCCAGCGCGACGGATACAGGTACTGCCCGAGCCCGTCGAGCGGCTCGCCCGGGTCGCGCGGCGAGAAGCGCTGCAGCTCGGAGTTCACCGAGTAGCGCGGGCCGATGTACACGTAGCCGCCGTGGACGTAGGTGTAGAACCGATCGAGTGGGCGGACGGGCGGGCCGCCGGCGACCTGGCCGCGGAAGTTGTAGACGCCGCCGTGGCACGGACAGATGAAGCGCTCGGCGGCCTCCACGTAGCGGACCGGGCAGCCCAGGTGCATGCAGCGCGAGGACAGCGCGATGTAGCTGTTGAACTTGTCGTGCGGCTCGGTGTCGATCGCCGGGTTGCGCTTGCGCATGTATGCGATCGTCTGTCCCGCCTCGCCGATCCCGGCCACGACCGTGAACACCTTGGTCACGTACGTGAGCTCGTTGAAGTCGTCCGGGACCCCGATGATCTGCCAGGCCTGCTGCTGGGTCTTGAAGACCGGGCCGAGCGCGAACCCGAGCGCCGGCAGCGTGAAGGCGGCGGCCGCGATCCCGCCGGAGCTGTGCGCGATCATCGTCATCATCCGCCGGCGGGTCACGGTCTCGCCCTCGAATGCGCCCGGCATCTTGCGGTCGGACGTGTACTTCGAGGAGCTCTTGTGTCGGTCTGCGGGCATGAGCTAAGCGGGTTCAGGGGCGCAGCGCCCTGTTCGGCAGGCACGTATCTGTGCCGGCGGGGGCGTAAGCCTACCGTCAAAGCTCCGATCGAGCGCCGCTCCCCCGCCCCTCGTGCGCGCGGCGCGCGGCTGCCGCCGCGAGCAGTGCCGGCGCGGCGTCGCGAGCGCCGGCGCGAGCCCGGCTCTTGGCCGCCTCGAGCGCATCGCTGGTGCCCCAGCCGATCGCGACCGCGCCCGCCCACCAGACCGCGTCGGCGAGCTCGAGGTCGCCGGCGGCGTTCGCCTGCGCGACCAGCGAGATGATGTCCGCAAGCCCCGCCGTCGCCTCCAGGTCGCCGAGCGCCGCCAGCTTCGCGAGGCCCCGCGCGTAGCGGTCATCGCCCTCGAGCAGCGACAGGTCGGGATCGTCGTGGGTGGGATCCAATCGGTAATGCATCCGGGCACCCGCGAGGATGTCCTCCATCAGCTCGGCGTAGTCCGTCTGGTGGCCGGCGGCGCGTGGGCCCGCGGCGGCCAGCTGCGCTGGATTCATTGGGAGATCACCTCGAACGCGTCGGCCGCCGCCTGGACCGTCCGATCGACGTCCTCGTCGGTGTGCGCCAGCGACGGGAACCAGGCCTCGAACTGCGAGGCGGGCGGGTATACCCCGCGCGCGAGCAGCTCCCGGCACCAGGCGCCGTACGCCTGCTGGTCGCTCGCCGCCGCGCCCTCGTAGTCGAACACCGGGCCGGCGGTGAAGAACGGCGTCAGCAGCCCGGGAACTGCCTGCACGCGAAGGTCGCGGCCTGCGCTCGCCGCAGCTTCGCGCAGGCCGGCGGCAAGCCGCACGGCGACGTCCCGCAGGCGGGCGTAGGCGGCAGCATCGAGGTGCGCGAGCGTCGCACGGGCCGCCGCGACCGCGAGCGGGTTCCCGGACAGCGTGCCTGCCTGGTAGACGTCGCCCGACGGCGCGATCCGCTCCATCAGCTCGCGGGCCCCGCCATAGGCGGCGGCCGGCAAGCCGCCGCCGACGATCTTGCCCATGATCGTCAGGTCGGGGAGCACGCCGAGCAGCTCCTGTGCGCCGCCGCGGGCGACCCGGAATCCAGTGATCACCTCGTCGAACACCAGCAGGGCGCCGTTCGCGCTCGCGCGCTCGCGCAACAGCGTGAGGAAGCCGGTGTTCGGCGGCACGACTCCCATGTTCGCGGGGATCGGCTCGGCCAGGATCGCCGCGAAGGCGTGGACGCCGGTGACGTGGCGCAGGGTCTCGGCGTCGTTCCACGGCACGATCACGGTTGTGGCGGCAGCGTTCGCGGTCACCCCGGGGCTCGCGGGGATGCCCTGCGTCGCCAGGCCCGAGCCCGCCTGCGCGAGCAGCCCGTCGACGTGGCCGTGGTAGGCGCCGGCGAACTTCAGGACCAGCTCACGGTCGGTCACGGCGCGGGCCAGCCGGATCGCCGACATCGTCGCCTCGGTGCCGCTCGACGTCATCCGCAGCATCTCAACCGACGGCACTCGCTGAACCACCTCCTCCGCCAACTCGACCTCGCCCCGCGTGGGCGCGCCGAAGGTGGTGCCGGCGGCGGCCGCGTGCGTGATCGCATCGACGACGTCGGGGTGGCCGTGTCCCAGCACGAGCGGACCCCACGAACCGACCCAGTCGATGTACTCGTTCCCGTCGACGTCGCGGATCGCCGATCCCGCGCCAGATTCGATGAAGATCGGCTCGCGGCCGATCTGTCGCATCGCTCGCACCGGCGAATTGACGCCGCCGGGGAGCACCGCCAGCGCGCGTTCGTACAGCGCGGTTGAGCGAGTCGTGGTGAAGCTCACGGTTCGTCAGCCGGCCGCCGGGGACTCAGGCGCCCGCGTGCGCTCGCTCCCAGTTCCGGTGGTCGTCGGTGAAGTAGAGCAGGCGGATCTTCTTGAACTCCGTCGACGAGTAGAGCGTCGCCCGTTCCTCGATGCCGGTTGTGCGGGCGATCGAATCGAGGATCTCGTCGCACTCCTCCTTCGAGCGGCCATGCGCCATCGTGAACACCGAGTACGGCCAGTCGTGGTAGGTCGGGCGCTGGTAGCAGTGCGAGACGCCGCGGAACGTCGCCATCTGTCCGCCGATCTCGAGGATCCGGTCCTCGGGGACCTGCCACACACCCATGCCGTTGGCGCTGAAGCCGGCGCGGCGGTGGTACAGGATCGCGGCGACGCGGCGCAGCAGCCGCCGCTCCTGCATCCGCTCGAGGTGGGAGAGCAGCTCATCCTGCGAGAGGTCGAGCGCCTGCGCCGCGGGGGCGTATGGCTCGCTGCGCACCGGCATGTCGCCCTGGGTGGCGCGCACGACGGCGCGGTCGAACTCGTCGTAGGGCTGGGCCTCGGTCTCGGCCGGCGGGACGGCCTCGGCGACCGGGCTCGCGAGCTCCTCGGTGCCGGCCTCCATCTCGAGGTCCATCCGGATCTTGAACAGCTTCAGCGTCGGCAGCTGACGGATCGAGTCGGCGCCGGCGAGCTTGGCGAGGACTTCGAGCGTGCCCTCGAGTCCGAGCCGCGAGTCCGGCTCGGTGGCGATCGTGAACCAGATGTTGAACTCGTGGTTGCGCAGGTAGTTGTGCGATACGCCCGGGTGCTCGTTGATGATCGTCGCCGCCCGCCACGGGTTCTCGGGGTCGACCTTGGCGGCGACGAGCATTGACTGGAAGCCGAACGCCCGCGTGTCGTAGATCGGCGTGACCTGACGGATGATCCGCTCCTCCAGCAGGCGCGTCACCCGCGCGAGCACCTCGTCCTCGCCGAGGCCCGCCTCGGCCGCGATGTGCTGGTAGGGGCGCCGCGCGATCGGAAAGCTCCCCTGCATCAGGTTCAGCAGCCGCCGGTCGGAGTCATCGAGTGAAACGGCGGCGCCGTCCTTGCGGGAGCGCAGCTTCGGGCCAAATCCGCCGGTGACGTGGTCCCGCCCGACCGAATCATCATCTATGAGAGCCACTCGGCGGCCTCCTTCGCGTGATAGGTGATGACGATGTCGGCGCCGGCCCGCTTGATCGAGGTGAGCGTCTCGAGCACGGCGGCGCGCTTGTCGAGATAGCCGGCAGCCGCCGCTGCCTCGAGCATCGCATACTCGCCGGAGACGTGGTAAGCGGCCATTGGCATGCCCGTGTCGTCCTTGATGCGGCGGATCAGATCGAGGTACGGGAGCGCCGGCTTGACCATCAGGATGTCAGCGCCCTCCTCGACGTCGAGACGCGCCTCGCGCAACGCCTCCTGCCCGTTGGCCGGGTCCATCTGATATCCGCGCCGGTCGCCGAACGCGGGCGCCGAGCCGGCAGCCTCGCGGAACGGACCATAGAACGCCGACGCGAACTTGGCCGAGTAGGACATGACGGGCAGCTCCGCGAAGCCCTCGTCGTCGAGCGCTGCCCGGATCGCGCCGACGCGGCCGTCCATCATGTCGCTCGGGGCGATGACGTCTGCACCGGCCCGGGCCTGGGAGACCGCCGTGCGGGCGAGCAACTCGAGCGTGCCGTCGTTGTCGACGCTGCCATCGATTCTGACCAACCCGCAGTGGCCGTGGTCGGTGTACTCGCACAGGCAGAGGTCGGCGACCACGAGGGTGTCGGGGTGCGCCTCCTTGATCGCTGCGGTGGCGAGCTGGACGATCCCGTCGTCGTCCCACGCCCCCGAGCCCTCGGGATCCTTCGCGGCCGGGATCCCGAACAGCAGCACCGCGGGGATTCCCAGGGCGGACGCCTCGCCGGCCTCCGCGACCGCGTGGGCGATCGACAGCCGGCTGACGCCCGGCATCGCGGCGATCGGCTCGCGCCGGTCGAGCCCGGCCGCGACGAACATCGGGTACACGAGGTCGCCCGGCGAGACCTGCGTCTCGCGAACGAGACCGCGCAGCGCGCGGGTCGCGCGGAGCCGGCGCATGCGGGTGCTTGGGAACGGCATCTCGTCTGTCGAGAATACTCGGACCGGTACACTCGCAAGCGATGGCGGATATCCAGAAGCGACAGGGCCACACACCGCGCCGGGCTCGAGAGCAGCGCGCCTTCAGGCTCGTCCAGGTCGGTTCGACGGCGAGCGCTGTCGCGGTCGTGGGGCTGATCCTGACGGTCGTGGGCGTGATCAGCGCTGCGATTCCGGTGCTCGCGATCATCGTCGCGCTCGTCTGCTTCTTCATGTTCCGCAGCGTCACCGCCTCACGGTAATACGCCCGGCCGAGGGCACGAGACCCCGATCCGCTAACGCTCGCGGTAGGCGGCAACCTCGTCGCCTTCGAAGTCGAGCGACTCCTGCGCGTCCCCAGGCGGCTCCGGCGCGACCGGCGGCGACGGCTCGGGCGCGACCGGGGGCTGGTCCACGCGCGCCCACGGCTCGAGCACGAGGTGGCCGCGCAGATAGACGACGGTCTGGCGAGTGACCGTCGCGATCGGCAGCGCGATCAGCGCCCCGGCTACGCCCCAGATCTGGTAGCCGATCAGCAGCGACAGGATCACCAGGATCGGGTTGATCCGCAGCGAGATGCGGAACACCTGAGGAGCGACGACGTGGCCCTCGAGCTGCTGCAGCGCGACGAACAGCGCCAGCACCCAGACCGCGCTGATCGGGTTGGTCCAGAGCGCCACGAGCACCGCCGGCACGGGCCCGACGATCGGGCCGATATACGGCACGAACTCAGCGATCGCGTAGAACGCGCCGAAGAAGACGGCGTACCTTGAGCCGTCGGGGAACAGGCCGACCAGGCCGAACAATGCCAGCCCGACCCCGGCGCTCAGGCCCATGATCGTGCTGAACGTGAGCTGGCCGCGGACGTACTCGAACACCGCGCGCTGGACCAGCAGCGGGTAGTCGTCCTCGTGCGTGCCGTCGCCGGGGGGCATCAGTCGCCTGACCAGATCGCCGATCTGCCGCGCGTACACGAGCAGGTAGACCGACAGCACCAGCGTCAGCACGACGTCGACCCCCAGGCTCACGACCTGGCCGAGCACGTCTTTGGAGAAGGAGATGATCGAGCCGGAGCTCTTCTTGACGTCCTTCTCGAGCGTCTGCAGAGCCGTCTGGCCCTGCTGCTCGATCTTGACCGGGATGCCGTTGCGGTTGAGGAATTTCTGCACCGAGTCGAGCTCACGGTTGGCCTGCGTGACCAGGTGCGGAACGTTGTCGGCGAACCGATTCACCTGCGAGCCGATCGGGTTGGCGATCAGGATCCCGATCCCGGTCAGGATCGCGAACACCGCCACGTACACGGCGAGGATCGACAGTCCCCGGGGCACGAAGCGCTCGAAGAACTTCGCGATCGGGTTGAGGATCAGGGCGACGACGCTCGCGAACAGCAGGATCACGAGCACCGTGCCTGCCGCTTTTGCGAGCTCCCACAACGCCAGCAGCGCCAGCGGAAGCACAATCGCCTGGACCCACCGCGGGACCACGACCGAGGGTGGGGTGACCCGCTCGTGCGTCAACGCGTCCGGCGGCGGATCGGTTCTCGTGCGAACCGCTGCCGCGCGGTCGGGAGCCGCCCGGCCGACGGAACCGCCGCGGAACCAGCCAAGAAGCCTCGAGCGCATCCACCTGGAAGTATGCGGGTATGTCCCCCGGAGTCCGCATCCTGTTCGCCGGCGACGTCGTCGGCGGGCTCGGCCGGCGCACCTTGCTGACCCTGCTGCCGGCGCTGCGCGAGCGCCTGGCGGCCGACTTCGTCGTCGTCAACGGCGAGAACGCGGCCGGCGGACTCGGGATCACACCGAAGATCGCGCGTGAGTTCTTCGCCGCCGGCGTCGACGTGATCACGCTCGGGAACCACACCTACCGCCATCGTGAGGTCTACGCATACCTCGACGAGGAGGAGCGGATCATCCGTCCGGCTAACTTCCTGCGCAGCCAGCCGGGGCATGGCATCTGCGTAGTCGAGCGGGGCGGCGCTCGGCTCGGAGTCGTGTCGCTCTCCGGCAACCTGTTCATGAACGCCACCCTGCCGGTGTTCGCGGACGCCGATGCCGCGCTGCACTCGCTGCGCGGACGCGCAGATCACATCCTCGTCGACATGCACGCCGAGGCCACGAGCGAGAAGATCGGGCTCGGCTGGTACCTCGACGGCCGCGTCACCGCCGTCGTCGGCACCCACACCCATGTCCCCACCGCCGACGCGCGCGTGCTCCCGGGCGGCACCGCCTACATCACCGACGTCGGCATGACCGGTCCCCGCGGCGGCGTCATCGGGGTCAAGAAAGAGCAGGCGATCGAGTCGATGCTGACCCGGATGCCCGTCAAGTTCGAGACCTCGGAGGACGACCCGTGGCTCAATGGCGTGCTGATCGAGACAGCGGCGGAGCCGATGCGGGCAGCCTCGATCGTGCAGGTGCTCGAGCCGCTCGCCCGCGCCCAGCCCGGTCTGTAGCTGCGCCGCCCGAGCTGCCCCCCGCCTACGGCGCGTATTTCGAGAACCCCCGCTCGCAGTCCTTGATCGCGATCGAGGCGGTCGCGGCGCCGTACACGCGGTGGTGGTACGCGAAGTCGTGGAGCGCCTGGTGGACGCTGGCCACGCAGAAGGCGATGTTGACGGCCCGCCTCTCCCCGGGCGTCTTGGCGAAGTGGTTGGCGACCTTGTGGGCGACGACGTTCCTGACGAGACGGGTGCCCGCGCCGCAGCCGGCGGCGCCGACCGGCACCGCGAGCAGCGCGAGCGACACGGCGATCCGGGCGACCGTGCATTTGAGCTGAGAGTTGATCACGCTGCCCGATAGTACGGCCGAGTCGGGCCGCGGCTTGAGCGATTCACGACAAATGTCCGACTGGCCGGCCGGCATGGGCCGCCGCCCGCCGAGGCGGCGGCCCTCCTGATCGGCTCCGGGTGGCGCTCAGCTCACGGTCACGGTCGTCACGGCACTCTCGACGCTCCCGGCGGCGTTGCTCGCGACAACCGCGTACGAGAACGAGGTCACCCCGCTCGCGGGCACCTTGTACTTGACCGCACCGGTGCTGCTGTCGATCGTCATTCCGGCCGGCGGGGCCGGCGTGGTGGCGAGCGCGTACCACACGGGCGCCGTCCCGTCGGTGCTGGCGGTCGCTTTGTAGGTGGCGCGTGGAGCCACCTGCGAGGGGCCGGTGACAGCCACCGTGCTCGGCGCCCCGGCCGGATCGACGTCCTGCGTAACGTCGCTCGACGACGAGCCCGAGTAGTTGAGGTCGCCGCTGTAAACCGCCTGCAGCGTGGTGTCGCCGACCAGCAGCGAGCTGAGCGTGATCTTGGCGGTGGTCACGCCCTTCTTCGTCGACACGGGGGCCTCGGCGATCGGATCGCCGGTCGCCGTGTCGATCAGCGCGACCTCGCCGGTCGGATTCGCGGGTCCGCTCGGGGACGGCGTCACGGTCGCCGTGAACGTGACTGGCGCGCCGAACGTCGAGGTGCTGGGTGATGCGGTCAGCCCGACGCTCGTGCTGTCCGGGTCGATCTGCTCCCAGTCGTAGACGTCGAAGCCGTCCGGCGCGCTCGGCAGGTGCGTCGCGTCGCCCGCGTAGACCGCATACAGCTCCCACTGTCCGGGAGAGAGGGCGGACACCGGGACGCTCGCGCTGGTGACGCCGCCACTGGTCGACAGCGGAGCGGTGCCGAGCACCGTGACCAGACCGTTGCCCGTCACGTCGAATGTCTGGTTGCGGGCGTAGAACGTTACGTCGCCGGTCGGGGTGCTGCCGTCCTGGGCCGACACGGTCGCCGTGACCGTCCCTGCCTGGCCGTAGCCGAGCGTGTAGCCGCCGCTGCCGTTCGACGCGCCCGAGCCCGCGACCGAGGTCTCGGTCGGCACGAGCGTCGAGGCCTCGTTGTCCTCGAGCACCGCGCCGTAGTCGGCTCCGCATCCTTCGGCGTCGGCGCCGACGAGGCTCCAACCGTCGCTGACGGCCGCCGAGCAGACGACCGTGTCGGTCGGCGTCGGGCTGAGAGCGCCCTCGATGATCCCGTAGGTGATCGTCTGCGGCTCCGGGGCCTCGTAGGTCTCGGGCTCACCGACCGGCAGCGGGGCGATCGTCCCGCCCAGGTCGGCCGTGCTGTTGCCCTCGACGTCGATATCCGGTGCGAGCCCGAAGCTCCCCCACACGGCGCCCTCCGTGTCGACGCCGTAGTCCATCGTCCCCGTGTTGTCGAACGTGACGTCGGAGTCGGGGACGTCGGGGCTGCCGAGGACCAGGGCTCCGCTGGGATAGGGCATGTCGAGCGTGCCGGCGTTGTCGAATGTCGATCCCGGGTCGAGATCGATGCTGCCGTAGTCGTCGATCACGCCGCTCGCGGCGTTCATCAGGTTGCCGTCGATCGTGACGTCCGCGTTGAATGTGCCCTCGTTGGTGAGCGTGTCGCCCGCCGGCAGCGTCAGGATCGACGACGACGTGTCGAGCGTGCCGTCGTTGGTGAAGCTGCCGGTGGCGGTGACCGTCGCGCGGCCGATGTTGACGGTCTGATCGGCGGCGATGTTGCCCGAGATCGTTCCCTGCACGTCGAACGTCGAGGCGCCCGAGCCCGTCAGCGTCAGCGCGCCGCCGCTGATCAGGTTGATCGGGTTGCCGGTGGTCTTGCCGGCTCCTTCGCTGAACGTCCCGCCGGTCGTGACGGTCACGATCCCCGCGTTGTCGATCGTGCCACCGGCGTTGTCGATCGTGTCGGTGTCGCCCGAGGTCGTCTCGAGGGTCGCCAGGGGCGCGAGCGTAATCGTGCCCTTGTTGGTCAGCGTCGAGGAGCCGGCGAGCGTCAGAATCCCGCCGTAGCCGTCGCCGCCGCTGGTGTTCCCAAGGACGATCTTGCCGCTCCTGGCGTTCGAGACGTTTCCGTCGATCGTCACGCCCCCCGTTGGGACGGCGATCGTGCCGTCGTTTGTGAGCTTGTCGTCGGCGGGAATGTCGAGCGTCCCGGACCCGCCCTCGCGCGTGATCGTCCCCTTGTTCGTGAACGAACCAGTTGCCGAGACGGTGCTGTCGACCAGCAGCGTTTGACCGGCCGCAACGGTGCCGGACAGGGACGGGTTGGATTGCAGCAGGAACTCCGAGGCCCCGGTGCCCGACAGCTTGAGCGCCCCGCCGTCGATGTACGCCGGGCTGCCGACGATCGTGCCCCCGCCCTCGGTGAAGGTGGAGCCACTCCCAACGGTGATCCCGCCAAAGCCGACCGGGGCGTCGTCCTCGATCGTGCCGCCGGCGTTGTCGATCGACGCGCCCGTCTCGCCCGACGGCGCGTTCAGCTCCGAGTAGGTTCCCTCGAGCGACACCAGCCCGTCGTTGAGGAGCTCACTGGAGGACTCCACGGTCAGGCCCGTTCCGGCGGTCACGAACAGCGCCCCGTCGGCGGCATTGATGAGTTCGCCCGTCAGGTTTGTGAAGCCGCTCTGTACGGTGATCGTGCCGTCATTCGTCAACGTCTGACCGCTCGCCACGTCGATCGCGGAGGTCCCGCCCGCGAGTACGACCGCGCTGCCGTCGGCGACCTGCGAGCCGGCGCCGAGCGCGAGCGAGCTGTCGCTTTGAAATTCGAGCTGATCGTCCGCGCCCGCCGCGCCGAGCGTCAGCCCGTCGGCGGTCGCCGCCACGCTGACCGTGACCGGGCCGCTCAGCGCGATCGTGATGCATGCACTCTGCGACGAGCTTGGGGCCGACCCCAGCGACCAGTTCGATCCGGTCGACCAGCTGCCGCCGGCGGCGTTCGTCCACGAATCACCGCACGTCGCCGCGGCGGCGACCTGCGTCCCTACAGCCATCAGGATCACCGCCGCCACGCCGAGCGCGATCGCCGATGCCCTACTCAAGCGCGAACCCATTCCGATCCCCCTTTCCGAGGAAGTTCAACAACACGTCGGGGGCGGTTCTAACCCCGGAGGAGATCGTCCAAGGCCGCCGTTTCACGAACGTCACACGGGCGGTGACGCTCGGATCCGTGTCGGGCGCCGCCGGTCAGCCGCTCGGAACGGCCGCGTGCGGATCGCTCTCGAGCGTACGCAGGTAGCGGTGGCCGGACGGCGGGCGTTGGTCAACGCCAGGCCGGGCCGGGTGGGCGCCGACGAGCGCGACGATCACGAGCGGGAAGAACCAGACGATGTACAGGTAGAACCAGTAGGTCAGGCACAGCTCAAAGGCGATCATGACGGCGGCGCCGAGGGCTGCCACCTCGACGATTCCGCGGCGGCGCGGGACGAACATGACGCCGACCGCCATCGCCAGCATCGCGCCCTCCGCGAGGTGCTGCTCGACCGACAGGCTGTTCGAGGCGTTGGTGAACGAGCCGCCCCAGATGCCCCAGATCGAGAAGGGCGCGGGGCGGCCGATCTGATACTGGATCGTGTCGCGCCAGAACGCGCCGAGGTCGCCGGTCAGGACGACGGGCGCCATCGCCGCGGCGAACGCCAACACGAAGCCGATCACGTACCCGGCGAGGAGGCGACGTGTTGGCGGCGGCCCGGCGCCGCGTAGGAACAGCGGCGCCAGCGCCAGCGGCGCGAACTTGGTGAGGCCCGCGAACGCGGCCGCGACACCCCGCGCGGGGGCCCAGCGGAGCACGAGGAGGGTGACGACGAGCGTCAGCGCCACCAGCGAGTCGTTGGAGTTCGAGCTGAGCGTGAACAGCGTGAACGGGTAGGCGGCCCAGAGGTAGGCGAGCGTGATCCCCATCGTCGGGCCGCGGATCTGACGACCGAGCAGGAACAGGCCGAGGATCGTCAACAAGTCGAAGGCGATCGCGGCGGCGTGCGCGGCCGGCAGGTTGTCCCACACGCCGCTCCAGCCGAAGATCACGTTGAACGGGACGTAGGCGTCGTAGTTGATCGGCCCGTACGTATCGCCGTACGCGTTGTCCGCGGGCCAGCCGCCGTAGAGCTTGTCGCCGTAGAGGACCTTGTTGGCGCCGATCACGCCCGCGAAGCCGACGTCGATCACGTTCGAATCGGTGACGTTTAGCCCGATCCGGAAGCCGAGCAGGAACACCAGCCCGACGACGAGCCACGCGCTCGGGACGAGCGAACGCAGCGGCTCTCGCGGCCGGCCGATGCCGAACCCGAGCAGCAGCATCCGGACGAGCAGGTAGAGCAGGAACGGGTACAGCAGCGGCACCGACAACCCCAGGTTCGCGTGGTTGAACAAGGCGAGCGAGATCGACAACCCAAGCAGCATCAGCAGATCGAGGTGCACGAGCGAGGGACGGACCCGCCATCCCCACTGGCGCTTTCCGCCGGCCCGCCGGCGCCAAGGCACGGGCAGGAAGGGCACCACGAACATCGCGCACAGCGGCAGCCAGACGACCAAGGAGTTGACCTTGCGCCCGAACGCACCGGGATACCCCCTGGCCATCGTCCAGGCGATCTGGTAGCCGGTCCAGACCTGGGTTACCTGGGCGGTCGTGTCGTCGACGTAGACCTGGATCATCTCGTGCTGCGTGTGGTGCACGCCCGCCGCCGGGGTGAACCAGCTGACCTGCCAGACGCCGTCCGAGTGGGTGTAGACGTAGGGGACCAGGCGCGGGTGCCTGCGCAGTTCGGCGATCACCTCCGGGTAGCGCGCGGCAATCCGCTCGACCTGTTGTGGGATCAGGCGATAGCCCGCAGGCGCCGTCGTCATCGAGGTGACGAGGATCGGCGTCCCCGGCGGCGCCGACAGCGGCTGCGCGAATGCTCCCGCGGCGGCCGGCAACAGCGCCAGCATGACGCCCGCGAGGATCGTGCACAGCAGGGCGGAGCGGGCGTCGGCGCGCGCCCGGCTGAGCAGCGCTAGGCCCGGAAGCTCCAAAGCTTCTGCGCGGTGAACGACAGCGGCGTCGCTGCCGCGTTCGCGATCGCCTGTGCCAGCACCTTGTCCATCCCGGTCGTGCTGACCAGGGCGACGAGCATCGCGTACGCGAACCCGAACACGAGCAGCGAGACGAGGAAGAACCTCAGTCCCTGCTCGCCGGGATGGTGGTGCTTGGCATCGAAGGTCCAGTGGCGGTTCCACCAGAAGTTGTTCGCGCACCCGAACAGGAACGCGATCACGGAAGCGAGCCGGTAGTCGATGCCGATCAGGTGGACGCAGGCTGCGAACACCGTGAGGTTGACGGCGTAGCCCGACGCGCCGACGCACAGGAAGCGCATCAGCTGCTTCCAGTTGGAGGGACGCCGAACTCCGTGCTTGAGCCGCACGCGCGTCGCCCGCACACCGTGGCGCACACGCCCGGCCGGGGCAACAGCCGGCAACTCGAGCGTGGAGGTCATCTCATCGGACACGACGGCAAATGTATCGGCGCTTGGTGACGCGGACCTAACACGTGGATTCCAGCTAACACGCTGCTAATCGACCGCTTTCGCGCCGGAATCCGGAGGATTGCTTAGCGCACTCCAGGTTCCCAGCGCGGTCACAGGGCATCGGCTAGCCCGCGCCGAAATGGTTGCACACGATCGGCGCGATGTCCTTCAACGACCACTGCTCCTTGTCGTCGCGGGACCCCGGGCCGGTGCCGCACCACAGCAGCGCGCCGAGCGAATCGGACCGATGCAGCGAGCCGTGGCTGCCGCCGCCGACGTGGTCGGCGCCGCCCCAGTCGACGAATTCGTAGCCAGGCGCCGCCGACAGCAGCAGGTCGCCGGCGTTGGCGCAGTGCAGCGCCGACCAGACCCGTGCGAGCGCGTCCGGATACTCGTCGCACAGGAAACGGCCGTCCTCGATGCTCGCCCCCAGCGCCCCCAGATCGCCGTCGATGCTCCACAGCGCGCCGCGCGGATCGATCACGTCACCGCCGGCGGCGAACCGCAGCTCGCCGCGATCGGTGCGCACGATCGCCTCGTGCGCGCCGCGATCGAGCCAGGTGGCGATGTCGATCCCCTCGAGTCCGGCGATCGCGTCGAGCGCGCTGTGGACGAGCTGGTCGCGGCGCTCGGGGTCAAGCGCGTAGATCATCGCCGAGCGCTGCGCCGGGCTCAGCGCCAGCTCAGCCCCGACCGAGCGCGAGGCGCTTGGACTCGCGACGTGGAAGTCGGCGAACCGCTCCTCCAGCTGGATCCGGGCCTCGACCGCGGCCTGCGAGTGGTCGGAGGTCACGATCACCGCGTGATCCTCGAGAAACGCATCGGGCCCGCCGCCGGCGTGCATCAGGCGCTCGAGCTGGCGATCGGCTGCCGCGATCGAGGTGACCTGCGAGTGCGGCCCGTGCTTGTGCGACCACGCGTCGTTGTCGGGCAGCGAGAACAGCATGAAGTCGAACAGGTCGTGCTCCACCAGGTAGGCGCCGACGCAGCCGGTGTGCTGATCGCGCAACCCCGGCATCCCCAGCTGGCCGCGGCAGCCGGTCTTCCGCGATGCGTAAAGGTCGGCATAGAACAGCTCGAGCGGGCCGTCGATCGTGCGCCTGAACAGCGTCGAGGTGACGATCCGGGCTAGCGTCGACTCCTGCGCGACCTCGTGCTGGTGGCGGCCGCGGTAGATCAGATAGGTCGTACCGGCGGTTCGCACGCCGTTGTCATCGAGCGCCTCGAACACCGTGCGCACGTCGCCCGACAGGTGCTCGGCGTTCATCCGGTAGACGGTGTCGGTCAGCGACCGGACCACCCCGAACTGCCGCGTGGCCGAGAAGCTCGAGCCGTACTCGACGTAGCGCTCCTCCTCCCGGTGGTACCAGTTCATGCTCGGGATGTGGTGCTCGTCGGGGTAGACGCCGGTCGTGATCGTCGCGGCGCACACGGGCGTGACCGACGGGAATGCGGCGACACAGTCACCGACATAGACGCCCTCCTCGGCGATCCGCTGCAGCGCCGGCGCGCGGCCGGCGGTGATCGCGCGCTCGAGCATCTCCGGCTTGAGCGCGTCGATCACGACGAGGACGAGCTTCTTAGGGCTTCCCCGCACCAGACCGCGCTCGCTCATCGCAGGATCCGCAGCCCCGCGTACTTCTGATCGTCGCGGCCGCGGCCGCGGATCAGCATCCACAGCAGGAGCAGCAGCACGACCGGGCCGACCGGAGGCGCGACGACCGACAGCACCGCCAGCAGCAGCGCCGACCCCTCGCCGATCAACGGCAGCCCGACGGCCGCCGCGGCGGCGTCGAGCCGCTGGCGCACCCGATCGAGGAACGGCCGCGAGGCAGCGACCCCGACGGCCGCGCACAGCACGCCCCCGACCCAGCCGGGCCACACGAGGTACCCGCCCCGGCACAGCGACCCGGCGAAGAACATGCCGCCGATTCCGGCCGCGATCAGCATCAGCAGGTAGGACAGCGGTGGGCGCCTGATCCGCTCCACCAGTGCCGAGCGCTCGACCATGACCGACGCAACGGCCCCGACCGCCATCACGAGCAGGAACCACGAACTCTGAAGAAAACTGTAGTGCGTGTGGTTGAAGTCGAAGTGGTCGACGCCGATGTCACCGGCGGCGAGGGCGCCCGCCGCCAGCCCCGGGAGGAACGGCCGGATTCCAACCGCCGCCGCGATCCCGACCCCCTGGAATATGTCGAAGACCAGATGCACCGTGGTGTACCGTGACGGAGCGTGACTGTAGAGCAGACGCCGATGGCGGACGCGGGTCGCGGAGACACGGAATGAGCTCCCGGGGACGCCGCCCGAGGTCGACCGCGCGCGACATCGAGCGCTACGCGGCTCTGTTCGCCGAGCGCACCAAGGTGATGAAGTCATCGGCGATGCGGGACCTGATGGCGCTGACCGAGCGCGACGACGTGATCTCCCTCGCCGGCGGCATGCCCGACACCTCGACGTTCCCACCGGACTCCTACGCGTCGCTGATGGGCACCGTCGCCGCGCAGTCGTGCGCCCGGGCGCTCCAGTACGGGCCGACCGAGGGCCTCGCCAGCGTCAAGCGCTGCATCGCCGATGTAATGGCGGCGGAGGGGATGCTGATCGAGCCCGACGAGGTGCTCGTCACGACCGGCGGCCAGCAGGTGATCGACCTCGCGTGCAAGACGCTGCTCGATCCCGGCGACATCGTGATCACCGAGGCGCCGACCTACCCCGGTGCGGTGCCAACCTTCTGCGCCTACCAGGCCGACGTGGTCCAGGTCACGATGGACCGCGACGGCATGCGGACCGACGAGCTCGAGCAGACGCTGACGCGCCTCGAAGCAGCCGGACGGCGACCCAAGTTCATCTACACGGTCCCGAACTTCCACAACCCGGCCGGAGTGACGCTGTCGCTCGAGCGCCGCCACGAGCTCGTCCGGATCGCGGCCGAGCGCGAGCTCCTGATCCTCGAGGACAACCCATACGGACTGCTGCGCTACGAGGGCGACCCCCTGCCAACCCTGCACTCGCTCGACGACGAGTTCGTGATCTACGCGAGCACCTTCTCGAAGATCCTGTCGCCCGGCGTGCGGCTCGGCTGGACCGTCGCCCCGGCCCCGGTGCTAGCGAAGATGAACATCGGCAAGCAGGCCTCGGACCTGTGCTCCTCCTCGATCTCGCAGTACTTCGTCGGCGCCTACTTCGACTCGGGCCCATGGGAGGACTACGTCCGCTCACTGATCGGGATCTACCGCCTGCGCCGGGACGTGATGCTCGATGCGCTCGCCGAGCATTTCCCGCGCGAGGCGAGCTGGACCCACCCGCAGGGAGGCCTGTTCATCTGGGTGACGCTGCCCGACTACATCGACACGACCGACCTGCTCGCCCGCGCTCTGCAGGAGCAGGTCGCGTTCGTGCCCGGGCGGGCGGCGTACGTCGACGGGCGTGGCGGCTCGTCGATGCGCCTGAACTTCTCGGGCGTCGACGAGGACAGCATCCGCGAGGGCGTGCGCCGGATCGGCGAGATCGTCAGCGAGCAGGTGGCGCTGTACGGCACGCTGACCGGCCAGCTGACGCCCTCCCAGCCCGCTGAGCGCAAGCCGGCGGTGCGCCCGGCGCCGGCGCCCGGCGAGCCGCCCGCCACCGCGCCCGGATTGGCCTCGATCGTGCGGCTCCCACGCAAGCGGGCCGGATAGCACGGAGGATGCCGAACGGGCTAGCTTCCGTGGCGGTGCTGAAGGGCGGCAACTCGCTCGAGCGTCAGGTGTCGCTCAAGTCGGGAGCGCGCGTCGAGGAGGCGCTGCGCCGCCTCGGGCACCAGACGGTGGCGATCGACGTCGGCCAGGACCTCGTGCGGCGGCTGACCGAGGTCGCCCCGGACGTCGCGTTCGTCGCGCTGCACGGCCGCGACGGCGAGGACGGGACCGTCCAGGAGCTGCTCGAGGCGATGGGGATCCCGTACACCGGGTCCGGCGTGTCCGCGTGTATCCGCAGCTCGGACAAGGTCCTGGCCAAGCATGCGATGCGCGACCACGGGATCCCGACGCCCGACTTCTTCGCGTTCAACGAGACGGCGTTCAGGTCGCTCGGCGCCGGTCGGGCGCTGCCGCAGATCGAGCAGCGGCTGCGCTTCCCGATCGTCGTCAAGCCAGCGAGCCAGGGGTCGGCCCTCGGAATCAAGTTCGCCCAGACGCCGGAGGATGTGCCGGGGGCGCTGCTCGCCGCTTTCTCGTATGACCGCAAGGTCCTGCTCGAGCGCTACGTCGGCGGACGGGACCTGGCGGTGTCGCTGATCGACGAGGCGGGTGAGCCGCGCGCGTTGCCGATCGTCGAGGCGGTCCCGATGCACGAGGACTTCTACGACTTCGAGTCCCGCTACGAGATCGGCCGCACGCGCTTCGTCTGTCCGGCCGAGCTCGACCCGGAGGTCAGCTCCCGGGCGGAGGAGATCGCGATCGAATCGGTGCGGATGCTCGGCTGTTCGGGATTCGCGCGGGTCGACGTGATGCTCGACCAGAGCGACGGACAGCTGTACGTACTCGAGGTCAACCCGATCCCGGGCCTGACCGAAACGAGCCTGCTGCCGCAGGCCGCCGAGGCCGCGGGAATCGGCTTCGACGAGCTGATCGGGCGGATCGTCGCTGAGGCGATTGCGTCGGCTCGCGCGCCGGCCAATAGCGTCTGAGTGCTCCCTGAGCGCCGCGGCTACTCGCCGGCGAAGTCGTCCGGCTTGACGTGGTCGAGGAAGTCCTTGAACTTCTCGACAACCTCTTCGGTGTCCTCGACCTCGTGCTCGAACTCGATCGCCGACTCGGCGATCACCTCATCGGCGGCGAAGATCGGCGCGCCGGACCGGACCGCAAGCGCGAGCGCGTCCGATGGACGCGAGTCGATCTCGAGCTCGCGGCCGTTGGCGCGAAGCGAGATCGAGGCGTAGAAGGTGTTCTCGCGCAATTCGGTGACCGACACCCTGGTGCACTCGACATCCAGCTCGCCGAGCATGTCCGACAGCAGGTCGTGGGTCATCGGGCGCGGTGTGGTCGCGCCCTGCAGCTTCATCAGGATCGCCGCGGCCTCTGGGTGGCCGATCCAGATCGGGAGGAACTTGTTGCTCTCGACGGTTTTCAGCAAGACGATCGGCTGCTTGCCGACCATGTCGAAGCTGACGCCGTAGATGACCATCTCCTGCACTGGACGCTCCA
>Ga0302311_10002429_pt1 | contig 21198 bp, 14 predicted proteins | sample III_Palsa_N1_3_FD_200449 | JGI IMG/M metagenome (GOLD analysis project Ga0302311, IMG submission 200449) | Peat permafrost microbial communities from Stordalen Mire near Abisko, Sweden - III_Palsa_N1_3 | ecosystem: Environmental > Terrestrial > Soil > Palsa > Peat permafrost | place: Sweden... | reverse complement strand
GCACTTCCGGCGAATCCTTGCCCGGGTGGTAGTACGGCACGTCCTTCAGTTTGTCGTCGCTGATCGGGATCTGGAAACGGTCGCGGAAATGCCGCACCGCTTCTTCGTCCAGCTTCTTCTGCTGGTGGGTCGGGTTCTGCGATTCACCGGCCGCACCCATGCCGTAACCCTTCACCGTCTTGGCCAGGATCACCGTGGGCATGCCCTTGGTGTTCGACGCCGCGTGGTAGGCCGCATAGACCTTGTGCGGATCATGGCCGCCGCGGTTCAAGCGCCAGATGTCGTCGTCGCTCAAGTTGGCGACCATCTCACGCGTCTCCGGATACTTGCCGAAGAAATGCTCGCGCGTGTACGCGCCGCCGAACGCCTTGCACGCCTGGTATTCACCATCCAGCGTTTCCATCATCAGCTTGCGCAGCACGCCCTTGTGGTCGCGCGCGAGAAGTGGATCCCAGTAGCTGCCCCAGACCAGCTTGAGTGCATTCCAGCCGGCGCCACGGAATACGCCTTCCAGTTCCTGGATGATCTTGCCGTTGCCGCGCACCGGGCCGTCGAGACGCTGCAGGTTGCAGTTGATCACGAAGATCAGGTTGTCCAGGCCTTCGCGTCCAGCCAGCGAGATCGCGCCGAGCGACTCCGGCTCGTCGGTCTCGCCGTCGCCGAGGAAGCACCAGATCTTGCGGTCGCTCTTCGGCACCAGGCCACGATGCTCCAGATACTTGAAGAACTGTGCCTGATAGATCGCCTGAATCGGGCCCAGACCCATCGACACCGTCGGCACCTGCCAGTAATCCGGCATCAGCCACGGATGCGGATACGAAGACAATGCGCGACCCTTGCCGACAACTTCCATGCGGAACAGGTCGAGCTGATCCTCGGCCAAACGGCCTTCGAGGAACGAGCGCGCGTAGATGCCCGGGCTGGAATGCCCCTGATGGAACACCAGGTCGCCCGGATGGTCAGCACCCGGCGCACGCCAGAAATGATTGAAGCCGACGTCGTACAGCGTCGCGCTCGAAGCGAAGCTGGCAATGTGGCCGCCCAGTTCGCCCGGCTTGCGGTTCGCACGCACCACCATCGCCATCGCATTCCAGCGGATCAGCGTGCGGATGCGCCATTCCATCGCGGCATCGCCGGACATCTTCGCCTCGTTGCCGGGCGCGATGGTGTTGACGTATTCGGTGGTCGGGTCGAACGGCAGGTAACCGCCCGAGCGACGCGTGGTATCCACCATCCTTTCCAGCAGGAAGTGCGCACGCTCGGTGCCGTCGTGATGGATCACTGCATCAAGCGAATCGATCCACTCGCGGGTTTCGGTGGGGTCGATGTCCTGGTTGAGGATATCGTCGAGCTGATCCATGAAGATTCTCCGCGGCGCCATTGCGGCGCCAGGCTTGAGGGGTACCCGCCGCCGGGGATTGCGGCGGGATCAACGCCCAAGTCTAGCCGCTGGGCCACATGGCTGCCAATTTGTAGCCATGCGCTGGCGCATGGCCATGCGGGCAGGCAATCGACAGTCAGTGTGACGGATCACACCTCCCGCGTCAGGCGTGGCCGATCCTCGCATCGATAATCATGGCCACGGTGGATATCACTGCGGCTTGTAACCAACACCGATGCGGGACTTCTGCATCACGACAATGTCTTGATGACCGTTCAGCCCACCCTCGATGTGGTCGACTACCGAAAGAAAACGCCCCCAATGCTTCTTCACATAGTCAACGGCATGAAACGTTGTCTGATAGAAATCAGGGAGGCCATCGACCTTGAATTTCCCCTTCCGATCCACCCGATAGACAATGCCGTCACGCTGCAGATCGGCCAGTTCCCGCGACGTGCAGCTATCCATGGTAAAGCGACCGTGGGTCGTGGTGACCAACACCCCGTTCGGTTTCAGCAACCGCGTCATTTCACCGAGCCATTCGTCCTGCGCCTGCTCATCCAGATGGGTGAACAGCGAGACACAGTAGATTGCGTCGAACATATCGCTTGCATAGCTGGTGGGTGCGCTGGCCATGTTCGTCGAAAAAAGCGCCACGTTCGAGAGGTTCGACTGAGCCCAGGCAATCGCCTCCGCATCAATGTCCGATCCATACAGCGCGCAGGACTCCGTAAATCCGGAAAATTCATTGATGACCCGACCGGGGCCGCAAGCGAAATCAAGAACCGTCAGGTTCTTCAGATGGACGCCGTTTGCGTCAAACGCGCCGGCAACGCATTGCGCGATAGTGCGGCCATTGCGGACATAGCTGTCCTCGTCGAATGCCCTATGCACGCGATATCGTAGTATCGGTGGCGGCGTATTTGACGAATTTCCGCTGCGATACATTCTGTTTTCGCGACCTAGCTCCATTCGAAACCTGGCATAGCTCGCCAGCCCAGCAAGCCAATAGAGCGGTGGAATATTTTTTGCTGCGTTGCGAAGCCTTGAGTCCGGTTTCATCTGAATCTCCCTGAGTAATTCAGTACTCGCTTACGGCCGCCATATCTCGTCAGTTCAGTCATTCCGCCCGTAGTGCCGCGGCGTTCCTGATAAGGGGAGCTGTGTCAGATACTCGGCCTGCATCGGATGAGATAACTCATCCGATGCAGGCTCCCCGATCAGCGCTGCTGGCGGTCCGCGGCGGCGCGGATCTGCGCATCCACTGCGGCGATCGCGGTCATGTTGACCACGCGCCGCGCACTCGACGCCGGGGTAAGGATGTGCGCCGGCCGGTCCAGACCCATCAGGATCGGTCCGATCGCCACGCCATCGGTCATCACCCGCACCATGTTGTAGGTGATGTTGGCGCTGTCGAGGTTCGGCAGCACATACAGGTTGGCGCGACCGCTCAGCGTGGTATTGGGAAACATCCGGTGACGCAGCGCCTCGTCCCATGCGGTGTCGGCCTGCATCTCGCCATCCATCTCAAGCTTCGGCATGCGCTCCCTGAGGATCTGCCATACCTTGCGCATTTTCGCCGCGCTGGGGTTGTCGTGGCTGCCGTAGTTGGAGTGCGACAACAGCGCCACCTTCGGCTCGATGCCGAACAGCTTGAGGCGATACGACGCCTGCATCGTCGCCTCGGCGATCTGTTCGGCGGTCGGATCGACCTGCACATGCGTGTCGAGGAAGAACCAGGCACCCTTGTCGTTGATCACGCCGGTCATCGCCGAGGTGCACTGCACGCCCGGGTCGAGACCAAACACGCTGCGCAGATAGCCGAGCTTCTTGTGATAGCGCCCGACCAGACCGCAGATCATCGCATCCGCCTCACCGCGCTCGACCATCAACGCGGAAATCAGGGTCGGCCGCGAACGCAGCAGGTTCTTCGCCGCCGCCGGCGACACGCCGCGACGCTCGGTCAGCGCGTGGTACTGCTGCCAGTACTCGTTGAAACGCGGATCGTCGTTGATATTGGTCAGCTCGAAGTCGACGCCGGCACGCATGCGCAGACTGAGCCGCTGGATGCGCGTCTCGATCACGTCCGGGCGACCGACCAGGATCGGGAACGCCAGTTTCTCGTCGATCACCGTCTGCACCGCGCGCAATACGGTCTCTTCCTCACCCTCGGCGTAGACCACGCGCTTGCGGTCGGAGCGCGCGCGCTCGTACACCGGCTTCATCAGAAAACCAGTGCGGTAGATGAACTGGCCGAGCTTCTCCCGGTACGCTTCCATGTCGGTTATCGGGCGCGTGGCGACGCCGGAATCCATCGCTGCCTGCGCCACCGCCGGCGCCAGCATCACCAGCAGGCGCGGATCGAATGGGCGTGGAATCAGATACTCGGTGCCGAATGTCGGCACCTCACCACCGTAGGCACCGGCCAGATCGCCGGCTTCCATCCGAGCCAGCCCGGCGATCGCACGCACGCAGGCGAGCTTCATCGCCTCGTTGATGCCGGTGGCACCCACGTCCAGCGCGCCGCGGAAAATGTATGGGAAGCACAGCGCATTGTTGACCTGGTTCGGGTAGTCCGAGCGGCCGGTGGCGATGATGCAGTCCGGACGGACCCTCTGCGCATCGTCGGGTGAGATCTCAGGATTCGGATTGGCCAGCGCCAGGATGATCGGCTTGTCCGCCATCGATGCGACCATCTCCGGCTTCAGCACGCCGCCCGCGGACAGGCCGAGGAAAATGTCCGTGCCAGCCACGATCTCGGCCAGCGTGCGCTTGTCGGTATCACGCGCATAGCGCTGCTTGTCCGGATCCATCTTGTCGCGGCCGGTGTACAGCACGCCTTCGCGGTCATAGGCGAGGATGTGCTCCGGCTTCAAACCCAGCGCCACCAGCATGTCGAGGCAGGCGGTGCCGGCCGCACCGACACCGGCGGTGGACAGCTTCACGTCCTCAATCTTCTTGCCGACCACTTCCAGCGCGTTGATCACGGCCGCGCCGACGATGATCGCGGTGCCGTGCTGGTCGTCGTGGAACACCGGGATCTTCATCCGCTCGCGCAGCTTGCGCTCGACGATGAAACACTCCGGCGCCTTGATGTCTTCAAGGTTGATGCCACCGAAGGTCGGCTCCATCGCAGCGATGATGTCGACCAGCTTGTCCGGGTCGCGCTCATCCAGTTCGATGTCGAACACGTCGATGCCGGCGAACTTCTGGAACAGCACGCCCTTGCCTTCCATCACCGGCTTGCCAGCGAGCGGACCGATGTCGCCCAGGCCCAGCACCGCGGTGCCATTGGTGATCACCCCTACCAGGTTGGCGCGCGCAGTCATCTCGCTGGCTGCGTTGGGGTCTGCCACGATCGCCTCGCAGGCATAGGCCACGCCCGGCGAGTAAGCCAGCGAGAGATCCCGCTGGGTCAGCAGCAACGTGGTCGGGCTGACCTTGATTTTGCCGGGGCGCGGAAGACGGTGATATTCGAGAGCGGCTTCGCGCAGATCTTCGGGGAGGGCCATGGATGCGATTTTATTGAGGAAGGGGCGGCGCCCGCTGCAGGCGGCTGACCGCCTGTGATGTTAGCACCGGGATGCGTCGAACCGATCCCCTACGACGGCCTCGACAACCCCGACAACTGGATGTTGAAAAAGGGCTGTCCTGTCCTTTTTCAATGCGCCAAGTCCGGCGCATGTCTGTACTTGGCTACGCCGAATCAGGCACTTGGCGTGCCTGATTCGCGGCGAGCCATCCGTGGCCCGCATTAGCAGGGTGTTGAAAAACACCCTGCTACACACTCTGCAACAGCTCGTCGCCGTGCACCCGGTTCATGTGGATGCCGTTGATGAAGACCGAGAACGCCAGTTTGCCGGCCAGCCCGTGCACATGCTGCATCCATGGCGGCAGCCAGCGCGGCGGCAGGATCGCGCCGGAGGCGAAATGCGGCTGCAATGCGATCACGTCATGCAGGGTCAGCTTGCCGGCAAACAGATGGCGCAGCAGGTCCATCCGCTGCTGCTTGAAGGCCCAGCGGAAGAACGTATGCACGGTCAGCAGGCCAGACAAATAGACGTTGTCCTTGGCGAACGCCGCGCCACCGTTCAACGGCACGCCGCGGAACACCCGCTGGGCCGAATGGAAACTGTCTGCCACGCTCTGTCCACAGTCGCTGAAATAGCGGTAGACCTCGACGAAATCGGCACCGTTCAGCGCCATGTCGATCGCCAGGATGCGCAGACTGATGCGCTTGAGCCGGGCGATGTCGATCGCGCCAGACATCAGCTCGGCGAACACCGCCAATCCTTCCTGCGTCGCAGTCACCCGCGGCGAGGTGCGTGCCAGCGACGCCAGCAGCGGTTGCCGGCGGCCGTTCAACGCCGTCAGCGAGTGCACGAACGCTTCATGCGCAAGCAGTTGATGACGGTCGTACTCGCTGAAGCTGGTGTCGCCGCGCAGGCGGATGCGGGTGGCGCCTGCCGCCGCCTTCGCGGTCAGCTCGGGATCCACTTCCACCTTGATCATGCCGGCGCCGAAGAAATCGTCCAGCGTCTTCGCCAGCTCGTCGCGCAGCTCACTTGCCGGCATGTCCACGCTGCTGTCGTCGGCCAGCAGATCCGCACCCAGCTCGTCGGACAACTCGACGAAATAGTGCGCCGCGTCGAGGTTGCTGCGCTGGCTGCCGGGAATCGAATCATCCGGACGTCCATACAGTGCAATCGACGGCGCGGTGACACCGGCGGTCCCGACCGACTCCAGCATCTCCGCAGCAATCCGCCAGGACTCGGAGGTACGCCGCAGATAATCGCCCAGCGGGTCGATGTCCTGCGGATCGCTGCCGCCAGCGGCCATCTCGATCGCCACGAGTTCGGCACGTGCGGCCGACAGGTCGGGCCGCGCGTAAGTCACCTCGGGCAGCGCGAACTGGCCGTTGCCGTACGCCTCGATCATGCGGCTTTCCAGCGAGGCCGGCCAAGCGACTGTCGGCAGGATATGGATACCGCGCACCGCCGCGAGCAGGCGCTGGTCGAGTTCGGCGTAACGCTGCAGTTCTGGCGGGATAGCGCCGGCCGGAGCATTCATCGTGAGGCTCCGCGCAGGGCATCGACGCGCTCGATCAATTCGGTGGCAATCGGGTCCGGCTTGAACGCGCTCATGAAGCCACGCGGACTGGCGGGCATGAAGGTGAGATTGCGACCGAAACGGGAATCCGTCCGCAGCATCAGCGTGACGCGCCGCGGGTTGGTCATCGTGGTGGCGTTGACGTTCATCACGTCGCGCAGCGCCACGCGGATCTTCTCGCCACGGTTCTTCACCACCAGGTCGTCGCTATCCAGCCAGACCTCGTCCAGCAGGTCATACAGCAGCTTGCGGTAGAGCAGCAACATCACGCCGACCATGAACAGCGGCAGCAGCACCAGCGGAAAAAACGGCGGCGATGGCGCGTTCGCACGAGCATGCTGCATCGCCCAGACCTGCACGCCGAAGACGATCAGCACAAAGCCGATCCACAGCACCGGAAAGACCCGCTTGTAGAAGAACGTGAGCGACGATGACAACCGACGCATACCTGCACCCCCGCAGCAACGATGTCGCGATACTAGATGCTTTGCAGCGCGCCGTGCACAGGCCCCGGCGCTGTCGATCATCCGCAGCGGGAATCAGTCCCGTTCGCGCTGCCCGCGGTGCCCATGCGGCCGTTCGATGGGACGGCCGCCGCGCTGCCGGCGCAGGCGCGCTTCCAGCGTCGCCGCCTGCTCCTCGCGCTCGTCGTGCAGTTTGAGGTAGTTGCGCCAGCGCCCCGGGGCCAGCTCGCCGTTGTCCAGCGCCACCTGCACCGCGCAACCCGGTTCGCTGCCGTGACCGCAGTCGGCGAAACGGCATTGTTCGGCCAGTACCTCGATGTCGGCGAACAGGTCGAGGTTTTCCTCACCGGTGAGTTTCAGCTCGCGCATGCCGGGCGTGTCGATCAGGCAACCGCCGCTGGGCAGCTGCAGCAAGGCACGGTGGGTGGTGGTGTGGCGGCCACGACTGTCATGGCTGCGTACTTCGGCCGTGGCCATCGTCGCCGTGCCAAGCAAGGTGTTGGTCAAGGTGGATTTGCCGGCACCAGAAGAACCGACCAGCACGGCACTGTCGCCCGGCTGCAGGTACTGCGCCAGCAGAGCGACGCTGGACGGATCCTTGCCGTTCAACGGATGGATCGGGATGCCCGTCGGCAACCGGGCACGCAGCGCCGCGATCTGCTCGGCCGCATCGTCACGCGTATCGAGCTTGCTCAGCAACACCACCGGCTGCGCGCCGGAATCCTCGGTCAGCGACAAGTAGCGCTCGATCCGTGCAGGATTGAAATCGCCGTCCAGCCCGGTCAGCACCAGTACGTAATCGATATTGGTGGCGATCAGCTGGCGTTCGTAACGTTCGCCCGCCGCCGCGCGGGACAACACCGTGCGGCGTGGCGCTACGGTGACGATATGTGGTGGCGCGCCGCTTTCCACTTCGACGAAATCACCGACCACCGGCCGCTCGGCCGGATCGATGCCGCGCTTGAGGAAACGCCCGTCCGGCTGCGCGCCGAACAGGGTTTCGCCGTCATGCAACTCGTAGCCGGCGCGATGCTGGGCGACCACCCGGGCCAGTCGCAGGCCGGCGGCCGGCAGCACATCACCACGCCAGCCTATGCGTCGCAGGCGTTCGATCGTTTCGGCATCGCTCATTCGGGGAAGTCGGTCTGCACGGTCTGGCAATTATGCCCTGCCCGGAGATTGCCCGCCGATGAACCGGAATCCGCTCCGGTTGGCGCTCGCGCTGCACTGCATCACGCTGCTAGCATCGGCCTGCCGGCGGTGGCGCCGGCTCCTAACTCCCAGACAATCAAGGATGCCGGCGTTGGCTTCGATCACACCCAGTGCGCACCTCGCTGATGTGCGCTATGAAATTCGTGGTGCTCTGACCCGGCGCGCCCGCGAGCTGGAGGCTGCCGGCCTCGACATCATCAAGCTCAACATCGGCAACCCCGGACGCTACGGCTTCGAAGCGCCAGCGCATCTACGCGAGGCAATCGCCAGCCACCTGCACGAGAGCGAGGCCTACGGCCACGAGCAGGGGCTGGAACTCGCCCGCGAGGCGATCGCCGCGCAGCAGCGCGCGCGTGGCGCGCGCGGCGTCGAACCCGAACGCATCTTCATCGGCAACGGCGTCAGCGAGCTGATCGACCTCAGCCTGCGCGCCCTGTTGCAGCCCGGCGACGAAGTGCTGCTGCCGAGCCCGGACTACCCCCTTTGGAGCGCGGCAACCATCCTCAACGGTGGCCAGCCGCGCTATTACCAATGCCTCGCCAGCCATGGCCACCTGCCCGATCCAGACGAGATCGAAGCGCTGGTCACCCCGCGTACGCGTGCCCTGGTGTTGATCAATCCGAACAATCCCACCGGCGCGGTGTATCCGCGCGCGCTGCTACAGCGGCTGGTGGCGATTGCGGCGCGACACCGGCTGCTGCTGCTCAGCGACGAGATCTACGACGAGATCCTGTACGACGGCGCGAGCTTCCAGCCGCTGGCCGAGGTGGCCGGCGAACTGCCCTGCCTCAGCTTCGGCGGCCTGTCCAAGGTGCATCGCGCCTGCGGCTACCGGGTCGGCTGGATGAGCCTGTCCGGCGATCCGTCACGCAGCGCCGCTTACCGCGATGCGCTGCAGTTGCTCGCCGCGCTGCGCTTGTGCGCCAACGTCACCGCGCAATGGGCGGTGCTGCCGGCCTTGCAGGACACCCCAACGATCGGCGCCTTGACCGCGCCCGGCGGCCGCCTGCACGAGGCGCGTCGGGTCGTGCTGCAAGCTGTCGCCGCCAGCGAATACCTGGAACTGGTTGTCCCGGATGGCGCGCTGTATGCGTTCCCGCAGGTGCGTGCCGACCGCTTCGTCAGCTTCGACGATGAAGCCTTCGCCCTGCGTCTGCTGGAGGAGGAATCGGTGCTGGTGGTACCCGGCAGCAGCTTCAATGTGCCGCGCAGCCGACACTTCCGGCTGACCCTGCTGCCGCCGCCGGCGCAACTGCGCGAGGTGTTCGTGCGGATCGAACGGGTGCTGGCGCGAATGGCACGCGAGCAGTCGCCACGCTCCGCTGCCGCAGTAGCCTGAGCCGCAACACCCATCCATGATGCCGGCCACTCCGCCCCTGCATTACCTCGCCCTCGGTGATTCCTACACCATCGGCGAGGCGGTGGCCGCGCCGCAGCGCTGGCCGGCCGTGCTGGTGCAGAGGCTGCGCCGGGCCGGGGTGGTGATCGACGACCCCAACATTATCGCCGTTACCGGCTGGACCACCGACGAGCTGGCGCAGGGCATGGACGCGACGCCACTGTCCCCGCCGTACGACCTGGTCAGCCTGCAGATCGGCGTCAACAACCAGTACCGCGGCCGTCCGGCCGGTGAATATCGCAGCCAGTTCGCCAGCCTGCTGGCGCGTGCGGTCGCTCTGGCCGGTGGCCGCGCCGCGCGGGTGGTGGTGGTATCGATTCCCGACTGGGGCGTCACCCACTTCGCGCATGAACAGGGTCGCGATCGCGCCCAGATTGCCCGCGAACTGGACGTCTACAACGCGATCGCCGGCGACGAGACTGCACGCGCCGGCGCGCATTTCGTGGACATCACCGGCATCTCGCGCCGCTATCCCGTACTCGTCGCCGGCGACGGCCTGCATCCCTCGGCGGCGCAGTATGCGTTGTGGGTCGATGCGATCCTGCCGGTGGTGCGCGCCGCGCTGCGTCCTCCACGCTGACCCGCTCCGTTCCGCCGCCATCAGGTTGCAACCTGTTCGCCATCGCACGGTGACCTTGCGCGGGCAGACTGGCGCCCCGGCATCCTACCGGGAGTACGCGCCATGACGACCCTTCGCTGCCGCAGTGCCTTCATCTCCGATGTGCACCTGGGTACGCCCGACTGCAAGGCCGGCTACCTGCTCGACTTCCTGCGCAAGCTGCGCTGTGAAAAGCTCTATCTGGTCGGCGACATCATCGACCTGGAGGCACTTGCCCGACGACCCTGGTGGCCGACCGAGCACACCGCCGTGATCGCTGAGTTACTCGACCTGGCACAACGCGGGGTCGAGGTGATCTATATCCCCGGCAACCACGATGCGCCAATGCGTGGCCTGCACGGGCAGGAATTCGGTGGCGTACGGATCGAACTGGATGCCGTGCATGTCGGCGCGGACGGTCGTCGCTATCGGGTCAGCCATGGCGACGAGTTCGACCCTGAACAGATCGGCCGCGGCTGGATGCAGCACTTCGGTGAGGCCATGCACCGCTTCATCTGCTGGAGCAACCGCCGGCTGCACGTGATGCGCCAGCGACTGGAGCTGCCCTACCTGCCGCTGTCGATCATCGTCAAGTCACATATCGGCAAGGCGCTGGCCTATATCCGTGCCTACGAGGAACGCGTGGTTGATGACGCCCGCGAACGCGGCTTCGACGGCCATATCTGCGGACACATCCATTTCGGCCACGTGCGCGAGCTGAATGGTGTGCTCTACCTCAACGACGGCGACTGGGTCGAGCACTGCACCGCCCTGATCGAGGACCACACCGGCGCGATGGAACTGATCCACTGGAGCGAACAGCCCGCCGCGCTAGGCCGCGCCAGCCGCGAGCTGGTATGGCCCTCGCCCGCTGCCGCACTGGCCCTGGCGCCGTTGGGCGTCTGTCGGCGCGACCTGAACGGGCTGCATCGAGCCGCCTGAACCACGCGTACCTTGAAGGCCGGCGAGATCACCGCATATCAGGCGGCGTATCATTACCTTCATTTACCGGATTTCCTGCATGTCCCTCGACAACACTACCCGCGAGCGTATCGAAACCCTGCTCAAGGACCACCGCGTGGTGCTGTTCATGAAGGGCGACCGTCAGCAGCCGATGTGCGGCTTCTCCTCTGCCGCCACCAACACGTTGAACGAACTGCTGCCGGACTACCACACGGTCAACGTGCTGGAAGATCCGGAAATCCGCGAGGGCATCAAGGCCTACGGCGACTGGCCGACGATCCCGCAGTTGTACGTGGAAGGCGAACTGGTCGGCGGTGCCGACATCATCCGTCAGATGTACGGCAACGGTGAACTGCATACCTTGTTCGGCGTGGCCGCACCGGATCGCACCCCGCCGCAGATCACCATCACCGACGCCGCCGCCGAGGCGATCCGCCAGGGCACCGCCAACGCGCAAGGCGTGGCGCTGCATCTGGAGATCGGTCCCGATCACAGCGCCGGCTTCCAGCTCGCCCCGGCCGGCGAACACGACATCGTCGCCCATGCCAACGGCCTGGAAGTTCACTTCGATCCAGCCAGTGCGCAGCGCGCCAAGGGCATCGTGATCGACTGGGTTTCCACCGTGCAGGGCGAAGGCCTCAGCCTGAAGTTCCCCGGCGCGCAGGAGATCGGCTCGCTCAGCGTGCAGCAGCTCAAGGCACGCCTGGCCGCGAACGACATCACCCTGATCGACGTGCGCCCGGCTGCCGGTCGTGCTCAGGCCGCCCCGCTAGCGCAGGCACGCGTGCTCGAGGACGAGGGCTACGAAAGCCTTGCCACGCTACCGAAAGACACCGCGCTGGCCTTCATCTGCCACCACGGCATTTCCAGCCGCGGCATGGCCGAGCGCTTTGCCGCGCACGGCTTCAGCAACGTGCACAACGTGGAAGGCGGCATGGACGCATGGGCACGCGAGGTGGATGCCAGCGTGCCGCGCTACTGAGCCTGACCGGCTTGCTGCCCGTGCAAGAACCCTGAAACAAAAACGCCCCCGCAGGGGCGTTTTTGTTTCAGCCACCAGCCATCGACCGACTCAGCCCTTCGGGGTGGCTACGTCGCTGGCTCGATTGAAGTCGCCGATCGCTCCGACCAGATCGGCCACCGCTGCCCGTTCGGCCTCGCTGAGATCCGGATTCCAGCTGTCGAGGATCAGCACCACCCGGGTCTCGGCACTGTTGTTCCATGCCTCGTGTTCGTAGGTGTCATCGAAGGTGACGCAGCGGCCTTCTTGCCATTCATGGATTTCCCCGCCGACACGCAAGGCGCAATCAGGCGGCACGATAAGCGGCAGATGCGTGACCAGCCGGGTATTGGTGACGCCGCGATGCGGAAGGATATGCGTGCCCGGCTGCAGCACCGAATACAGTGTTTCCGGTGAGTGCTCGCGGACGTGCGCAAGCGGAAGCGCATCAAGGATTGCCGCGGTTTGCGGGCAACGCGTGGCATGTGCGTCGTAGCGCTCGCCGTGCCGGTGGAAAAAGTAGGCATCCCAGGCAGCTTGCCGGGTACCGGAGGATCGCAGCAGGTCGGCCGCATCCTGCGGCGAATCCGTCTGCAGGAATGACTCGAGGTCCTGTGGCTGCGACAGCACGCTGCGCAGTTCCTCGCGGATCACCGCGGTGTTGGCTTCCAGCTCCGCCAGCCACGGAAAGCGTTCGCGCGGATAGTACGGCTGGCTCGGCACACCCGGGAAATACAGAAACTTGGGCTGCTGCCGAGGATCAGGCAAGTTGGCCTTTTGCTCGTCCAGGTAGATGGCAAGGCATTGTTCCACCCGCACGAGCTCGGACTTTCCGTAACGCTGCCGCAGCGGTTCAAGCACGGCATCGAAAAGATTACGCCTGCCGACATTGACATATTGCATGGCGCTCTTAACGGCATCCCGATATTCCGGCGCCGTCGTCTCGTCACTGAGCCAGCGCCCATGCGCCTGCGCCGCATTGATCGCCATGAAAGAGGCGGCCAGGGCCTCGTACTTCTCTCCCAGTTGATCCAGCAACATCCCCAGACGCAAGCGCGCCACGAACATGTTCGGCGCAATCTCGAGTCCGCGCCGCAAGTCGGCGACCGCATCTCGAAAATCGCCATTCGTCATTCGCGCCACACCCAACTGATGCAGCGTGACTGCATCCCCCGGATGCGCACGATCTGCGATAACAAGCAGCTCGATGGCCCGGTGCGCCGCGCCGCGGGCAAGCTGGATGTTGGCCAATTGCCGCAGCGCCTCGAGATCGTCGGGATGGGTCTCGAGCAGATGCGCATAAGCTTGCTCGGCAAGCACCACGTCGCCCTGGCGCAATCCTGCGCGGGCCTGTTCACGATAATCCGCAGAGCGCGGGTCTGACTCATTCTTCATTGCTGGTTTCACCACCGGGTGGGCTGCGGACCCCCAATACAACGCCGCAACAGGCTGAACTAACCGGCATAATACGCGGTGACGTCTTCGATTGCCTTTGCAGGCAATACGTGGTTTTGAAACACGGCTTGCGCCGCGCCACATTGACGCAAGCTGTATGCCGCCGTTCACCTGATGCCAAAAGAGCAGACATGACTCCTCGTCTACAGGGATTGAACCCTGACACCCGCATGCACATCATGGTCGCCGGCGAAGCGCTCGAAGCGGGCCGCGTGGAAGTAGCCGAACGCCATCTGGCCAGCGCTTCCGCGTCAGATCCGCAGCACCCCGAAGTCCTGCGGATGCAGGCAGGCATCCACAGCCTTCGCGGCCGTTTTCAGCAGGCCGTAAACACGATGCAACAGGCCTTGGCGCAACGCCCGCAGGACGCGCTTTACCACAACACTCTCGGTACCTTGCTGGGCAACGCAGGGGAATTCGATGCCGCGATTGCCGCGCTGCGCCGCTGTTGCGAACTGCAGTCCGACCTGGCCATCGCCTGGTACAACCTGGGTGTCATGCTGACCCGCTGCGTACGCAACGACGAGGCCGTGGTTGCCTTGCAGCACGCCGTTGCACTGGCGCCGGATCATGTGGACGCACGTGCCCTGCTGGCTGACATGCTGCGTACCCGCGGCCAGACCACAGAAGCGGCGATGGAATACCGCAAGGTACTCGCGGAACAGCCCTGGGCCGGTCAGGCCTGGTGGGGTCTGGCTGACCTCAGAACCATCCGTTTCACCGATGACGACATCGAGTGCATGCAGGCGGCGATGCAACAGCCGCGCGCCAGCGAAAACGACCTGATCGCGACGGGTTTCGCGCTGGCCAAGGCGCTGGACGACAACGAGCGCCAGGACGATTCGCTCACCGCCCTCGCCCAGGCCAATGCCATCGCCAGGCGCCGGCAACAGTGGAACGCCGACGCCTTCTCCGCGGGAATCTCGACGGTCAACCAGGCTTTCCTGCCACCGCCTGCCGCCGCTGCGGCAGCGCTCGGCGAGGAAATCATCTTCATCGTCAGCCTGCCGCGATCCGGTTCGACCCTGGTCGAGCAGATCCTCGCCTCGCATAGCTCGGTCGAGGGCGCCGGCGAACTGCCCGACCTGCCGCAGGTGCTCGGCGAGGAATCGCGCCGCCGCGGCCAACCGTTTCCGCAATGGGTGCGCGCGATGCAGCCGGCCGACTGGGAACGCCTGGGACGGCGCTATCTGGAGCGCACCGCGCACTGGCGTCGGCAGCGTCCCGTCTTCACCGACAAGCTGCCGAACAACTGGATGTACATCGGCGCGATCCGCGCCATGCTGCCGGGGGCGCACATCATCGCGTGCCGGCGTGACCCGCTGGAGACCTGTTTCTCCTGCTATCGCCAGTATCTGGCCGGCAACGAGTACACGCGCACATTCGATGATCTGGCGGCCTTCTGGCGCGACTTCGATCGCAGCGTGTGCCACTGGCATACGCTGCACCCATCGCAGGTGTTCGAGCATGCATACGAGCAACTGCTGGCCGATCCGGAAGTCCACATCCGTCGGTTGCTGGATTTCTGCGGCCTGCCGTTCGAGCCGGCCTGTCTGAGCTTTCATGAGAACCAGCGCGAAGTGCGTTCGCCCAGCGCCACCCAAGTGCGGCAGCCACTGCACGACACGGCACGCGCACCGCGCTACGGCGCCCTGCTCGATCCGCTGCGGACGGCACTCGGGCTGCCGCCGTGGCAGCAACACGGCGAACCATGAACGACGCCTTCGCCCCCACACCCGATACCAGCGATCGCCATCTGGCCGTCTACGAAGGGCATCGCGCGCAGGGGAGCACACGGGCTGCTCAACGCGCGCTGCTGGATGCCCTCGCCAGTGCGTCTGAAGCGGAGTGGTTGGCCTGCGCGCGCGCACTGGTGTTGCGCAGCGACACCGATACGGCCCGGGTCGTGCTGTCCGCGGCACTCGTTGCGCATCCCGGCTCGGTCGATCTGCGTTTCGCGCTGGCGGGCATCCTGCAGCAATGCGGTGAATCGGCCGCGGCCGAAGCGCTGCTGCACGAATTGCTCGCGCAACAGCCGGCGCACGCCGCCGCCACCTTCCTGCTGGCGGGTTTGCTGCGTCAGCAAGGCCGCATGCACGCCGCGGCCGGTGCCATACGGCGTCTGTTTGGGTATGCGCGGCAGGATGCCGACACGGTCATCCAGGCCGTGGAAATGCTCGACGATATCCGGCGGACATCGGATGCCGCGGCCATCTGCGAGGCCGAAATTACTGCGGGATCCAGCGACCCTCGAATCCATGCCTATGCCGGCATGCTGGGTATCCAGCTCGGTCAATTCGAACGCGTGCGCGAGCGGTATGCCTTCGCACTTGCGCACAGCCCGCAAGCTGTGGAATGGAATATTCCGATCGGCCTGTCGAGTCTGCAGCGTTACAAGGACGAAAGCCATCCGGACTTCGTGCTGTTCCGGGACGTGCTGCAGCGACCTGGCTTGAGCGAGAAAACACGCATCACGACCCTGTTCGCCCTGGGCAAGGCTTACGACGACATCGCCGCCTATGCGCAGGCCGCACACTATCTGCGCCAGGCCAACGCGCTCGCCCACGCGCGCTCGACCTGGTCGCGCAAGCGCTGGCGCCGCCTCGTCGAGGCACGCCTGGCGGCCAGGCCGCCTCCCTTCCAGCTGGCCGCCCCGAGCGATTGGACGCCGCTGTTCATTGTCGGCGTGCCTCGCTCCGGCACCACCCTGCTTGCCGAGTTGCTCGGGCGCCATCCGCTGGTCTGCAATCGCGGCGAACTGGGCTGGCTGGCGACGGTGGCCCGGCGGCTGGAACAGGCAGGCGCCAGGGAACCGGCCGCGTTCGAGCAAGCCGCAAACACTTACGCGACGCAGCTGCGCCAGGACGATTCCAGCGCACGCTGGTTCATCGACAAGCAGCCACTGAACCTGCTGCACATCGATTTGATCCTCACGCTGTGGCCGAACGCGCGCATCATCCACTGTCGACGAAACCTGCGCGACACCGCACTATCGTTGTGGTCGCAGTCGTTCCATGACCAGGCGCACGACTACGCCTACGACTTCGGCGATATCGCCGCGCTCATCCAGGGCTGTGAGCGCCTGCATGCGCACTCGCTCGCCCGCCACGCCGCGTCGATCCATACCGTACGTTACGAGGAACTCATCGCCGATTCGGCGCGCTGTCTGGGCGAGCTGGCACACTGGCTAGGACTGCCCGGGCACGACCTGCTCGGCAGCCCGGGTCGTGACCATGCGATCAGCACCGCCAGCGCTTGGCAGGCACGTCAGCCGATCCATGAGCACTCGGTGGCGCGCTGGCGTTTCTACGCACCCCATGTTCCAGAACTGTTGCGTATTCCAGACAAGTAAATGTGCGATCAGCGCACTCCGTGGCCGCCGACACACCGCTCTGGCGCATGACGGGCCGCAGCCGCGATACTCTCCCATTGACCACTGGCTGACTTCCGCTGACGTGACGCCGACGACGTTCCCACCCGACGAAGCCGAGCGCTTTCGCGCCGCCCAGGCACTCTGGCAGCAGGGGCTGGCGGAGCCTGCCCGTGCGCTGCTGGACGACATCCTCGCGCATCATCCGAGGCACCCCGACGCGACGCCGCTGCTCGCCCAGCTGCTGCAAAGCCAGGGCCAGCTGAATGCCGCCAGTCAGTTGATGGCGGATTGGTGCCGCCACGCTGGCCTGCAACCGGCGATCACGCTGCGCTGCGTTCAGTTCATCCAGCAATGCCAACGCCAGCCGCTGGCTGCGGCCCTTTGCGAAGAAGCCATCGTGCTCGGCCACGCCGACGCCGGACTGTATGTGCTGGCTGGCAATCTGGCGCGCGAGCTGGGCGAGTTCGCGCGCGCGCACGCGCACTACTACACGGCGCTGGAGGCCGGTGCCGATCTCGATAGCTGGTTTGTGCTTGGCGCACTGGCCGCCACCCGGCGCTACACCGATCGCACCGATCCGGACTTTTCGCGCTTCATCGCCCATTTCGAAAATCCTGCCGGTTCCCTGCATGCCCGCGCGGTGACCGGCTTCGGCCTTGCCAAGGCCTACGACGACATCGCGGACTATGCCAACGCCGCACAGACCCTGCGCGCCGCCAACCGGCTTTCGGGGCAGGCGCAACCGTGGTCACGCGAGGCATGGGCGCAGTGGCTGGACGCCCGCTTGCAGTTGCGCACACTCGAAACACCCTTGCTGCCGACCTCCGATTTCGTGCCGATCTTCATCGTCGGCCTGCCGCGCAGCGGCACCACCCTGGCGGCGACGCGACTCGCCGGGCATCCGGATGTCCGCGACCGCGGCGAGCTGCCGATGCTCCACTTCATCGCGGAACGGTTGCAGTCGAGCAACCTCCTGCGCGATCCCGGGGCGCTGCGTCAGGCCGCCGAGCTGTACCGGGTGCACGCCGTCCAGGATGATCCCCTCGTGCGCTGGTACATCGACAAGAACCCGAACAACTTCCGCTACCTCGACCTGATCGCAGCACTGTTCCCGCAGGCCCGTATCATCCACTGCCGGCGCGACCCGCGCGATACAGCGTTGTCCATCTGGTCGCAAAGCTTCGCGCATCCGCAGTACGGCTTTGCCAGCGATCTCGACGACATTGCCGATTTCATCCGCGGCCATGACCGGCTGATGCAACATTGGCAGCAACGTCTGCGCGTGCCGGTGCACAGCCTCGACTATGAAGCGATGGTTGCCGATCCCGAGTCGACCCTTGCAACACTGCGGGCCTTTGTCGGCCTGCCATTGGTCATCGCCCCTGGGACAGCCGCCGCCTCAACTACGGCGATCACCACGGCCAGCGTATGGCAGGCCCGCCAACCGATATACCACTCGTCGGTGGGACGCTGGAAGAATTACTTCCCCTACGTGCCGGAGCTGGGGCGATTCTGAGTCACCTTCTGGCCGACTCGTCGCCCCGAGCCGGGTTGTGTCGTGAACGGACCGCGTGACCACGCGACTGCTGGCCGCGCATCAGACTTCAGGCCATCGTCCGGGTTGATCATCCAACGCGAGCAAACCGTTCAGCACGATCAAGGGTAGGCTGCAGACCGGGAAGGACCCGGTTGATCAGATCCTCATGCCGGCGCCACTTGCCTGGAGCTGGCTCGGTCACGGTGTAGCGTGAAAGTGGCAACGCAGCATCGAGTGAACGATCCCAGTCAAGTCCGAGCACACCGCACAGTCGCGCCACCTCCGTCGCCGGATCTGCAATGAGCGCGTCATAGCGTGCCACATGACAACGTTCCGGCGGCAGCGAAGCAAGATCGTCGAGCAGGATGCGTGTGGTGGTATCCCATTGCGCTGCCACGATCTCCGGCAAGGGCCGCCCGATCAGATCACGCCAACCCGGCACCAGCAACAGAGACCACGGCAGGCCAGTCCAGCCCGGCAGGTTCGGATAAGTGCGGAATCCGCCCGATTGCCAGGCCTCGATCATGCTGCTCAGGGTCTCGCGCGGGTCGCGGTGCAGGTAAATGAACTGCGCCTCCGGGAAAGCCTTCACCAGGAACGGTATGCGCAATGCGTTCTTGGGTGTTTTCTCGAGCATCCGGACCGGTCGCTGTTCCGGCGCGTTGCCATTCCTGTCGCGCATTTCGGCGAGGAAACGGTGCCGCAATGCCTCGATCAGCTCCGGCGTCGCCGCGGTCGCATCAAGCCGGTTGGAGTCATAACCAAGCTGACTTGCGCCCAGGCCAGGGGTGCCTTCGATCAGCGCATGACTTTCTCGACCGATCGTGTAAAGCCCCGGCGCCTTCGCCAAGGTCTCAAAAAGCAGGGTTGAACCCGAGCGAGGCGGCGAAACGATGAATACCGGCCGATCGTAGATCGGATCGCGATCAGTCCCATTTGCACGCGGCACTGGGATGGCAGAGGTCGCATTCTGGCGCAATTCATCGCCACTGGAGGCGCGATTGTTGTCACCAATCGCCACCGACAGAACCATCAGCCGCAGCGCGACCAGCAGCGACGAGTCATTGATAAGTTGCAGCGACGACGCGGAACCCTTCAGCCACTGTTCGTAGGAGTTCAATGCCTTGCGATAGGCCGGCAAACCAGCCGGATCGGTACCAAATTCCGACCATAACGCCTGCCAGGCGGCAAGAAAGCGCGATGTAACCTGCTTCGCTGGCTCCAGTTGCGGATGCGGACGCACCTCGTTAAGGAGAAAAGTGATGTGCTCACGCATCTCCCAGGGCGTCATCACCCCAGGCAGGTTGACCGATTCATAGCGCAATACGGGACGCAGCTCACCCGTCGGCGCAACCACCTCCGCACGCCAGCCCTCCGGCACGTGGTTACCCGGCATCTGGCCGTCCCTTACCAGCTCCCCGAACTGGTCGCTGCCAACCGTATCCGCCACCAGATGAATCCGTTCGTCGTCGGCGCCATTGATCACTTGATGCTGGCGCCAGGTATCGAAGATCCAGCACTCACCCGGCCGCATATTCACTTCGCCTTCCCCGCAGATGAAGCGTACGGTCGGCCTAGTCAGGATCGGCACGTGCACGCGTGCGCGTGCGCGCCAGTAGTAGTTGACATCGAAGTGCGGGGTGACCTCGGCCTGGCCGGTAAGCTTCATCAGGCGAGTCCGACCCCATACGGCACCGATTCGCGACAGCACCTGCATCAGGTATGGGCTCTGCAGAAGATAGGGCGTGGGCCGCATCGCACCCGAGAAGGATTCGTTGTCAGGGTCACCATTGGCCGCAATCAAGGGCAACCACAGATTGCCGGGATACTTCTGCGGGTGCTCGTGCCAGGCGTCTTCGCCAAACGCCGCGATCTCCCGCGCGAGCACCTCGGCATCGAACTGCAACGGCAACTGGATAAAGGGAACTGGCAGTTTCACTGATTGTATTCACTCGAATTGATTGAGCTGCGCGCCATCCGCGCGGAGTTGAATGAGCTTCTTCGTCGTGGCGGCTGATGATAGTCGACAACTTCATCTACGCGGCAGGGGACTAAGCGTTTCAGCCACTCGGCAATGAAATGACCATCGTGCCTGCGCAATCCATTACATGGTGATCGCCTGGCGTAACGGCTGCAGCTGTTGTTCGTAATTTCGCCACTCTTCGAAGAAGCGCGTATGGATCGGTTCGCGCACCTGCGACATGCTGAGTGTGGCGACCGCCGCCTTGTTGCGGGTTATATCCACGCAGCCCGGCTCCCATTCAAGCCCGCAGTAGTCGAGCACCTTGCGCGCCATCGTTTCCGGATCGCGGGTCAGTTCGTTGTAGGGCACATCGAGAATCTGCCCGGGCATGGCGGCATGCCAGTGCGCCAACACACGACGATACTGCCTGTAATGTGCGGCGAGCGCCTGCAGGTCATAACTCCACGGAAACGTATCACCCAACAACGCCCGGAAGTTTGAGAAACATACATCCATCGGATCGCGTACCAGATTCAGGATGCGTGCCTGGGGCAACGCGCGATGAATCAGACCGGCGACCATCCAGTTCCGCGGCAACTTGTCGACATAGAACCGGGCGCCTTGCGCGCGCCACTGGGTCCGTTCGAGATAACGGCGACCCAATTCCGCATAGTCCAGTTCCGGAAGACGTTGCAGGACATAGTCATCCAGGGTCGTGCGGTGATCCGCCACCCAGCGCAGCTG
>Ga0302311_10002427_pt1 | contig 21205 bp, 18 predicted proteins | sample III_Palsa_N1_3_FD_200449 | JGI IMG/M metagenome (GOLD analysis project Ga0302311, IMG submission 200449) | Peat permafrost microbial communities from Stordalen Mire near Abisko, Sweden - III_Palsa_N1_3 | ecosystem: Environmental > Terrestrial > Soil > Palsa > Peat permafrost | place: Sweden... | reverse complement strand
TCCGCATCGCGCCGCCGACCAGCTGGCTGTAGATCTTGTTGGCGTAGGTCTCCTGCACCAGCCTGCCATCCTTGCGGCCCGATACCGTTACGAACACGATCACCACATCCTGCATCGTCGCCGGCAGGGCGTTTTCCAGTATGTCCTTCATCATCTCGCGCCGGTCGCGCAAACGCAGATCGTTCAGTAGCGTCTTCATGATCGCGGCATGACCGGGATAACGAATCGTCCGGTAATTCAGTGTGCGCACTTTGCCCGCGAGGGTTTCGCACAAAGTCCCGAGCCCGCCTGAAGTGTTGAAGGCCTCATAGGTCACGCCGTCGAGCGAAAATTCCTCCCGCTCCTCAAGCGCCGGAACCTCCACCAGCACGCCGTCCGCGATCGCTTCGCAGGGTTCGCAATATTCGTTGATGACGCCGTCGGTGCTCCAGGTCAGGTTATAATTCAGCGCATTCGACGGATATTGCGGCAGCGCGCCGACCCGCAGCCGCACGCTGTCGACACTATCGAAATGCGCGATCATGTCGAAGGCGGCAATCGAGATGAAGCCCGGCGCCAGGCCGCATTGCGGAATGAACGCGGTCTGCGCACCTGCCGCAAGCTCCTTCACTCGCCTGGTGCTGGCGACGTCTTCGGTAAGATCGAGATAATGCACGCCGGCCCGCGCCGCACCTTCGGCGACGCGGATGGTGGCATGATGGGGCGCCGCATTCAGCACCGCGAATTTGCCCCGCAGCAGCGCATCCAGACTGTCACTGTCCTCGATGTCGAGCCGTGCAGCTGCGGTCCCCGGCCGGGTCGCGATCGCGCGCAACTGCGCTTCCGACCGGTCGGCCACGGTGACCCGGTAATCGCCGCTGCCGGCCAGCATATCCGCAATGGTGGCGCCGATCTTGCCGGCGCCGATGATGACCACATCCTGCATGACACCCTCCTGATACTGCATCTGCGTGCTGCCATTGTTGCGCTTGGCTCGGCAAATGGAAGGGTTTTTTTCGCGATTCGTCTGGCAATTTTCGGCGATTCGACGTATGATTTTGTCATGTTGACGATCAGCCCCGCCGATGAACGATTACTCGCGTTGTTGCGTGAAAACGCCCGCGCGCCGGCGGCGCTGCTCGCGCGCCGGCTCGGCCTGTCGCGCACCACGGTGCAGAGCCGGATCGAACGCTTGGAGCGCGGTGGCGTGATCACCGGATATACCCTCCGCACTTTCGACGAGTATGAAAAACGCCTGATAAAGGCGCATGTTATGATAACTGCGCCGTCGAAGCAGGCCGCCGGCGTGGAGAGCGCGCTGCGGCAGATCCCCGAAGTGCGCACGCTGCTTTCGGTCAGCGGCACCTTCGACCTGATCGCGATTGTGGTGGCGCCGTCGATTCAAGAACTTGATCGGCTGATCGACCGGATCGGGATTCTTGAAGGCGTGGAGCGGACCACTTCGGCAATTATCCTTTCCACCCGGATCGATCGCTGAGAAATCCAGGCCTGCGTCGGGCGCGGGTTGGAAGTGGGGGGGTTTGCGCGTAGGTAATCGCCGCACCGACGCGGGAGATCGCCATGGCGCCGATAGATTTCATCGATCCCACGAACATCCGCACGCTGTTTTCGCGCGCGATGTCCGACATGTACCGCGCCGAGGTGCCGCAATATAGCGCGCTGCTCGGGCTGGTCGCGGACGTCAATCGCCGCACGCTTGAACGCGACCCCGCGCTGCGCGCGCGCTTGGAGTCGGAGGGCGGGCTTGATCGGCTGGATGTCGAACGTCACGGCGCGATCAGGCTCGGCACCGCGCAGGAGCTCGCCACCATGCGCCGGCTGTTCACGGTGATGGGGATGCAGGCGGTCGGCTATTACGATCTGTCGATCGCCGGCGTGCCGGTCCATTCCACCGCCTTCCGGCCGGTGGACGACGCGGCGCTGGCGCACAATCCGTTTCGCGTCTTCACCTCGCTATTGCGGCTCGAGCTGATCGAAGATCCCGATCTGCGCGCCGAAGCGGCGGGATACCTCGCCGCCCGCCAGATCTTCACGCCGGGTGCGCTGGAACTGATCGAAGCCCACGAACGGCAGGGCGGCCTCAGCGAGCTCCAGGCCCAGCTGTTCGTGCGCGAGGCGTTGGAGACCTTCCGCTGGCACCGCCAGGCGACAGTGCCGCTGGCGACCTACCGGCGGCTGCTCGACGCCCACCGGCTGATCGCCGACGTGGTGAGCTTCAGGGGTCCGCACATCAACCATCTCACCCCGCGCACGCTCGACATCGACGCGGTGCAGGCCGAAATGCCGGCGCGCGGCATCACGCCGAAGGCGGTGATCGAGGGTCCACCGCGTCGAGCGTGCCCGATCCTGCTGCGCCAGACCAGCTTCATGGCGCTGGAAGAGCCGATTCTGTTCGAGGGCGCCTCCGGCACTCACACCGCACGGTTCGGCGAGGTCGAACAAAGAGGTGTTGCGCTCACACAGAGGGGCCGGCAGCTCTATGACGAGCTGCTGGCGTCAGTACCGGCGGGACCGACGTACGCTTCCGACCTCGCGCGCGCGTTTGCGGCGCTGCCGGACGATTGGGCATCGCTGCGCGCCGGCAAGCTCGCCTTTTTTCGCTATCGCGTATTGAACCACGCCAAGGCCAAGCCGGGCGACACGCTGAACGATCTGGTCGCACGTGGCGTGGTGGGGTTGGAACCCATCATCTACGAGGATTTCCTGCCGGTCAGCGCCGCGGGCATCTTCCGGTCGAATCTGGGCGGCGACCGCGCCCACAACTACAGCGCCAAGGCGAGCCGCGCGTCGTTCGAGCAGGCGCTCGAGCAGCCGGTGCTGGATGAACTCGATCTTTACGCCCAGGCGGAGCAGGCTTCGATCGCTGCCGTTTGGGCCGATTTGGGCTTAGGAACCTCGCAATGACATTGGCACCTGCAACCGGCCTTGCCGCCGAAACCGAACAGCTGCTCGCGGAACTTGGCGTCGAGCGCGAGTCGTTGCGCGGGGGCACGCTTGCGGTGCGCTCGCCGATATCGGGCGCACTCCTCGCGCAACTGCACGAAACTTCCGCCGCCGCAGCGCAGCGCATCATCGGCGACGCGCACGCGGCGTTCCACGCGTGGCGCGATGTCCCGGCACCACGCCGCGGCGAGCTGATCCGTCTCCTGGGCGAGGAGTTGCGCGCGCACAAGGAGCCGCTCGCGCGGCTGGTCACGATCGAGGCGGGGAAAATCCTCTCCGAGGCGCGCGGCGAAGTGCAGGAGATGATCGACATCTGCGATTTCGCGGTTGGCCTGTCGCGCCAGCTCTACGGCCTCACGATTGCCACCGAGCGCGCCATGCACCGGATGATGGAAAGCTGGCACCCACTGGGCGTGGTGGGGGTGATTTCGGCGTTCAATTTTCCGGTCGCGGTGTGGGCGTGGAATGCAGCACTGGCGCTGGTGTGCGGCGACAGCGTGGTGTGGAAGCCGTCGGAGAAGACGCCGCTCACCGCGCTCGCGACCGCGGCGTTGTTCGCCCGCGCCTGCCGGCGGCTCGAGGGCGGCGTGCCGCACGGGCTGCTGGGCTTGCTGATCGGCGGGCGGCAGGTCGGCGAGGTGCTGGTCGATCATCCTGACGTACCGCTGGTATCCGCCACCGGTTCGACCGCGATGGGTCGCGCGGTCGGTCCCAGGTTGGCCCAGCGTTTCGCCCGGGCGCTGCTGGAGCTGGGCGGCAACAACGCGGCGATCGTGTGTCCTTCAGCAGATTTGGATTTGGCTCTGCGCGGTGTCGCCTTCGCCGCGATGGGCACTGCGGGGCAGCGCTGCACGTCGCTTAGGCGGTTGTTCGTAGACGGCAGTGTTTACGATGATTTCGTGCCGCGGCTGAAGCGCGCCTATGCTTCGGTCGCGGTGGGCAATCCGCTTGATGCCGGGACGCTGGTCGGGCCGCTGATCGACGAGGCGGCGTTCGGTTCGATGCAGCAGGCGCTGCAGGCGGCGCGTGATGCCGGTGGCGTTGCAAGCGGCGGAGAGCGGGTGAGTGAGGCTTCGGGCGGGTTCTACGTGCGTCCTGCATTGGTAGAAATGCCGGCGCAGACCGGGCCGGTGCTGCGCGAGACCTTCGCGCCGATTCTTTATGTGCTGCGCTATGATGATTTCGAAGCCGTGCTGGCATTGCATAATGCGGTGCCGCAGGGATTGTCGTCGTCGATTTTCACCAACGATTTGCGCGAGGCCGAAGTTTTTCTTTCCGCGCGCGGCTCCGATTGCGGCATTGCCAACGTCAACATTGGCCCTTCGGGTGCCGAGATCGGCGGCGCCTTCGGCGGCGAGAAAGAGACCGGCGGTGGTCGCGAATCGGGATCCGATTCGTGGAAGGCCTATATGCGCCGTGCCACCAACACGATCAACTACGGTAAGACCTTGCCGTTGGCACAGGGCGTAACCTTTGACGTAGGATAAGTGATAAAAGTTTTTTGTTTCTTTTTTTCAAAAAAGAAAACTTTCTTCTCTTCTTTTTGTGAACAAAAAGAAGCAAAAAAACTTTACTCGTTATCCATACTGGGGAAGTCAAGTGCGTATTGCCGGGCACAGTCTTGCGCGGCAGAGTAGCCGGCGTCGGCGTGGCGCATGACGCCGGTGGCGGGGTCGTTCCAGAGGACGTTGGCCAAGCGGTTCGCCGCTTGCGGGGTGCCGTCGGCGCAGATCACCATGCCGGCATGCTGCGAGAATCCCATGCCGACACCGCCGCCGTGATGCAGTGAAACCCAGGTCGCGCCCGACGCACAGTTAAGCAATGCATTCAACAAAGGCCAGTCCGAGACCGCATCCGATCCATCGAGCATCGATTCGGTTTCACGATTCGGTGACGCGACCGAACCCGAGTCCAAATGATCGCGCCCGATCACCACCGGTGCCGCAAGCTCACCGCTCGCGACCATTTGGTTGAACGCAAGACCCAACCGATGGCGATCGCCGAGCCCCACCCAGCAAATCCGCGCCGGCAGGCCCTGAAACGCGATCCGGCTCCGCGCCATGTCGAGCCAATGATGCAAATGCTGATCATGCGGCATCAGCTCCTTCACCTTGGCGTCGGTCTTGTAGATGTCCTCTGGATCACCCGAAAGCGCCGCCCAGCGAAACGGTCCCACCCCGCGGCAGAACAACGGCCGAATATAGGCCGGCACGAACCCGGGGAAATCGAAAGCGTCGACAACGCCTTCTTCCTTAGCGATCTGCCGGATGTTGTTGCCGTAATCGAAGGTCGGCACGCCGATCTGGGCAAATCGCAGCATGTCGCGTACCTGCTCCGCCATCGAGGCCCGGGCCGCGGCCTCGACCGATTTCGGGTCGCTCTCCCGCCGTGCAAACCATTGCGCGACCGTCCAGCCTTTCGGCAGATAGCCGTTGATCGGATCGTGCGCAGACGTCTGATCGGTCAACAAATCGGGGCGAATGTTCCGGCGCAGCAGTTCTGGCAAAACTTCGGCGATGTTGCCGAGCAATCCAACCGAAACCGGCGTTCTGGCTGCAACCGAACGGTCGATTACGGCCAGCGCCTCCTCCAGGCTGTCCGCCCGCATGTCCAAGTATCGCGTCTTCAGTCGCATTTCGATCCGGCTCGCCTGGCATTCCACCGCGAGGCAACTCGCCCCCGCCATGGTGGCGGCGAGCGGTTGCGCCCCACCCATTCCGCCCAGGCCGGCGGTAAGAATCCACTTGCCGGAGAGATCGCCGTTGTAGTGCTGACGGCCGGCCTCGACAAAAGTCTCGTAGGTGCCTTGCACAATCCCTTGCGTGCCGATGTAGATCCACGACCCTGCGGTCATCTGACCGTACATCATCAGGCCCTTGCGATCGAGCTCGTGGAAATGCTGCCAAGTCGCCCAGTGCGGCACCAGGTTGGAATTGGCCAGCAACACGCGTGGCGCATCCTCGTGAGTGCGAAACACGCCGACCGGCTTGCCCGACTGGATTAGCAGCGTCTGATCCGACTCCAGACGGCGCAAGGTGGCGACGATGCGGTCGTAGGAATTCCAATCCCGCGCCGCGCGCCCGATGCCGCCATAGACCACCAGTTCCTCCGGACGCTCCGCCACCATCGGATCGAGATTGTTCATCAGCATGCGCAGGGGCGCCTCGGTCAGCCACGATTTCGCCGAAAGCGTGGTTCCGTGCGGCGCGCGGATGACGCGGGAATTATCCAACCGGTTCATGAAAGGAAACTTTCAAGTACGGATCGAAGAACGACGCGGAGCGGTGCAGCATATCGTTCGTCATATCGCGTGGGCCATGTATCCGGTGTCAGCGTTTCCGGCTCCGCCATATAGCCGCGGCAGGCGAGTTCCATCTGGATCGCATTCACGCCTCGCGCCGGATCGCCATAGTGCCTGGTGATGAAACCACCTTTGAAGCGGCCATTCGCGACATAAGTAAAATCGGACGATGCCGCGCAGATCGCAACAGTCTTTGCGGCAACCGCGGGATCGCACGCATTCCCGTCGTTAGTCCCGATATTGAAATGCGGTAGCGTGCCCTCGAACAGGCGAGGCACGACGCTGCGGATCGAATGGCAGTCGTAGAGAACGATCGATCTGTGGCTTGCGCGAAGCCGGGCGACTTCGGACCAGAGCGTGGCGTGATATGGTTCGAAAAAGACGTAGCGGCGACGTGCGATTTCGTCGGCGCCAGGTCCGGCGCCGCCGCAATACAGCGGTTCGCCGTCAAACGTTTCGACCGGGCACAGACCCGTGGTGAACTGGCCGGGATAAAGCGATATGCCGGAGGGATCGCGATTGACATCGATCACGGTGCGCGAGATCTGGTTCACGATCAAGGTGGCGCCTAGCCCCAGGGCAAAATCATAAAGTTCCGGCAGCCACCAATCCGTGTCTTTCCGGGCGAGCCACAAAGACCGAAGATTCACTTGATACGCGGCAGGAATTTCCGTGCCCGCATGCGGAATGCTGAGAAGCAATGGTGCGCTACCGCGATGAATGGTGAAGGATGTCATGCCACACCTGGCAGATCGTCCAGCGCCAAGTCTCCGGCGCGAAGCAGCGAAATGGCGGCCTCGATGTCCGGCGCGAAATAGCGGTCATCTTCCAGACGCGGGACTTTTGCGCGCACCGCGGCGCGGACCTTTTCCAGCGCCGCGCTCGATCGCAGCGCGTGAAAATCGCAGCCTTGCGCGGCAGCGAGCAACTCGATCGCGATGATGGCGCGCAGATTATCCGTCATCGCGATCAGCCGCCGCGCGCCGTGCGCTGCCATCGAAACATGATCTTCCTGATTGGCCGAGGTCGGAATCGAATCCACCACTGCCGGAAACGCGCGTCCCTTGTTCTCCGACACCAGCGCCGCGGCGGTAACCTGCGGGATCATGAAGCCCGAATTCAGCCCCGGATTCGGCGCCAGAAACGCGGGCAGCCCCGACAGCGCGGGATCGACCAGCATCGCCACCCGCCGCTCCGCGATCGAGCCGATTTCGCACACTGCCATCGCGATCATGTCGGCGGCGAACGCGACCGGCTCGGCGTGAAAATTGCCGCCCGACAGCGCCTCCGCGGGATCGCTGAAGATCAGCGGATTATCCGTGACGCCGTTGGCCTCGGTGGCAAGCGTCGCCGCGGCCTGGCGCAGCACGTCGAGCGCAGCACCCATCACCTGCGGCTGGCACCGCAGACAATACGGGTCCTGCACCCGCTCGTCGCCGATCAGATGCGACGCCCGGATCGCGCTGCCCGCCATCAGTCCGCGCAGCGCGTTCGCGACCTCGGTCTGGCCGCGGTGGCGGCGCAGCGCGTGGATGCGTGGATCGAACGGCGCGTCCGAGCCGCGGGCGGCGTCGGTCGCGAGCGCGCCGGTAACCAGGGCGGCGCGGAACAGGCGCTCGGCTTCGAACAACCCGGCCAGCGCGAAGGCGGTGGAAAACTGGGTGCCGTTCAGCAGCGCGAGCCCCTCCTTCGGCCCCAGCGTCACCGGTTCCAACCCTGCGAGCGCAAGCCCTTCCCGCGCCGGAAGCCGGTCTTCCGCCCAGAACACCGCGCCGGCACCGATCATCACCGCGGCGAGATGGGCAAGCGGCGCCAGATCGCCCGAAGCACCCACCGAACCCTGAGCGGGAATTACCGGCAGCAGGCCACGCGCCAGCATCTGCTCCAGCAGCGCCACGGTCGCGGTCCGTACTCCGGACGCTCCCTGCGCGAGCGAGCCCAGCTTCAGCGCCAACATCAGCCGCACCACCGCGGCCGGCATCGGATCGCCCACACCGGCCGCGTGCGACAGCACCAGATTGCGCTGCAGCGTGTCGAGATCGGCGGCGGCGATGCGCACCGAGGCGAGGCGACCGAATCCGGTGTTGATGCCGTAAACCGGTTCGCCACGCGCCAGAATTTCGGCGACCGCGGCGGCCCCGGCCGCAACCGCGGGGTACGCCGCCGGGTCTAGCGTAACCGACTCGCCAAGATAGATCTCGCGCCATTGGGCGAGGCTCACCGAACCGGGGGTCAGGATCACGAGCGGCTCCATACCCGGCGGTAGAGCGGATTGAAGCCGATGCGATAGACCAGTTCGGCGAGATCATCGATGTCCCAGATCGCCAGGTGGCATTTACTGCCGGCGGCGAGCACGCCGATATCGTCGCGGCCCAGCGCCGCGGCGGCGTGGCGGGTGACCCCGAGCAGACATTCCGGCACCGTGAGCCGAAACTGCGTCGCCGCCATGTTCATTGCCAGCAACAGCGAAAACAGCGGCGAGGTTCCGGGATTGAGATCGGTCGCGACCGCTATCTTGACCCCGTGCGTGCGAAATGCGGCAACCGGCGGTACTTGCGTTTCGCGCAGGGTATAAAACGCGCCGGGCAATAATACCGCGACCGTACCAGCGGCCGCCAGCGCCGCCGCCCCCGCTTCGTCGGTATATTCCAGATGCTCCGCCGATAACGCGGAAAAGCGCGCGGCCAAGGCGGCACCGTGCAGATTGGAAAGCTGATCGGCATGAAGCTTGACCCGCAATCCATGCGCAGCGGCGGCGTCGAACACGCGGCCGATTTCGTCCGGGGTAAAGGCGATGCGCTCGCAAAATCCGTCGACTGCGTCGGCCAATCTTTCATGCGCGATTCGCGGGATCAGCCGGTCGCAAAGCTGGCCGAGATAGCCGTCGCGATCGGAGATGAATTCCGGCGGCACCACATGCGCGCCGAGAAATGTCGCGGCCACATCAACCTCTGCCCGCCGCCGCAATGCCGCGATCGTGCGCAGGATCTTGATTTCGGATTCTTCCGACAGGCCATAGCCGGACTTGATCTCGACCGTGGTCACGCCCTCGGCCAGCAGTGCGCCCAGCCGCAGCACCGCGGAGCGCAGCAATTCCTCTTGGCTCGCGTTGCGGGTTGCCTGCATCGTGGCCAGGATACCGCCGCCGGCGCGGGCAATTTCTTCATAGCTGGCGCCGCCCAGTATCGCCTCGAACTCCGCCGCGCGGTTGCCGCCGAATACCAGATGCGTATGGCAATCGATCAGTCCCGGCGTGATCCAGCGGCCCTGGCAATCCGTGGTTTCCCCATCGATCGCCGTCGCCGGTCCGGCGTAAACGATGCGTCCGCCGCTTTCGGCCACCATTCCGCGGTCCACCACGCCCAGACCCGGCATGTTCGGCGCCATGGTGGCGAGGCGAGCGTTGGTGAACACACGGTCGGCGCGCATCGGAACAACCCTTGGCCAGCGTCGGGCGATTGTATATGCAATGGGAGGCGGAAAAAAGGGCCTGCCAATGCCACAGGAATTGTTCTTCCGGCACGCCTTGCTGCCCACGGGATGGGCCGCCCGCGTGCGGATCACCGTGGCGGATGGGCTGATCGCCACGGTGCAGGCAGGTGTGGCGCCTTCCGGCGAGCAGCACGCGATCGCACTTCCGGGCATGCCGAACCTGCACAGCCATTCGTTCCAGCGTGCCATCGCGGGGCTAACCGAATGCCGCGGCAGCCAGGGTGACAGTTTCTGGACCTGGCGCGACATTATGTATCGCTGCGGGCTGGCGCTGGATCCCGACGATGTCGAGGCGATAGCGACCCAGGCGTTCGTCGAGATGCTGGAGGGCGGGTTTTGTTCGGTCGGCGAGTTTCATTATTTGCATCACGCGCCGAACGGAGAGCGCTACACCGACATCGCCGAACTCTCGGTGCGGATCGCGGCGGCGGCGGCGGCGGCGGGGATCGATCTTACGCTATTGCCGGTGTTCTACGCGCACTCCGGATTTGGCGGCGCGCCGCCGGCGCCCGAGCAGCGGCGATTCATCAACGATCTTGATGGATACGCGGAAATTTACCAGCGCTGCCGGACGCTTTCATCCGCCGGTGTCGCGCCGCATTCCCTGCGGGCGGTGACGCAAGCCGAACTTGCCGCACTGGTGGAAATTGCCGGCGCCGCGCCGCTGCATATTCACATCGCCGAGCAGAGCGCAGAGGTTGCGGCCTGTCTTGCCTGGTCCGGCCTGCGTCCGGTGCAATGGCTGCTACAACACGCGGACGTGGCGAACAACTGGTGCCTGGTTCACGCCACCCAGACCGATCCATCCGAGCTTGCCGCGACCGTCGCCAGGGGCGCGGTGGTGGGGCTCTGCCCAATTACCGAGGCCAACCTCGGCGACGGAATTTTTCCGGCGCGGGATTATGCTGGCCCCTTCGGCATCGGATCGGATTCGAACGTGCTGATCAGCGTGGCCGAAGAATTGCGCATGCTGGAATATTCGCAGCGTCTTCGCACGCGCGAGCGCAACGTCATGGCGGGCGACGCGACTCGCGCCACTGCGACGGCGATGTATCAGAATGCGGTCGCGGGGGGCGCTCAGGCGCTGGGTACTAGGGGTGGAATTTCGGTGGGCGCGCCTGCGAATATTGTCGCGCTGGCAGGCGATGATCCGGATTTGGCGCTGACGCAGTGGGTCTTCTGCGCGCGGACCAGCCCGATCGAAGACGTTTGGGTGCGGGGCAGAAGGCGGGTAACCGGCGGGCGACACGAGCTGGCGGAGTGGAGCGGGCGGAGGTTTGAAAAAGTGAGGAAGAATCCTCTTTTTTAAAAAAAAGAAGCAAGAAACTTTTGGACGTTCTTGGTCGCCCCAGACGGGCGCGCCGCACGACAATTGACAAAGTTTTTTTGCTTCTTTTTGTTTACAAAAAGAAGACTTCCTAAAAATACTTCCTCAAATTCCTCCTGATTCGCTCCAACGGCTTTTCATCCGCCGGCGCCATGACAAACTCCTTGCCGGTGATCATCTCGTACGCCTGGATATAGATTCGCGCCGTCTGCTCCACCAGCTCCGCCGGAATTGCGGGAATCTCGTCGCGATACGGATCGCAGCGCGCGGAAACCCATGAGCGCACGAAGTCCTTGTCAAAACTCTCCGGCCGTTCGCCGCGCGCCACTCGCGCTTCATAGCTCGCCCTGATCCAATAGCGGCTGCTGTCCGGGGTATGAATCTCATCCCCCAACACGATCCTGCCGTCGGAATCGAGGCCAAATTCATACTTCGTATCCGCCAAGATCAGCCCGCGCTCTGCCGCCATCGCCTGCCCCCGCGCGAACAGCGCCAGCGACGCTCCCGCCACCTCGTCCCATTGGGCCTGGCTCAGCAGTCCTTGCTCCACAATCTCGGCCGGCGAGCGCGGCCGGTCATGATCGCCGATCGCCGCCTTGGTGGTGGGGGTGATCACCGGCTGCGGCAATTTCTGGTGCGCGGCCATCCCATCGGGCAAGTGCAGCCCATACATTTCGCGCTTGCCGGCTTGATACATCGTCAGCAGCGAGGTGCCCGTGGTTCCAGCCAGGTAGCCGCGTACCACCATCTCCACCGGAAGAATATCCAGCCGACGCGCCACCACCACATTAGGATCGGGGTACTCCAACACATGGTTGGGGCACAAATCCTTGGTCGCTTCGAACCAATATCTCGCAGTTTGCGTCAGCACCTGACCCTTGCAGGGAATTGCCGCCAGAATACGATCGAATGCGCTCAGCCGGTCCGAGGCGATCAGAATGCGCCTGCCATCCGGCAAATCGTAGTTATCCCTGACCTTGCCACGATAATGATTGCGCAATTCCGCGATGGTCGCGTCATCCAGCACCGGCGGCAGCACGTTGGTAGTCATGATCGTTACTCCGAACCGAACCCTTGATGTTTTTTGGCCGCTTTCGGGTGAAAGAGCAAAAGGCTTTTCACGCCGGGGCCGCTGGTTGGCACGCCCCTCTCAGGCCATGCTGTCCTCCGCGAGTCACGAGCCAGAAGCTAGAGCGGCAACGCGAACGGCAGCGGATTATTAGCTTATTTTGCGCCTCCTGTCCCTGCGGACTCCGTTTGTGTCTGAAACCTATAAAATTGTTTAACATGGCCGAGCGATGTGCGAGTATTCTTGAACACTGGAACGCTTGGCGCGTGGTGACCAAATTTGCCAAACGTGACTGGTGCGGCTGAAGAGTTCAGGGGATTGGAAATTACCTTAGTTTTGCGTGCAATAAAAGTGTTATCGCAAACGGGAAGTGACTTGCATAAATCACAGGAGGCTTCATGAGACGCGTTGCTAGGCTTTGCGCCGCCTTGGCGGCCGGATTCGCTGCTTGTATCGCGTCGGCGCAAGCCGAAACGCTGCGCCTCGGCGCCGCGGTCGCGGCAAGTCAGCCGGTAGAATTCGAAGTTTTTCTACCACTGCGCAATAAGGCGGGGCTCGAAGCTCTGCTTGCCGCACAGCAGGATCCGACCTCCCACCTCTACCACCAGTGGCTCACGCCCGCGAGTTTCGCGGCGCAATTCGGGCCAGACGCCGCAACAATCCAAAAGGTCGCGCGCGCCTTCACGCTTCGCGGACTCTCGGTTCAGATCCACTCACGCAGTATCCAAGTCAGCGGCTCGGCTGCCGCTGCCGGCCTGGCATTGAACACCCGGCTGGTTCAGGGCACCTCTGCGGCAGGCCATCAGTATCTGGTCGCCGCCAGCTCGCCCGCTCTGCCGCAAGAAGCGGCGGAAGCCGGTGCCTTCATCATCGATTTCTCGCCCGTAGTCCACGAGGAACACGTCGATTCCAAACTGGTGCCGGGGGTGAAAGTGGCCGGCAGTGCGCCGTTAAACCGTCTCTCACCTGACGGCGGCTATTTCTTCGACGACCTCAAGCAAGCCTACAGCTATCCCTCGTATCAGACCATGGTCACGGTCAAGGGCGTTACCCAGCGTCTGGACGGTACCGGCGTCACGATCGGCATCCTGATGTCGAGCAACGCCTTGGACTCGGACGTCAAACTGATGTTCGACAAGGAGAACTTCAGCAAGATCGCCGGTGTCCCGACGCCCACCATCTATGCAAAAGTAAAAGTCAACGGCGGCGCTGGGCTTACCGCCGACGCCTGGGCCGAAGCCTCGCTCGATACCCAGATGGCGGCGGGCGGCGCGCCGGGCGCCCACGTCGTGCTCTATGAGATTCCCAATCTGTCCAACAGCAATATCATTCTCGGCTATCTTGCCATCGATCAAGCGAACCAGGCCGACGTGGTAAGCTCTTCGTTCGGCGGATGCGATCTGGAATACACCCAGGCGTATGCTGGCAAAGATTACAACCAGGATCAATCGGATCTCGCGCTGCAGCATGAATTGTTCGAACAGGGCAATGCTCAGGGCATCAGCTTCCTCGCAAGCTCGGGCGACAGCTCGGGCCTAGAGTGCCCGACCGTGAACTACTTCAATAAACAGCCCGGCGGCACCTTTGTCGCCGGGGTGGAAAATCCGGCTGACGATCCCAACGTGACCGCGGTCGGCGGGACCAATCTCGTCACCTACTTCACGCCCTACTCGCTCGACTCCACCTATTATGACGAGAACGCCTGGAACGATCCGGAAGTGCCCTACGATCCCTATGGCCTCGGCCAGAACGTGTCGGGAGGACTTTGGGGCGCCGGCGGCGGGCTTAGCGCGCTGTACCCGCGGCCCGACTACCAGACCGAGGTCAAGACCGGCTCCGCTACGGCTCGCACGGTGCCGGATGTCGGCATGCAGGTGGGCGGCTGCCCCGGCGGCATCGCGGTCTATCCTCCGTGCGACGGCGGCGATAATCCGCTCAACGGCAGCGGCAATTCGGACCGATCCTACGTCTTCACCGCGATCGACGGCAACTTCTATGGCTTGATCGGTACCAGCGTCTCGTCGCCCGAATTCGCCAGCGCCACCGCGTTGCTGATCGAAACCAAGGGCCGAATGGGAAATCTCAACATCTACCTCTATAAAAATGCGGCGAAAGAAGCCGCCGCCCCCGGCGTCCAACCCTGGCGAGCCAGCACGATGTTCCACGTCGGCATCCCCGGCTACAACGGGGTGGTTGAAAATACTGCCTTCGGTCCGACTTATAACTATACCACCGGTCTGGGCACCCCCTACGTCTATCACTACGTGCTGGCGCCGACCGCAACACCGGCGGGAGCTCCGCAAACGCCCAGCAATCCCTAAGTGGCAACGGGAGCGGCTTCGTGTCATGCGAGGCCGCTTCTGGCATTTTGCCAAGAAAGAGTCTTCTTTTTTGAAAGAAAGAAACAAAAAACTTTTATTCCATTGGTTCGGAGCCTAAAATCGACCTAATTGACAAAGTTCTTTGTGCCCTTTTGCTTCACAAAAAGAAGACTCTTCCTGTACTTCACCCGTTCATTCCGCGCGCCAGCCGGCGACGGTGATCACACTGTCGATGCCGGGATCGTCCGACGGCGCGCCGCGCGGCGGACCGTCGAGATCGAGCCCGACCACCACCAGCGGGGTATCGCTTGCCGCGATCCCGCGGAGAAACTTCACCAGGCTGGGATAGTCGGAGTTGAACGACACCCGCACCTCGACGCGGCGATAGAGGCCGTCATCGGCCGCCGGCAATATTTCGGTGCTACCGACAATGAGATTCGCGTTGTTCGCGAGCGCCTGCAGGGTTTCCTGCAACCCGGCCGCCGCCTCGGCGTCGCTGCCGCCCGGCAGCGCCAGCGGACTCGCCTGCGGCGGTAGGCTCAAAGCGAGCGCGCGCAACTGTGGCAACGCAGCGGCGCGCTGTTCCAGTCTCGCCGCCAGGGCGCCGCGTTCGGCGACCTGATCGGCGCGCTCGCCATACCAATCCACCAGCTGGGCCACGCCGCCGAACCAGACCAGCGCCAGCAGCAGCAACAACAGCGCAACCGCCAAAATTTGGCCGCGCCGCCCGGTGGGGAGATCGGCGATAAGATTGTTCATGGCGTGATCTCGGACCCGGTGTCCGCCGTCGCCAAGGCGGCAGCCCCGCCCACGCCGGCGGTGAGAGTAAAGGCGTCCTTGCCGTCGGCGGTGCGGGTAACCGGCGAGCTGAAGCTGGGGTCACGGACGAGATTTTGCGCTGCCAGCAATCCGATCAGCCGCGCCGCGGAGACCGAAGTGCCTTCAATCGAAAGGCGCCCGTCCTGAAGCGACAGCGATACCAGATTGGTGTCGTCGGGCAATGCGTTGGTGACCGCGGCGAGGGTTTGCAGCGCCAGCGGCGTCTGCGCGCGCGCGGCGAGCAGCGGATCACCCCCAGTTTGACCGGGCGCGAGCCGGCGCAGCAGCCGGCCGGATACCCCGGCCTGGGCGCGAGCGGACTCGATCCGCGCGGAGAGCTGATCGAGCACGATTTGCTGACGGATAAAGGGCATCGCTGCCGCGGTGGCGAGCAGCAGCGCCAGCCCACCGGCGATCAACCCGCGGCGCCAGTTAGGCTGTCCCGCGCCTTCCACGACCAGCCGGCGCACGCCGCCGGCGCCTGGGCACTCCAGCGCGGCGGCGCGCAAACCCTGTGCCCGGAGCGCCGCCAGCGTTGAGATGATCCGAGCCTTCGGCACCAGACCCAGGCTGAAGAATGCGATCCCGCGCGCCGTGTCGTCGCCCGCCCGGGTCAGGCCCCAGAAGGTGGCTTCGGCGGGGAATGGGGTCAGCCGGTCGAAGTCGAGCGCCACGACGCGTTCTGCTTCCCGCGCGATCGCCAGCGGGAGCTCCACGCGGCGTTCCAGCAGGAAGCCTTCGGGCAGCGCCAGGATCGCCGGCAAGTCCTGCGGCGCGGGCGCCTGATCGGGGAGCAGGGATTCGATGCCGGCCAGTCGGCGGGAGCGCGTGACCCGACCGAATTCGTCCACCCGCAGCAGCAAAGCGTCCGGTGGAAGGCTTGGATCGCGGCGCAGACCGCCCGGCAGCAGCTCGCCCAGACGCGCCAGCCACCACGAAAGCAACGATTCCAGCAACGTTCGTGGCTCCTTAGGGTAATCTTCCGGCATCGGTCTCGCGATGATATCAGCAGAGCGTCGCCCGCGTCACCCCGCGGATTATGGATTGCGCCCGCGCCGCGGTTTCGCCACGGCCGCTAGCGTTTTCGGATCATCCTCTAACCGGCGAACGAGTACTTGACGGGGGCGCGACATATCGCCATTTTCCGCGCCTCACGCGCCCCGGATGGGGTGTCTCGATTTCGTAGGATTGCGTCATGGCCAAGTCCAACACCGTTCAGATCCGGCTCGTCTCGACTGCCGACACCGGCTTTTTCTATGTCACGAAGAAGAACGCTCGCAGCCAGACCGGCAAGTTGGAGCTGCGCAAGTATGATCCGGTGGTGCGCAAGCACGTAAAATTCAAAGAAGCCAAGATCAAGTAGCTGGTCTTTGTGACAAAAGTTTTTTGGTTCTTTTTTTCAAAAAAGAACACTTCCCTTGTTTATTGATTTCGTTGCTTTAATGCCCCGGTGGATCACCTTCAGGGCATTAACGCATTTGTCGCCGTGGTCGAAAGCGGCAGCTTCCGGCGCGGCGCGGAGTTACTTGGCCTTACCAGTTCGGCGGTCAGCAAGTCGGTGGCGAGGTTGGAGGCCGATCTCGGCGTGCGTCTGTTGCAGCGGACCACTCGCAGTCTGACTCTGACCGAGGAGGGTGCGGCCTATTTCGACGATTGCCAACGGATTCTGCGGGATCTGGTCGAAGCCAACGAGATGGTGTCGCGCAAGCGCAGCGCGCTGTCGGGGCGGTTGCACGTTCACGTGCCGCACACATTTGCCCAATCATTTCTGATCCCGGCGCTGCCGGAATTCATCGCGCGCTATCCTGACCTCGAGTTACGGCTATCGCTCGCCGACAACCAGCCTGCTCTGATCGACGAGCGCCTCGATATCGGCATCCACGTCGGCGAAGTGACCGACAAGCGGCTGACCGTCCGCCGGCTGCGCGGCAGTCACGGGGTTACCGCGGCGGCGCCGTCGTATATCGCGCGGCGGGGCATTCCTAACAGGATCGATGCGCTCGACCAGCACGATTGTGTGCTGTTCATCGAACCTGGCGCCGCGCTGCCCTGGCCGTGGATTTTCGGCGTGGCGGACCAGGTGATCCATTACCGGCCGCGGCCGCGGTTGGTCGCCAACAGCAATACTGCGGTGCTGGAGGCGGGAATCTCCGGGCTCGGGATCATCCAGAGCGCCAACTACGTGTTGGAGCGAGGCATCGCCGAAGGTAAGCTAGTCCCGATCCTGACCGAACACGAGGCCCCCGGGCCGCCGGTGCAACTGTTCTGGGCGCGCGACCGGTTTCTATCGGCACGGATGAAGGCGTTCATCGATTGGGTCGAACGATTGGGCGGCGAAGGATAGGGCGATGGCGGCGGAAAATCGGCTTTCCGAGCGGCAGCAGAAGTGGTTTGCCTCGGTGCAGGGCGGCCTCGAGCGCGAGACCGGCAAGACGCTCGCCGAATGGGTCGAGATCGCCCGAACCTGCCCGGAGGTGGGCCATCGCGCCCGGCTCGCATGGTTCAAGGAGACCCATAATCTGTTGCAAAACCGCGCGTCCTACGTGCTGTCGGAAGCGTTTCCACCGGTGATGGGCTGGAGCGAGCCCGATGGTTTGCGCGAGGCGCTGTGGTCGGATCCGGCGGCACGCGCGATTTTCGCGGCGGTCGAAGCTGCGGTGGAGGCTTTGCCCGATGTCGTGGCGGGGCAGCGCAAGGGCTATTCGGCGTGGTCGCGCAAGGTGCAATTCGCTGCGGTTCGGCCGGTCAGGCGGGCCGGCGCGCTGCTCGGGTTGGCGGTAGCGGCTGACGCCGATGAACGGCTCCGTGCGGCCAAGAACGAGGGCTGGTCACATCGGCTTAAGAGCTGCCTTCCGCTCGCGTCTCCCGAGGAGGTGGATAGCTCGATCAAGGCATTGCTTAAACGAGCGTGGGAAGCGAGCTGAGTTAGACTGCCTTGCTCGCCTCGGGGTGGGTTACCACCAGGTGCTCGATGAACAGCTCGGTGCAGGCGCGCCAGGAGAATCGCTCCGCATAAGCCCGACAGGTGGGGCGATCCCGGGTCAGCGCTGCCAGACACGCGGCGCGCAGATCCTCGTTGAGGCTGCCCACTTCTTCGGTCAATACGTCGAGCGGACCGGTGACCGGAAACGCCGCCACCGGCGTGCCGCAGGCGAGGCTCTCCAGCAGCACCAGGCCAAACGTGTCGGTGCGGCTAGGAAACACCTTCACGTCGGCGCCGGCGTAGGCTGCGGCAAGATCGGCGCCGAACTTGGCGCCGAGAAAATGGACGGCGGGATAGTGCTTTTTCAGCTCGGCGAGCTGCGGGCCGTCGCCCACCACGATCTTGGAGCCGGGGAGATCGAGATCGAGAAACGCGCCGATGTTCTTCTCCACCGCGACCCGACCGACATAGGCAAAAATAGGCCGGGGAAAATCGTACTCCGCCCGCGGTTCAGGGTTGAACTGCGCCAAATCGACGCCGCGCGACCAGGCGCGGACCTGGGTAAAACCGCGCGCCACCAGCTCACGGCAAAGGCTGGCGGTGGCCGCCATGGTGCCGGCACCGGCATTGTGAAAGCGCCGCAGCATCGCATAGGTAATGCCGAGCGGAATACCGGTCCGCGCCTTCAGATACTCAGCAAATTTGGTATGGAAACTGGTGGTGAATTGCCAGCCGTGGCGTATTGCGAACGCGCGAGCGGAAAAACCCAGCGGCCCTTCGGTGGCGATATGGAGCGCATCGGGCCGGAAATCCGCGACGATCCGATCGAGCCGGCGGCGCGGGAACAACGCCAGCCGAATGTCGGGATAGGTCGGACACGGAATGGTGCGGAACCGGTCCGGCCCCACCACTAGCACGGTGTGCCCCAGCGCCTCGAGCTCGGTCGCCACGGTCGCCACGGTGCGAACCACGCCGTTTACTTGGGGATACCATGCGTCGCTGACCACCAGGATGCGCATTAGCGGGTATTCCGGTAGGGCAACCTCCATCAAACCGCTTCGGCGAGCTCCGACGGCCGAGGCGCGAAGAATGAGAAGTTATTCGCTGCCGCCCAGTCGATCAATTCCAGCTTGCCGTCCTCGTGTTCCACCAGGGCGGTGCAGCTTTCGACCCAGTCGCCATCATTGCAGTAGAGCACGCCATTCACCATCCGCATCTCGGCGTGGTGAATGTGGCCGCACACCACGCCATCAAGGCCACGGGTGCGGGCTTCATCGGCGAGAGCGGTCTCGAACCGGTCGATGGTCTTGACCGCTTCCTTGACCTGGCGCTTCAGCCACGCCGACAGCGACCAGTACGGCCGCCCCAGCTTCAGCCGGATGTTGTTGAAATACCGGTTCGCCACCAGCGCCAGGGTGTAGGCGCCGTCGCCCAGAATGGCGAGGAACTTGGCGTAATGCACCACGCTGTCGAACTCGTCACCGTGCATCACCAGCAATTTGCGGCCGTCTGCGGTTTCGTGCACGGCCTCGCGCACCAGCTTGATGCCGGCGACTTCGAGCCCAAGCGGCAGCCAACTGCGGAACATCTCGTCGTGGTTGCCGGGAATGTAGGTGACCTTGGCGCCGTTGCGGGAGTGCCGCAGGATGTGCCGGATCACCTCGTCATGACGGGAATCCCAGAACCAGGATTTGCGCAGGCGCCAGCCGTCGATGATGTCGCCGACCAGGAAGATGTGCTCGGCGGTCACCCGCGACAGGAAATCGGCCAGGAAGTCGCTGCGACACCCCCGTGTTCCCAGATGCGTATCCGAGATGAATACGGTGCGGAAGGAGGTCTTCTGGATCGGTGCGTTCATGAGATCATGGTGATACGCGAGACTTCCGATTCGTAATGTGAAGTTTGGATGACTTCAGCCGAGTCCACTGGTTATGCCGAAAATCATTCCAGCGCCACAAAAACTTCATCAACCTGTCACGTTAACCGATCAGAAGGAAAGCTTGCGCCGATTTTTGCCCGAATCGAGTCCCCGTGCTCATCATCTATAATCCTACTGCCGGCCGGCGGCGAATCCAGCGTTTGTGGCAGGTGCTCGATATCCTGGCCGAAAGCGCGGTGCGTTTCGAGCTGGTACGCACCGAACGGCCGGGCCACGCCGCCGAGATTTCTCGTCATGCCGCGCGCTCCGGCGTGCGCACGATCGTCGCCGCAGGCGGCGACGGCACGATCGCCGACGTCGCCGCCGGGTTCGCGAGCGCTGCCGAGTCGGTCGGCGCTTCGGGATCGATGGGAATTCAGTGCAAGCTAGGAATAATTCCGCTCGGCACCGCCAATGTGCTGGCGCACGAGCTGGGCATGAACTTCGAGCCCAAGGCGAACGCCGCCTGCCTCGCCTTCGGCCGCACCCAAAATCTATGGCCCGGGATCGCCGAAAGCAGCAGCGGCTCACGGCTGTTCGTGCAAATGCTTGGCGCCGGCTTCGATGCGCAGGTGGTGCACCATATCTCGCCGCCGCTAAAACGTGCCTTCGGCCGCGGCGCCTATGTGGCGCAGACCCTCTGCGAACTCGCCACCTACAAGTTCCCGCTGCTTAATATCAAAATCGACGGCGACGCGATCGAAGCTTCCTCCGTGATTGTCTCGAAAGGCCGGCTCTACGGCGGACCCTACCTGCTCGCCCCCGACGCCCGGCCGGATCAACCCGGCTTCACCGTCGCGATCTTTCACCACCGCGGCCAAATCCCGACGCTGATCTACGGCGCCGCCCTCCCCTTCGACCTGCTCTCGCAAGCGCCCGGCGTGGAACTTCGCACCGCTACCCTGGTCGAAATCTCGAGCCCAAGCCCCACCCCCGTCCAAGCCGACGGCGACTCCGCCGGCTTCCTGCCCCTGACCGTGCACGACGCCCCGGGGCCGATCGCGGTGTTGATGGAGAAGTAAGCAAGGCGGGGGCTTTGCCCCTCGACCCCACCAGGAGCCAAGGGGCCCCTTGGCCCTTGGCGGGGTCGAG
>Ga0302311_10002426_pt1 | contig 21206 bp, 25 predicted proteins | sample III_Palsa_N1_3_FD_200449 | JGI IMG/M metagenome (GOLD analysis project Ga0302311, IMG submission 200449) | Peat permafrost microbial communities from Stordalen Mire near Abisko, Sweden - III_Palsa_N1_3 | ecosystem: Environmental > Terrestrial > Soil > Palsa > Peat permafrost | place: Sweden... | reverse complement strand
TCGGCGCTGATCCGGCCCAGGGCCTCCAGCCGCCGCTCCAGCGTCGGGTGGGTGGCGAACAGGTGGCCCAGGCCGCGCTTGCCCGGCAGCGCGGGCGCGAAGAAGAAGGCGTTGAAGGTCTGCGCGGAGCGCAGGTCCCTGGCCGGGATGCCGGAGATCTCGCCGCTCACCTTGACCAGTGCCGACGCCAGCGCCGACGGGCGCCCGGTGAGCTGCGCCGCCGAACGGTCGGCGGCCAGCTCGCGGTACCGGGACAGGGTGCGGATCAGCAGGAAGCTGAGTGCGTACACGCTCACCGAGACCGCCATCACCCCGGCCAGCAGCAGCGCGGTGTTCTGGTTGGTGCGCCGCCCGCGCCCGCCGAACAGTCCGGAGTAGAAGGCGAATCGGGCGAGCAGCCCGGCGAGCACGCCGAGGAACGAGGCGACGGTGATCACCGCCACGTCGCGGTGCGCCACATGCGACAGTTCGTGCGCGAGCACGCCGTCCAGTTCCTCCGGCTCCAGCCGCCGCAGCAGGCCGGTGGTCACGCACAGCACCGCGTGGTCCGCGCTGCGGCCGGTGGCGAAGGCGTTCGGCAGATCCGTGTCGGCCACCGCCACCCGGGGTTTGGGCATGTCGGCCAGCGTGCACAGCCGGTCCACAGCGCCGTGCAGCAACGGCTGCTGCTCCGGGGTCACCTCGCGGGCGTGCATGGCGAACAGCGCGATCCGGTCGGCGTACCAGTACTGGGCGGCCAGCAGCGCGGCCGCCAGCACCACGACCAGCACCACCGATTTGAGTAGCACGATGAGTACGGCGACGAACGCCGTGTACAGCAGCCCGAGCAGGCACAGGACGGTCAGCATGCGTACCGTCAGCTGGCGGTCGGGGGAGAAGCGGGATCGCATGGCTGTGGGCTCCGCCCTGGCGGGATCCTCGGCGCCCCGGGGCGGGACCCCGGGCCGCCCTCGGTCGACAGTAGCGCCATTCCCCGAGTGACACTCCGTCATTCCTGATTCCGCGCCAGGATCGTGTATCGAATGCTGGTCCCTGGGCGGCCCGACTGGAAAGCGGAATGCCCACTGTGATGTGATGGGCGTGAAGGATGAGTTCAATGAGTTGACCGCTAGCTGGGCAGACTGCGGGGTCTTGTGTACATATCCATCGCCATAGCCGCCACGGCCCTGGCGGTCGCACTGGTGGTCGGCGTACAGCGGGCTCGGTACCGAAGAGCCTTGGGCAAGCATCAGCAGCGCTACCGGCAACTCGACACCGACTACACCCAACTCCAGCACGCGCACCAGCAGTTGCAGAGCCACACGGTGCAGCTCGCGGCGGAGCGGGACGAGCTGACGGCCGTCGCCAGGCAGCGCGAGGTGGAGAACGGCGAGGTGCTGGCCAACCTGGCGCTGCGCACCCTCGGCCTGGTCGAGCGGCAACTGGGCCTGCTGGAGGGCATGGAGGGCAGCGAGGCCGACTCGGTCCGGCTGGAGCAGCTGTACCGGCTGGACCACCTGGCCACCCGGATGCGCCGCAACGGCGAGAACCTGCTGCTGCTCGGAGGCGCCGTGCACCACCGTCCCGCCCAGCCGCAGGCACCGACACCGCTGCTGGACGTGCTGCGGGCGGCACTGTCCGAGATCGAACGCTATGAGCGGGTGCACCTGACGCCGCTGCCCCGGCTGTGGATCCGCTCCGACGTCGCCGAGGACCTGAGCCACCTGTTCGCCGAACTCCTGGAGAACGGCACCGCGTTCTCGCCGCCGACCGAGCCGGTCACGGTGACCGCCTGGCAACTGGAGAGCGGCGAGCTGATGGTCACCCTGGTGGACCGGGGCATCGGGCTGCCGGACGAGCTGCTGCACGAGGTCAACACCCGCCTCGCCGCCCCCGCCGACACCCCGGCCGGCGGCGCCGCCAGGACCGGGCGCAGCATGGGCCTCCAGGTGGTCACCATCCTGGCCCGGCGGCACGGGCTGCGGGTGCAGCTGCGGCACAGCACCACCGCCGACGGCACCACCGCACTGGTCGCGGTGCCCGCCACGGCCTTCGCCGAGGAGCCCGCGCCCGCGCGGGCGGCCGCCGCCTGGGACGAGCAGGTGGCCGGCGCGGCCGCGCAGGCCCGGTCGCTGAGCGCGGTGCCCGGACCCCGTCCGGCCGCGGTGGTCCCGGCCGCCGCGGAGTTCGGCGGGCTGCCCAAGCGGGTGCCCGGCGAGAGCGGGCAGCGCGCTGCCCGCCGCGCGGGGGCCGCCGAGGAGAGCCGCACCCACTCCGGGCCCTCCGCAGCCGAGGAGCTCCGCCGCCGTCTCGGCGGTTTCCAGAACGGGGTGCGCGCCGCCGCGCCGTCGCGCGTCGAGGAGGAACGGCGATGACGACCGGCATTCACGGCGCGCACGGCTCGGCGGGCTCGTCCCAGGTGGAGTCCACGCCCTTGCAGCGGCTGCGCTGGCTGCTCAGCGACGTCCTGGTGACCACCCCGGGGATGCGCTCGCTGGCGCTGGTGTCCACCGACGGCCTGCCGCTGGTCGCGGCGGACGAGGACTCCCCGGCGGAGGAACTGGCCACCATGGCGGCCGGGCTGACCGCCCTGTCCGGCGGCCTGTCGAAGCTGCTGGAGCTCGGCGTACTGCGACGCACCGTGGTGACCCTGCAGGAGGGGACGCTGGTGCTGATGTCCGTCGACGAGACCACCTGCCTGGCCGCGTACACCAGCGCCGGCTGCGACCTCAGCCTGGCCGGCTACCAGCTGGCCCGGCTGGTCGAGCGGGCAGGCCATGTGCTGACCACGCAACTCCGCCGCGAACTCCGGGCCCAGCCCGGGCAGGAGGCCAACCGGTGATGCCGCAGACCCCCGCAGGACCGTCCGCCAACGGCCTGCCGCGCCGTTCGGCCCGGGTCCGCCCGTACGCCCTGACCGGCGGCCGCACCCGCTTCGGCCAGGTGCTGCTGGTGGAGACGCTGATCTCGGCGGTCTACCAGCAGCCCGGCGCGATCTCGCCCGCCGTGCCCGAGCTGGAGCGGATCTGCGACCTGTGCCAGGGCCAGATGCGTTCCATCGCCGAGGTCTCGGCGCTGCTGCGGCTGCCGCTCGGCGTGGTCCGCGTCTGGGTGAGCGACCTGGTGGACGCGGGCCGCATCCGCGTGCACGGCGGATCCGTCGCCGTGCGCTCCGGCGGTGGATCGGGCATCGCCGCACCCGCACGACCGAACCGCATGGTTCTGGAGAGGATCCTCGGTGGACTCCGCGATCTCGCCTGACCGCTCCGCGCTGGGCAGTACCCCCGGCGGTATCCCGCTGACCGAGCTCCCGGTCACCTCAGCCAAGATCGTCATCGCGGGCGGATTCGGCGTGGGCAAGACCACCCTGGTCGCCTCCGTCTCCGAGATCACCCCGCTGACCACCGAGGCGGTGATGACCGAGGCGGGCTCCGGCACCGACCCGCTGGTCGACGGCAGCACCAAGACCACCACCACCGTGGCCATGGACTTCGGACGCCTGCACCTCGCCCCCGACCTGGTGCTCTACCTGTTCGGTGCGCCCGGCCAGCGCCGCTTCTGGTTCATGTGGGACGACCTGGCGCGCGGCGCGGTCGGCGCGGTCGTGCTCACCGACACCCGGCGGCTGGCCGACAGCTTCCCCGCCGTCGACTACTTCGAGAGCAGCGGGCTGCCGTTCGTCGTCGCCGTCAACCGCTTCGACGGGGCGCCGAACTACGCCGACGCCGACGTCAGGGAGGCGCTCAGCCTCTCCCCGGGCGTGCCGCTGCTGTGGTGCGACGCCCGCTCGCGGCTGTCCGCCGCGCAGACCCTGGCGGCGCTGGTGGAGCACTCCCTCTCGCTCGAAGAGGACTGAACAGGCAGGACTGGACAGGACTGACGTGCCCAGCCCCGCACCACTCTCTCCAAGGAGCCTTCATTGGCGAAGATACTCATCGTCGGCGCCGGTCAGGCCGGGCTTCAGCTCGCCCTCGGCCTCCAGGGCGACGGCCACGACGTCACCGTGATGACCGACCGCACCCCCGACGAGATACGCGGCGGGCGGGTCCTGTCGACACAGTGCATGTTCGACACCTCGCTCGGCTACGAGCGGGCGCTCGGCCTGAACCTGTGGGACGCCGAGGCGCCCCGGGTCGAGGGCCTCGGCGTCTCGGTCAGCGGCCCGGAAGCGGCCAGGGTCATCGACTGGGTCGGCCGGCTGAACGGCCCGGCCCAGTCGGTGGACCAGCGGGTCAAGATGCCGGCCTGGCTGGAGCTGTTCGCCGAGCGCGGCGGCAAGGTCGTGGTCAACGGCGTCACCGTCTCCGACCTGGACCTGCTGGTGCGCGGCTACGACCTGACGCTGGTCGCGGCGGGCAAGGGCGAGCTGGTGTCGATGTTCGCCCGCAACCCCGAGCGCTCCCCGTACACCGCGCCGCAGCGCGCCCTGGCCGTCTCCTACGTGCACGGTCTCGGCCCGCGTCCGGAGCACGACTTCGCGGCGGTGCGCTGCAACCTGGTGCCCGGCGTCGGCGAGCTGTTCGTGATCCCGGCGCTCACCACCTCCGGCCCCTGCGACATCCTCTTCTGGGAGGGCGTCCCCGGCGGCCCGCTGGACGTCTTCGAGCCCTCGCGCGGCCCCGAGGAGCACCTGCGGCTGACCCTGGACCTGATGCGCAGCTACACCCCCTGGGAGTACGAGCGCACCCTGGGCGGCGTCGAGCTGACCGACCCCGGGGCGACCCTGGCCGGACGCTACGCCCCGGTGGTCCGCAACCCGGTGGGCGAGCTGCCCGGCGGCGGAGTCGTGCTCGGGGTGGCCGACGTGGTGGTCGCCAACGACCCGATCACCGGCCAGGGCTCCAACAGCGCCTCCAAGTGCGCCACCCACTACCTCGGCGCCATCCGCGCCCACGGTGACCGGCCCTTCGACCGGGCCTTCATGGAGGCCACCTTCGAGGGCTACTGGAACTCGACCGCGAGCGATGTCACCGCGTGGACCAACGCGATGCTGGCGCCGCCGCCGGAGCACGTGCTGAACCTGATCGGCGCGGCCGGGCAGCTGCCGCCGGTCGCCGACCGGTTCGCCAACGGCTTCGACAACCCGTCGGACTTCCCGAACTGGTTCTTCACCCCCGAGGCGGCCGAGGCCTACCTCGGCTCGCTGACCCAGGGCTGAGCCACCGGCGCTGAGCCGGGGGGCTGGGCCACGGCCCCGCCCCCCGGCTCACTCCTGCGGCTCCCGGGCCGGGTCGTACAGGTCCGGCTCCAGATAGATCACCCGCGCGGTCGGCTCGGCCGCGCGCACCCGGGCCTCGGCCTCGTTGACGGCGGCGGCGATGCCCGCCCCGGTCGCGTCGGCCGGTACCGCGATCTTCGCGGCCACCAGCAGCTCCTCCGGACCCAGATGCAGGGTCCGCATATGGATCACCCGGTACACCGAGTCGCCGTCCACCAGCGCCGCCCGGATCCGCTCCAGCGCCTCCGGCCCGGCCGACTCGCCCAGCAGCAGCGACTTGGTCTCGGTCGCCAGCACCACCGCGATCGCCACCAGCAGCGCCCCGATCGCCAGCGTCCCCGCGCCGTCCCAGACACCGTCGTGGGTGAGCACCGCCAGGACCACCCCGAACAGCGCCAGCACCAGGCCGATCAGCGCGCCCAGGTCCTCCAGCAGCACCACCGGCAGCTCCGGCGCCTTGGCCGTACGCACATAGCCCGCCCAGGACTGCCGGCCCTTGGTGTGCCGGGCCTCGCCGACGGCGGTACGGAAGGACAGCCCCTCCGCGATCATCGCGAACGCCAGCACCCCCACCGGCCAGTACCAGTCGTCCACCGGATGCGGATGCCTGACCTTCTCGTAGCCCTCGTACAGCGCGAACACCCCGCCCAGGGTGAACAGCACGATCGACACCAGGAAGCCGGACACATAGCGCTCGCGCCCGTAGCCGAACGGGTGCTCGCTGTCGGCCGCCCGCCGCGCCCGCCGCCCGCCGACCAGCAGCAGCACCTGGTTGCCGGAGTCAGCCAGCGAGTGGACGCCCTCGGCGAGCATCGAGGAGGAGCCGCTGAAGGCGAAGGCGACGAACTTCGCCACCGCGATCGCGAGGTTCGCGCCGAGCGCCGCGACCACCGCCCTGCTGCCGCCGGTGGTGCTCATCCGCGCGCGGTGCGGCCGAAGCGGCTCAGGAAGAGGGCCTCCACATGGGCCATGTGCTCGATCTCGGCCGGATCGACGCTCTCGTTGGGCGCGTGGATCAGGGAGCGCGGCTCCTCCACACCCATCAGCACGATCTCCGCCTCCGGGAAGGTCTGCGCGAAGACGTTGCACAGCGGGATCGAGCCTCCCTGGCCCAGGAACGCCATCGGCTTCCCGTAGACCTCGCGCATCGCCGCGTCCAGCGCCGCATAGGCCGGCCCGCCGGTGGAGGCGCGGAACGGCGAACCGGTGGCCTCCGGCTCCACGGCCACCCGCGCGCCCCAGGGCGCGGCGGCCCTCAGATGCTCCGTCAGCGCGTCCAGGGCCTTGACCGGGTCAAGGCCCGGCGGCACCCGCAGGCTCACCCGGGCCCGCGCGCTGCCCGGGATCGCGGCGGCGGAGCCGACCACCGGCGCGCAGTCGATGCCCAGCACGGTCACCGCCGGGCGCGCCCACAGCCGGTCCGCGACCGTGCCGGAACCCGGCAGCCCCACCCCGTCCAGCACCCCGGCGTCGGCGCGGAACCGCTGCTCGTCGTAGCCGACGCCGTCCCAGGTGCCCTCGCAGTCCAGGCCGTCGATGCGGGTGCCGCCGTCCGGGCCGCGCAGCGAGTCCAGCATCCGGATCAGCGCGGCCAGGGCGTCCGGGGCCGCACCGCCGAACATCCCCGAATGCATGTCGCCCTCCAGCGTGGACACGCTGACCACCAGATTGGCGATGCCGCGCAGGGTGACGGTGGCGGTGGGCAGGCCCACCGCGGCGTTGCCGGTGTCGCAGACCAGCAGCACGTCCGCGCGCAGCTCGTCCGCGTGCGGCGGGACGAAGGCCTCCATCCCGCCGGTGCCCTGCTCCTCGGAGCCCTCGGCGGCCAGCACGATCCCCACGGGGATGTCGTCGCCGAGCGCCCGCAGCGCGGTCAGGTGCATCACCACGTTGCCCTTGCAGTCGGCCGCGCCACGCCCGTACCAGCGGCCGTCCCGCTCGGTCAGCTCGAACGGCGGCGAGGTCCAGGCCGCGTCGTCCAGCGGCGGCTGCACGTCGTAGTGGCAGTACAGCAGCACCGTCGGGGCACCGGGCGGCGCCGGGCGGTGGCCGATGACGGCCTGGCTGCCGTCCGGCGTCGGCTCAAGCCGCACCTCGGAGAGCCCGGCCCCGGTGAACGCCGCCACCAGCCACTCGGCGGCCTCCTGGCAGCGCTCCGGCGGGTACTGGCGCGGGTCGGCGACCGAGGGGATGGCCACCAGCTCGGCCAGGTCGGTCCTGGCCCGGGGCATCAGTGCGGCGATGCGGCGGCCCAGATCGTCGTCGTTCGCGGTCATCCTGACTCCTGCCCGGTCCCGGCGGCTGCGGGACGTCCGTGGTGCCCGGCGGCGCCGGGCTGCCGTGCCTCACCAGAATCCCCGTCCCCGCCCGCCCACGCACGCCGGACCCACCCCCCGCAGGGCCGACGGGGCGAAGCCCGCCCGGCCCTGCGGCGGGGTGGGTCAGCGGCGGCGGCCGAGGGTGCGCAGGAAGAGCCGGCCCGCGCGGCCCGCGCGGTCGCTCAGGCGCAGCAGCGGGGCGGTGGCCCACAGGCTGACCAGCGCCACCAGCGCGCCCATGACGCAGTCCAGCAGGTAGTGGTTGCCGGTGCCCATCACCACGAAGGCGATGGCGAACGGGTAGAGCAGACCCAGCGCCCGCACCAGCCGGTGCCGGGCGTGCAGGAAGACCAGCAGCCCGCACCAGAGCGCCCAGCCGACGTGCAGGCTCGGCATCGCCGCGAACTCGTTGCTCATACTGGCCAGCCCGCGCGGGGTGCCGCCGCCGCCGGTGCCCCACCAGCCGACCGTGGAGTGCTCGGCCAGGATGTCGGTGAAGCCGTAGTGGCCGCCCAGCAGCCGGGGCGGCGCGGTCGGGAAGGTCACGAAACCGACCACGCCGAGCAGCGTGGTCAGCCCCAGCCAGGTCCGGGCCATCCGGTAGTGCTCACGGTGCTTGCGCCAGACCCAGAACAGCACGGTGACCGTGATCACGTAGTGCAGCGACGCGTAGATGAAGTCGCCGGGTATGCCGAGCCAGGCGTTCTGCGCGAACAGGTGGTTCAGCGCGTGCTCCGGGCTCAGGTGCAGCCGCCGCTCCAGCGAGAGGATGCGGTGCCCGTGCGCCTCGGCCTGGGCCGGGCTGGTGTGCACCAGCAGCCGGCTCCCGTCGTAGATCGCGTACAGGACCAGCAGCACCTCCCAGCCCCACTTGCGGCGCCACCACTGGCGGCGGGGTATGCGCTCGGAGCTCTCGCCGCCGGGGAGTGCACCGGCGGTGTCACGGACCGTGCCGTTCGACCCGCTGTCGGGCCCGTCGTCGGGCTCGCGGGTGAGGTATGCGTGATCGCTCTTCATGGACTCTCGGGCTTCGGGGCGAGGGTGGACGGGGACCGCACTTCGTGTGCGCCGGACCAGCCGGCACGAAACGGCTCCCGCAATCGGGAACGGCACGCCCCTGCACCTTCTGCGGCTTCCGCCGCCGGACGGCTCTTGGGGCAACCGGTGGAGAACAGCGGGCACGCCGCCTCAGCTGCCGGGCGTTCGGGAATGTCCCCGGACGCCGGGATGTCCCAGGGGTCGGAGCCGATTCGAGAACACCTGAATTTTGGTTGCCACGTGTTCATCTTCTCTTCCGGCCTGTGCGGGCCGTGCACCCGGGTCCCCCTTTGCGGCTCCCGGCGGGCTCCGGGCCCGCGCCCAGCGAAATCACAGGAAGATCCACGCGGGCTCCCAGGAATCGCCCGACAGCCGGTCGGCGGCGTCCCGGCCCTGGTCAGGCCTTGCGTCCGACGCCGGCCCAGACCGAGCGCGGAGTGGTGTCGGCGCCCGGGTCGGGCCGCCACAGCGACGCCGGCACCAGACCAGGTTCGAGCAGCTCGGTCCCGTCGAAGAACCGGGTCACCTGGTCCTGGGTCCGGTAGGTGATCTTGACCGGCATGAGCTGGTCCATGACCGAGGCGGCGCGGGCCATGCCGTTGGCGTTGATGTCGGCGGCCGGCTGCGAGAGCGCCAGATGGCTGCCGGAGGGGACGGCCGCCAGGACCTTGGCCACGATGCCCGCCGGGTCGTCCTCGTCCGGGACGCAGTGCATCAGGCCCGCCATGATCACCCCGACCGGGCGGCTGAAGTCCAGCGTCTGCCGGGCCTCGTCCAGGATCCGCTCGATGTCCCGGACGTCGGCGTGGATGTAGGTGGTGGAGCCGAGCGCGCTGCCGGTCAGCAGGGCCCGGGCGTGGACCAGCACGATCGGGTCGTTGTCGGTGTAGACGATCCGCGACTCGGGGGCGATCCGCTGGGCGACCTCATGCGTGTTGTCGGCCGAGGGGAGCCCGGTGCCGAGGTCGAGGAACTGCCGGATGCCCACCTCGGCGGTCAGGTGGCGCACGGCGCGGCCGAGGAAGGCGCGGTTGGCCCGGGCGTTGTGGGTCACCGGGTTGCCGGTGGCGATGATCCGCTCGGCCACCTCGCGGTCGACCGCGTAGTTGTCCTTGCCCCCCGGGTAGTCCCGTAATTCGTACATCTGTACGAGAGGGCGGCGCACTATGGCATCCATGGCGATGAGGGTAGCTCCTGGGCCGGTGACTCCGTACGACGGGTGCGGCATGTGCCTGCTTGGCACACGCCGACTCAGCCGCAGTACTGACACTACGTCAAGCCCAGAGGTCCAGGAAAAGAAGACCCTGGGGGTGGCCGCTGACGTAGGCGGACACATCATCGGCTGGGCTGACGACTGGGAGACGAGCGGGGGCACCGATCCCCGCCAGCGCAAGGGACTCGGCCCGTGGCTCCGGGGAGAGAAAGGCCCGTACGACGGGGTGGCTGCTTCGGCAGTGGACCGCATTGGGCGCAACCTCCGGGATGTGCTCAATACTCAGCACGACCTTACCGATCTTGGACGCGTCATCGTCACGGGTGATCACCAGGGAATCTGGGTATTCCCCGATGATGAGAACGATTTCACGATGAAGGCGTGGGCTTCCCAAATGGAGCTGCGGAGCATCCAGCGTCGCTGTGCGGATGACACGGTGCGAAGCCGAGAGGCAGGCGAGCCCAAGCAGCGTCCGAGCTACGGGTACATTTTCAAGCGTGCGAATGGCCATGGAAAGGTGATCAGCGTCGACCTGGACGAGGCAGCGATGGAGCCCCTGTGGCCCGTAGTGGAGAGGATCTTGGGAGACACTACCGACACCATCACGGTCTCGACCGAGGCAGCACGACTGACGCGTGACGAAGTGCTCAGCCCCGCTGACCGGCTGGCTTTCAACTACGGCCGACCGGTGAAGGGCAGTCCCTGGACCGCCAAGTCCCTGCATCTGATCCTCACCAGCTGGGCTGCACTGGGGTACCTCCTGCACAACGGTGTACCCGCTATCGGTGCGGACGGGCGGCGCATTCGTCTCTCGCAGCACCAGCATTGGGACGAGCAGACACGGCTTGCGCTCATTGAGAAGACCGCGCCGAAGAGGAAGGGCAGCCGGGCCCCGAAATCGACCCGACTGCTGTCCGGTCGCGGGGTATGCGGGAATTGCTCCGCGACGCTGTACGTGGGAGGGCGATCGGGGCCGGATCACGGATGGGGGTGCACGGCACGGGTTCGAGGGATTCCCGGGTCTCAGCACTGCACACCCGCCCCGAGTATCTACGCCAGCGTATTGGACGCAGGGGTTACGGATTGGTTTTTGGCCCGCTATGGGGACGCCGAGGTGATGCGCACGGTCTTTGATCCCGGTACCGGATACGCCGCCCGGATCAAGACCATGGAGGCGGATCAGCAGCGCCTACGCGAGGACCGCGCCGCCGGGCTCTACGGCTCGCCCGCTGACACCGACTGGTACCGAGAGACCTATGGCCGCCTCAGTGCGGAGATTGCGGAGCTGTCGGCCCTGCCTGAGCGGCCCGCCGGTATGCGCCGGGTGCCGTCCGGGCGGACGATCGGCCAGGTATGGCGGGAGGCCCGAGATGATGCCGCGCGGCGGGAGCTGCTGATCCGCTATCAGGTCAAGGTCACTCTCTGGCCCGAGGTCGCCGAGCAGACCGGGCCGCGCTACACGGTCACCGGCATGTCGGGAAAGTTCCTGGGTCTGGCCGCATAGCCGAAGGGGTCCACACGGAATCTGCCGTGTGGACCCCTTGCTCATGCCTCAGCCAGCGCCGCCACCCCGGGCACCAGATGACGGACATAGACCCCGCCCATGTCTTGCACCTCCACCACGCGCGCGATCAGGTCGGCCCGCAGAGTACCGAAGGCTGCCCCCGTCACCGCGTCAGCCGTGGTCGGCCCCAGCACTTCCACCAGGGTCCACGGGCTCACGTCAAGAACCCACTCGCCGACATGCGGGGCCTGCCGCAGCCGGAACTCCAGGGCCGACCCGGACGCTGACGCTCGGCTGATCACCACGGGCAGCGCCGGACCGTCAGTCACCAGCTTCCACACCCCGGAGGGGTCGCGCTGCAAGGCCCCGCCGTCCCTGGCCAGCTCGAAAATCGCCGCCCCCACACCCGAGGCCAGACACCACCTCGGACTCAGATCCCCATCGGGGTGCCGCACCCCATGCACCGACACCCAGCCCACCAGGTCAGCCCCCATGGCGATCACCCGCATGACCATCCCCAGGTGACCGCTGACCCTCAGCCCGCGATGGTCCGCGCCGTACCCCACCCGCCAGCCCGGTGGCGAGGTCACCCCCACCGGCTTCAAGATCAACATCTCGCAGCCGGCGGCGAGTCCATGATCCATTACCCCGCCCTGGATCCCGCCGCGCCCCACCCACCCACCCCGGCCGCAGCTCCCGGGCAAGCTCGCGCTCGGTCGCAAGGTCGGCGGCGATTCCCGCAGCTACGAGAGCTTCCGCAGGCGAGTGCCCGCAGTGGACGTACCGCCACCGCCGCTCGACCACCACACTGTCACCGGCCTCCGCCACCGAGCGCGCCCCCGTGTGCTGCGCGCGCTCAGCCCGCAGGCGCCCGTAGGTGGTGGAGTAGGCCCGGGTCTTGGTCACGCAGTGCCCCCGGTAGCCCAGCGCGTGAGCCCACGCCCGAAGACGCAGGTGCTGCAACTCGACCAGGCCGCCCAGCCTCCAGCACGTACCAACCAGCGCACGGACGTGATTGGAGGCGCGCAGCGCCCGCACCTGGCTTGCTGCCACCAGGCGCCGATCCAGCGTCCCCGCCTCCGCATCACCCACGCTCACCGACACCGACTTGCCGACGTACTTGGCGAGGTAGCCAGCCATCTGCCCATCGGTCAGCGCCGAGGCCAGAGCACGCACGTCCAGCTGGTCACCGAACTTCAGCGCCCGGGCGCCGTAGGCCGCAGACTCCGGCACTGGCACCGACACAGCCCCCGCCGCCGACCGCACCGCCTCCACCAGCACCCCGGCCGACGCCCACCCCGGCGGAGCCTCAGCGGGCCCGTCCGGACCATCCAGCCGGATCACCGCGTGGAAATGCACCGCGCCACGGCGCTGGTACTCCGCCACCTTCACCGCAGACACCCGCACCACCCGGCGCACCGCCGACCGGCCCACACCCCCCGCCCGCGCCAGCCGGTGATACAGAACGTCCGTGAACCTGGTCCACAGGACCCCGGCGTGCGCGTGCCACAGCACGTGCCCCGGGTAGTCGTAGCAGCCCGCGCACACCGGCTGCCCCACCAGCGGATCCGCCGCCTCATGAACCCGGCCGCACCCCACCGGCACCCCGTGCCCACACACACCCCGCCCAGCCGCGTGGCACGAGCCCTCACGGTGCACCCGGCCGAAGGAAGGCGCCGTCAGCGTCACGAACACCCGGGGATGAGCAGCCACCCCCGCGCCGATGCCCTTGCCGCCCGCCAGGCCCGCCCGAACCAGCTGAAACGTGTCCCCCGCGTACTGGTACGAGCACGGCTGGCACCGTGACGCCCGCCGGTTGCGGCACCGCACCGCCAGCCGCTCACCCGGCTCACCACACGTCGAGTACGACCGCAGCACCTCACCCGTGGCCGAGTCCACCGCCACCGTGCTGCCCGACAGATACACCGGACGCGCACACCCCCCGGTCGCGGTCACCTGCTCAACCCACCGCGCCAGCCCCGGCATCTGACCCAGGCGCACCAGGTCCCGCTCCACCGTGCCCAGCCCAGCCAGACGATCCAGCCCAGCCAGGTAGGCACGGCGAGCAGACACACTCCCAAACGGACCACTGCTGTCGCGGTCCACATCAACAGTCACGGTCATGGCGGACGACTCCACTTCGGGGGGACACGCCGCCCGGGCCACACCAGGAACCACCCAGTGCGACCGAGGCCAGCAACGAGACGAACAGGGGCACGGACGGGGGCAAGGACGGCTGGTCGTGGTCGCATGGGAACTCCAGTTCGAATAGAGAGGCTAGGAATTGCTGTGCGTCAGGGCCGAAACGACCCACTCAACGGCGGTGATGATCGGCGCCGCGAACGGGGTCCACTGCACGTAGAACCCGCACAGGAACAGCATCAGCGCCTGGATTTTCCCGACCTCGCCGGAGCGCACCATCATGAACGCGACGATGCACAGGACAACCTGAGTCGCCCGGATCATGCCCATTACCCCTCCTCCGTCCGGTGCCCGGCCCAGCCCAGCCCCGACAGAACCGGCGTGAGGGTGGCGTACTTCTCAGCGGTGCGCCGAGCCTGGTCCGGGGTCACCAGGACCGAGCGGGCCCGCATCCACGTCCCGTCGTCCGTCACCGCGATCGCCACGCCCTGCTCGGTGTCACTGATCAGCTGGGCAGCCGCCACCGCGTCCGGCGCCAGGTCGCCGAGCGTCATCTCTGCCGTCCCCTTGTCGAGGACCCGGTGACAGACCCGGCCGGACAGCTGCGCCCGCAGCGCGGTGACGCCCGGACCCAGATCCGAGCCCACACGCTGCCCCGCCACGATCAGGTGCACACCCAGCGCGGCACCCAGCTGACCCAGCCGCAGCAGCGCCGTGGACACCTGCGCGACTATCGCCTTGTCCGCGCTGCCCGCCGACAGATAGAGCTCCGCCACCTCATCTACCAGCACAATCACCGCAGCCGGCCGTTTCGGCTCCGGCAGCTCCCAGATACTCCGAGCCCCCACCGACCGGCACAGCGCCATCCGGTCCAACGCGATCTCAACCAACTGCGACAGCAGATCCGCAGCCTCGTCCCGGGTCGTCGCCAGAGCCGACAGCCGCGCCTCAAAAAGGCTCAGTTCCATGCCGCCCTTCAGGTCGATGCCGACCAGCGCGACCGGCTGCGCCGCCCACTGCGACACCAGCGCCGCCATGAGCGTGCTCTTGCCGGAGCGGGTGGCACCCACGATCAGCCAGTGCGGTGAACGCCGCAGATCCACCACCCACTGCGCACCGTCCTCCCACCGGCCCACCACCGCCCGAAGCAACTGCCCAGCGGCGGCCGAGTGCGGCACCCACGGCACCGACAGCGGATCCCATGCCGTCGCGGTCACGGTCACCCACCCACGCTCCACCGAGGTGATCCGCACCGCGTGCACCCGCCACGCATGCGCCAGCGCCACCGCCGCACCCACATACATCTCCGGGGCCTGCCCCGGATGCAGCCGCACCCGCACCACCAGGCCACCCGGCCGGAACCGGACCACACCCAGCCGGGGCGCCATCGTCTTGATCGCGCGGCCCTTGACCATCACACCCCCCAGCACCCGCACCGCCGGACGCTTGGTCACCGCCAGATCCTGGAGATCCGTCAGCCGGTGCCACGTCCAACGCAGCCGTACGACCGCCCTCGGGTAGCCCCACACTCGCCACCACAGGCGCGGCGCCCGCGCCATCAGCACCGGCGAGAACACCGACAACGCCACCAGCGCAACAGCAGCCGCCACCAGCAGCCACACCCCGAACGGGATCCCGCCCGACGTCGCCGCCCTCTTCACCGCAGGGTGCGCCAGCGCCGGATGCGACCGGATCTCGCACGCCATCCCCACCAACGCCCCGCACCCACTCGTGATTGCACTCATGTCACTCCACCTCCGTTGCGATCTTGTTGATTGCGTCCTGCGTCACCACGACCGTCCGGCAGATCTGATCCGCCCACGTCTGCGCCCGGACCTGGAAGATCGGCCGCACGTAGCCGAAGAACAGCCCGCCGATGTCGAGCACGTGCAGCAGGCTCCGCAGAACCGAACGCGCCGGACCCACCGGTGCCCCCGTGTCCTCATCCACCAGGACGATCCGCAGCAGCCGCTGCCCCACCGACTGACCGGTCCGGCCCCGCTGCGCTGCCTGCCACACCAGGAACACGACACCCAGCAGCCAGTACAGGACCGGGAACACGGGCGCCATGTGCACACCGCAAACCAGCGCCACCGCCTCCACCAGCGCGAAAACCGGCCTGGCAGCGAACAGCACGATGCTGTACGTGGTGGCGATACCGCCCGCGATGCTCAGCTCAATCAGCGCCGCCGACGCCCGCGTGGACCAGTCCGCCAGCCCCGGGATCGGCACCCGCGCCCGGGGCCCACGCTCCCGCTCCGGCAGTTGCGCCCCCGGCACCCACCAGCCCCCGCTCACGACCCCTCCACCGGCAGGACCAACGGCGGCAGTTCCACACCGTTCTCCGCAGCGTCATTGACGATCACCGTCTCCAGGTCCCGCGCCAGCCCCGCCGCATCCTGCGCCATCGACGCCACCAGCACATAGATGAAACGGAACTGCTGCACTTCCAGGCCCGCCGACAACTCCGCGCCCAGCTCACCCAGGTCCATCAGCCGCTCACGCAGATCCCGCCAGTCCCGGCCAGCCGCAGCGCCGCTCACTTCGCACTCCCGGCCGCAGGCTTGCCCGCCGCGACCGGCTGCGCAGGCACATCCGGAGCGCCGCCCGGAGCCACCGCATCCGCGCGGTAGGACATCCCCGCCCGCCCGGCGATCTCCCACATGAACGCCGTCAGACCCCGGAAGATCACGTACGTGCCCGGCGCCAGGCCCACAGGCTCACCCGGCACCGCCACCTCGATCAACGCCGCCCGCCCGTCCTGCGGGGCCAGCGCCACCGCCACCGACCACGTCGGCACACCGTCCCGGTCCGCCCGCTGCACCCCCTCCAGGTCTGTCTTCGGCGTCACCGCCACACACAGCGCAGGCCCCAGCCGCGCCTGCTCCACCGGAATGTTCCTTAGCGTCATAACCCGCTCCCAGCAGGCAAGATGACGATCCCAAAGGGTAGTCGTCATGATGAATTTGACGCTGTGAGCATGCGCGCCCTTGACCCTTGCTGCAAGGGGGATTCATCATGACGACAGCTGAATCTGTGCCACCCGAAGCCCGGACCTGCGCTAACCTCGGTCGAAAATATGTTCGATACTTGAGCCGCCGACCAGGACGACCATCCGCCAGACAAGGGGACGTGCCATGGCCACCATCAAGCCCAAGCCCATGCACCATCAACTCGCCGACACCCTGCGCCAGGCCATCCGGCGAGGTCGATGGGCCCCCGGCAGCCAAATCCCCACCGAGCCGGTCCTCAGCCAGCAGTACGGCGTCTCCAGGGCCACTGTGCGCCTCGCAGTCCAGACCCTGCGCGCCGAAGGACTGCTGGACGTCGTCCAGGGGCGCGGCAGCTTTGTGCGCGCAGCCCGCGACGAGGCCCCGCGCACCACCATCCAGCGCGCGGTGACGCGCACCTCAGCCTCCTACGGCACCAGCGCCGACGAGTGGACCGACGTCGAGACCCCCTCCGTCTCACACGTCGGGATCGACCACACAGCCGCAGCCCGCCTCGCCATCCCCGAGGGAGAATCCGCATTCCTCATCGAGCGCCTGCTCGCCCACCCCAGCGGCGCCCGCATACGGCACACCATCCTGCTGCCCATGGAGGCCATCACCGGCACCCCCCTGGCCAGCCCGGCCACGGACGTCACCGCAGCGTTCGCCTTCCTGCACCTGGCACACCGTCACGGACACCTGGAGTGGGCCGAGACAGTCAGCGCCCGCATGCCGTCCCCGGACGAGCGCGCCGCACTCCAGATCCAGAACGCGGACGCGACGCCCCTGCTGATCTCACACCGCATCACCCGCACCCAGGCCACCGGCCGACCACTCATGCTGGAGACCACCACCACCCCCGCCACCAGCGTCGATTTTGCCTTCACCACCCGCCCAACCCGCCCGGCGCCCCGGACCCCCGTCTGAACTGCCCGCAGCAGGCGTCGAATAGTTGCTTCACTTGCTCAAGGGCGGCGCATCCGCGCCGCCGGGCGGCCCCGCCGCCCGGCCGGGCTGCGGCCTGCGGCCGGTCCCGGCCGACGGCAGGCCGCCCCGCGCGCAGACACCACCCCGACCCCGGAAGCCTCGAACCCTCACAGACGATGGCCGGGCCCGGACGGCAGGCGCGGTGCGGCCCCGACCACCGGCTGCGGTCCGCAGTGCTTCCAGTACCCCCGAGCAGCCCGGCGCAGCTGCACCAGCGAGGTCTCACAGGGCCCTGACCAGCCGAAACGGGCACCGCCCCCGCCGGCCTTTTGCCTACGCCAGCCTCGGTTCACCCGCCCGTGGCCAGCCCCTTCTCCAGGACCTCACGCAGCCGGGCCGCCGCATCCAGCGTCACCGACACCACCACCAGCCCCGACCCGTCATCAGCCCACCGAGCCTGCGCAAACGCGCCCCCGTTCGCCAGCCCCAGCTCCGCGAACGTCTCATTGAGAGCCTGCGCATGGCCCCGCGCCCGCAGCCACGCACCCTCATAGTCCACCCCGGGAAGCACAGGCCCCCCACCCAGCAGGAAGTACCCGCCGCCGTCCCCGCGATCAGGAGGGCGGTCGTCCTGCCCGAACTCATCCTCATCCATCCGGTGCTCTCCCCGTCCCCGCGCCTCACCACGGCAGGCATATGCCGCAACGCGCGATCACTCCAGCGTCGCACACAGCACCGACATCACCACGGACAGCGGAAAAAGATACGCGCAAGTCGATTTTCGGCCCACCCGCCACAACCCACGCCAACAGCCCCAGCCACACCCCGAAGGGCACAGCCAGGGCCGAAGTTGACCACAGCGCGGCTACGCGGTGACCGCCCCCGCGCGTAACAGGCGGGCGAACTCACCGAAGCCCAGCCGCTCCGCCTGGTCCGCCAGTTCATCCAGCGCCGTCACCCGGTCCGGCCACTGCTGGCCCGGCTGGAGCAGCCACCAATACTGGGCGACACGCACCGGGTCAGGCAGGTCCGCAGGCGCCCCGGCATCCACCTGATGGGCCCGGCCGACCCGGTAGCCCTGCCCCCACATGTCCATCATCAACAGCTTCAGCTTGACCGTGGCCTCGCTGTCGCTGGTGAGCGAGGACCGCAGAACCTGCGCCATCGGCTCGACCCTGTAGAAGTCCACCGCCGTACCCGCCGACGCCATCATCAGCCGAGGCGAGACACCCGCGCAGTCCCAGAGCGATTCATCTCGCGACGCCAGCGCCGCAGCCATCACATGATCCATCAGCCGCTGCTCACGCTCTCGTGCCATAACCACTCTCTCTCGGGAACGGGAGCCCCGGCCGTCCGGAGGGAAGGGGGGAGGGGAACGGCCGGGGCAGTCTTGGATGTCCGCTCAGCGGACCGTGACACCAGTCGGCCGGGAAGTCTTCCCCTGGCCGTTGTTCCGGGACCGGATCACCGTGCCCGCCTCAAGCAGCATGTCCCGCATCCACGAGGGGGAGCGGCCCACCTCTTCGGCGAGCTCCTTGACGGTCAGATCCTCTGCCTCGTCGTACCGCTTGCGGTAGGAAGCGGCCAGGGCCGTTCGCTTCGGCCCCTTCCTCACCTGCTCGCCCGCAGCGAGCCTCAAATCCGTCTGGTCAGACATCGACAACACCTTTCCGCGCCGACGGCGCTAGAAGAACTGCTCAGGGGAACGCAGCGGGCGTATGGCCGGGCGGTGCGTGCCCGCCAGCACGTTCGAGTAGCGGCACTCCATACGGAAGGTGCAGCTCTGACAGGTGAACAAGCGCACCGTGCCGCGCGGGCCCTCCATCGCCCCGTACGCCGTCACCGGCACCCCCGATGACTCGCACTTGAAGCACTCGCCGAGCGTCCAGACGAAGGCCGCCAGCCACTCGACTACGCTCACCTCTCACCCGGCCGCACCGGGTGGAACCCGCACACGAGCGTGTCAACGCCCCGCACCCGCGCCGTCCGCGCCTTGGGCAGGTACACCCGACCTCGGCAGTACCCGCACCGCACCGGCCGACCGCGACCCCCCAGCGGCCCGGGTAAACGCCAGCGACTCCCCATGATGGTCACTCCTCTCCATCGTTCGACCAACTACCGAACACCTCAGCGAACTCGCCAGCGTCGGCAAAGAACGCGTAAGCCAGCAGCAACTCAAGCTCCGCCGCACGCCCCGCGTCCAGCGCCGCGCGCAGCCCGGCCAGATCCCTGTTCAACGCGTCCAGCAGAGCGTGCCTACCGGGGGCTGTCATCAGCTGTGCTCCGCGTCGATATGACGGGCCATCAGCACTCGGTAGTCGCCAGCGCCACTCTCGTTCCCCGCGCGCTTCCTGACCTTGATTGCCTTCATGTAGGAAGCGCAGGCATCGCACCCGCGCACGGGAACCGGCGCAGGCGGCGGGAACCCGAAATCGAACGGCCGCTCCACCTGCTTGCGACGCGCCCGCCCAGTCACAGGCCCCACCTGCTTGAGGCGTTCAACTCCGCCACGCGGGAACGCAGTTCCTCCGCGCGCTCAGCCTGGTGCAGGTGGCCGAGTGGCACCTCCCACTCCAGGCCACCGCCCGAGGGGCGGAGTACCGCGTACGTCCGCCCCAGCGCCATGACCCGCCCCACTCGGTCAAGCCGCCCGTCGTACGCCAGATCCCCAACGGCGGGAAGCTCCACCGCCGTTGCCGTTGCCGTTTCCTCCGCCGCTCGGCGCGAGAGGCAGGGCGTCCCTGGTGTCCCCTCGCCGTTGGCGGGCGGTAAGTCGAGATTGCTCACGGTAGCTACCTCCGAGTAATCGCATCGAAGCGACCCAGGCGGCCCAGCAGCTCAAATCAGACGGCGGGGGGCACGGATATGCCCCTGACGCAACGTCAAGATCACTTAGGCGAGCAGTTGGACTGCGCTCTGCAATCATGCTCCCGTGTTGACTCAGTCCGCAACCACACATCTGCAATTTCAAAATCTGCAACTGTGCAGTCTGCATCGTCTCGGTCGAAGCTCCTGGACTGTGCAGCACGTCAAGAGGCAGACTGTGCCTGTCCGTAGAAGGAGGCAGCATGGCCGAGGGGCCACGTCCGACCATCCGGGGTCGCCGTCTGGGCTCCGAGCTCCGCCGCCTGCGAGAAGCGGCTCGCAAGTCGACCGACGACGCCGCTGCGGTCTTGCAGTGCTCCCGCGCCAAGATCAGCCGTGTGGAAACCGGCCACAACGGGATACGCCGCCTGGACCTGGGGATCCTGCTGGACTTCTACGAAGTCACCGACGCAGAGACCCGGCAGGCGCTTGAAGACCTTGCCCGGGAAAGCAGGAAGCGCGGTTGGTGGCACGACTATGGCGACACCATCCCCCCGGCCTATGCGGACTATCTGGGCATGGAGGAACAGGCTCGGTACATTCGTACTTGGGAGCCCATTCTGGTGCCAGGACTACTGCAAACCGAAGGCTATGCGCGGGCAATCCTTGATGCTAATCCGGCCATCACGCGCCTGGGTGACCCTGATTCGTTCGTCAAGATTCGAGCGAACCGCAAGGGCGTGTTGACGAAGGACTCTCCAGTCCGCCTCTCGGTAATCATTTGGGAGCCCGTTCTTCACTGTGCTGTTGGTGGTGAGACTGTACACCGCGAGCAATTGCGGCACCTTGTCGAGATGGGACAGCTTCCGAACGTCACTATTCAGGTCGTTCCGCTCAGCGTTGGCGCCACGGCAGGCACATGCGGTGCGTTTGTACTCTTCAGCTTCGCTGACTCTCCGGTGCCAGGGGCAGTGTTCCTGGAGACGCTGACCAGCAGCCAGTATCTTGAGGAGGCGCGCGAACTCGACGGCTATGGAATGGTCTTCGACTGGCTGCGGTCTTCGGCGCTCAA
>Ga0302311_10002422_pt1 | contig 21229 bp, 13 predicted proteins | sample III_Palsa_N1_3_FD_200449 | JGI IMG/M metagenome (GOLD analysis project Ga0302311, IMG submission 200449) | Peat permafrost microbial communities from Stordalen Mire near Abisko, Sweden - III_Palsa_N1_3 | ecosystem: Environmental > Terrestrial > Soil > Palsa > Peat permafrost | place: Sweden... | reverse complement strand
TGCTGGCGGCCAGGTAGCGTGAGTGTGGCGCGGCTGGCTCGCTCGCCGCTCATGTTCTGGGCTTCGCCGAGAACGAGGATGGCGAGATCGGACTGGCGGATGAGAGCGACGGCGTGGTCGAACTCGGCGGCGCGGGCCTGATCGGTGAGAAGCGTGGGTTTGGGCTCGGGTGCCTGATCGTCGAAGATAGACGGCTGTCCGCGGGCGATCTCTACGCCTTTGGTGGTCAGGAGATTCACATTGGGAAGCTTGGCTCGGAGGCCTTCGACGACGGTAATCGTGTCAGCAGGATTGCCGTGCAGTGACCAGGAGCCGAGGGTGTCGACGCCGGAGTCTCCAAGCGGGCCGATGACCGCGATGGTTTTAAGGGATTTGGAAAGTGGAAGGAGCGAGTCCTGATTGCGCAGGAGGACAGCGGATTGCTCGGCGGCACGGCGAACGCTTTCACGCTGTGCTGTGGAGACTTGCTCAGCCTTATAACGATCGAGATCGACGTAAGGGTTGGTGAAGAGTCCGAGACGGTACTTGAGAGCGAGGATGGGCCGGACAGCGTCATCCAACTGCGCAGGCTTGATGGCCCCGGACTGGAGCAGTGCGGGAAGCTGCTCGCGGTAGAGAGAGCTGGTCATCTCCATGTTGATGCCGGCGGTGAAGCTGCGTGCGGCGGCATCGGCGGGGCCTTGCGCGAGGCCGTGGGTGGTGAGGCTCTTGACGGCCTCCCAGTCGCTGACGACGAAGCCTTTGAAGCTCCACTGATCGCGCAGGACATCCGTCATGAGCCAGCGATTGCCCGTAGCGGGAACGCTGTTGAGGTCCATGTAGGCGGACATCACCGTAGCCGCGCCGGCAGCGATGGCCGCGTGGTAGGGACGAAGGTAGACGTTGTGCAGGGCGTCTTCAGAGAGATCGACGGAGTCGTAATCGCGGCCGCCGAAGGGAGCTCCGTAGCCGCCGAAATGCTTCACGCAGGCGAGGATGTGATCGGGTGCGCCGATGTAGGGCCCCTGAAAGCCATGGACCTGGGCGGCGGCCATCTGTTCGCCGAGGTAGGGGTCTTCGCCGGCGCCTTCCATGATGCGTCCCCAACGCGGATCGCGGGCGATGTCTACCATTGGCGAGAACGCCCAGTTGATTCCGGCCGCGGACGCTTCGCGGGCGGCCATGGCCTGCGCGTGTTCGGCTAGTGTTGGGTCCCACGAAGCAGCTAGCGCGAGTGGGATGGGACCGATGGTGCGGAAGCCGTGAATGACGTCATAGCCGAAGAGCAAAGGGATATGGTGCGGCGATTGAGTGACGGCGATGTGCTGGAGTTCGTTGATGCGGACGGGATCGGTGAAGAAGAGGAAAGAACCGACCTGGCCCTTGACGGTGAGGTCGTCAGCTTGCTCGCGGGAGGTGTACTGTCCAGCTGCCTGCTCGAGTTGACCTACCTTCTCGGCTGTGGTCATCTTCTCGAGGAGACTGTCGGCAAACTGCTTGGCCTGGGCGTCGGTGATGGGGGCTTGCTGGGCGTAGAGAGTTGTTGCCGCGGCAAGAGCGAGTATGGGAAGGACGGTTTGAAGACGCAACGAGGATCTCCTTGCAGATGCAGCGCTTCCCTGCTCTTGGCAGAGAGAGTCATAGAGGCGCCGCGGCTAGAACAAGAGTTTGAGGACGAACTGGAACTCGCGTGGATTGTATCCCCAACGCGTAGAGGTGAACTGGCCAAAGGAACCGTCGCCAAGACCGGAGTCAGGGTTGTTGAAGGTGGGGGTGTTGGTCAGGTTGAAGGATTCCACGCGGAATTGAAGCTTGACGTTCTCGTGTATGGGAAAGGTCTTGAAGCCGGAGACGTTGAGCGTGCGCGCGTGCGGGCCGTAGATGAGGTTGCGGGCTGAAGGTACATACGAGCCGAAGGTCTGTTCGGCGAAAGCGCAGGTATTGAAGAAAAAGCCCGGGGTGTGGATGTTGCTCTGAGTGTATGCGGGGTTGGTGCCATACTTACACGGCACACCGGGTGCTAAAGCGTAGGGATTGCCGATGCGCAAAGCGCGCTCGGCACCGCCCGCGACGCCGGTATTGGATTCGGCGGTGTCATCGGTGATGCTGAAGGGCAGGCCTGTGGATTGGATCCAGATGGCGTTGGCCTGCCAGCCTTTGATGACGCGGGCCTTGAAGCCGTGGGCACTCTTGCCGAAGGGGAACGAATAATTGAGCAGCAGAGCGAATCGGCTGCGGACGTCGAGGTCGGAGTTGCCATAATCGATGCGGCTTAGCTGGGACGGGATAACGCCGCCGCCGGTGGCTCCGACCGCATAGTTAGGAGCGTTGTTGAGCCCGTGGGCCCAGGTGTAGTTCGCGTTGAGGCCGAGGTCGTTGGTGAAACGATGGAGCACGGTGGTCTGCAACGCGTTGTAGCTGGAAGAACCTCCCGAGATCATCTCATTGACGGTGGTCAGATTGGGAAATTGACTGTAGAAGGGGTAGCTTTGCGGAAAGATGTTGGCGGTCGATGGTGGAGCGAGATTGAGATCGGGGTTCTGGCGCAGATGCCGGCCAAGTTCGCCAACATAGGTGATTTGGACCGAGCTTTTGTGGATTTCGCGCTGCAAGGTGAGATTGTACTGCTCAATGTATTCGGACCTATAGTGAGGATCGATGCCGGCGAGAGTGAAGTTGGCTATGTTGGTGGAGTTCAGATTGAAGGGCGGTTGGACCGAGGGGATGGGCAGACCCTGAGCAAGCGTTGTGGTGTTGTAAACGGATTGGTAGTTATACACATATGGGGCGTTGCCGAGCGACGTCTTGGCACCGCTGTTGATCGGAATATATGTCAGTCCAAATCCCCCTCGCAGAACGGTCTTTGGATCGGACGAGAAGGCGAACCCTAGTCGCGGCGCAAGATTCGAGTAGTCGGTATTGACGCCAGCAGTGGCGCCGGCGTTGACACCAGGAACAAGCAGCGTTGCGGTATAGGGGTCGAAGTTGGAGATGTGGTTGTGAGCTTCGACGAAGGGCGTGAAGAGGTCGTAGCGAATACCCATATTCAGAGTAAGGCGGGGCACGACGCGCCAGTCATCCTGCACGTATCCGCTTGGCTCCCACACGCGGAAGGCTGGTGCGACGAGCTGGTTCGACCGCTGCGCCTCGTAGACGGTTCCGCGCAGGAGGCAACCGAGCGGCGCGCAAGAGTTGGTACCGTTGTAGAGCGGGCAGGTTGACGAAGACGAGCAGGTCCCAATGGTGAGCAGGCCCGCACCGTAGGAGCTTTGCGCCGCTGTAGCGTAGCGGCGAATGAGAGATGCACCCCACTTGATGCTCTGCTTGCCGTGCTGTAGCGTGAACTGGGCGTTGGCCTGGTAGGTGTTGTCGCGATCGTCAAGCGGAAGGAAGATGCCGTCGCCGACCGTGGAGTAGCCCTGGGGCGAGACCGGTGTGAGAGCGGAGGTGTGGATGTCTCCAGTATTGCCGCCCTTGAGGCCGAGTGTGGTCCCTAAGTTCAGGCCGTAGTTGAGCGGCAGGGATTGATTGTCGATGTAGGTGTAGCCGACACGGAACTCGCCGAGCAGGTTCTGTGAAAAGAGGTGAACATAGTCGATCTGCGCATTCTGATCGAGCTGCTGAGACGTTCCGGCGAAGGAGTAAAGATTGCCACCGGGGGCAATGCCGCTGACCCGTGTGCCTCCCGTGATGGTGCCGCAAGAGCCAGGTGTCGTGCAGGCGCCGCTGGGGTTCGGATTGGCGACGGAAGCGCCAACCAGAGTGCTTGTGATAGGCAATGATCCCGGAACGACGTTGTTGCCCTGGTTGACGGAGTAGCGGACGAAGGCGCGATCGCCGTTGTTGAGCGCGTAGTCCACGCGGGCGTCGCCTACCTGGGAGTTATGGATCTGATTGGCGGTATAGACGAAGTTGCGGGCTGTAGCCGTGTTGCCGCTGGAACAGGGAGTGAACTTACCGTTCTGATAGTTCGGTTGCGGATAAAGCTGAAAGTAAGCCAGGCCAATGGGATCGATAGCAGTGCTGGGAACGTTGCTGTGGACGATATCCGTGAAGTAGCCGATGTTGCCTGGCTGCTGCTCGAGGCAGGTGGGAACGGTGGACAGGTTGGTGAAGCCCATAACCTGGCGAAAGCCTTCGTAGTCCGCGAAGAAGAACAGCTTGTTGTGGAAGATGGGGCCGCCGAGCGAGGCGCCGTACTGGTTCTGCCGGAGTTCGGTGTGGGAGATAGCAAAGTAGTTGGTCGCGTCCGTGATGTCGTTGCGCAGGAACTCGTAGGCAGTGCCGTGATACACGTTGGTGCCGCCCTTGGTGATGATATTGATGATGGCACCGGCAGCGCGGCCAACTTCAGCCGTGTAGAGATTGGTCTGTACGCGGAACTCCTGGATGGCGTCGATGTCGGGGCGGACGCCGATGGCGCCGATGATGCGCTCATTGTTGTCGAGGCCGTCGATGAGCTGGTTGTTGGCGTTTTCATCCTGGCCGTTGGCCGAGACCGACGAGGTAAGGCGGCGGTCGTCCGGGCGGCTGCCGCTGGAGAGCGCGTTGGGCGGCCCTTCATTGGTGCCGGCAAGAATCTGCGCGAGTTCCATAAAGTTGCGCCCGTCCAGCGGGAGGTCTTCGATCTGCCGCTCGGTGACGACGGTGCCAACCACGGAGCTATCCGTCTGAAGCTGCGGTTCTACGGTGCCGACATCGACTGTAACGGTGGCGCCGATCTTGAGGTTGGCGTCAATACGCGTACGGTCTCCTCCCGAGAGGGTGATCTCGGGAACGGTGTAGGTTTCAAATCCGGCACTCTCAATGGTGACCGTGTAGCGGCCAACAGATAGAGATGAGACTAAGAACTCTCCGGCACTGTTGGACTTCTGCTTGAGCGTGACGCCCGTATCGATGTTCGTCACCGTAATGGCGGCGCCCGGGATGACGGCGTGGGTGGCGTCGGCGACGCGACCGAGTATATCGGCGGTTTCAACCTGGGCGAGCGCGGAGCAGGAAAAGCCGAGGCAGACGAGAAGAGCCATCACGAGGTTGCAGCGAACTGTCGCGGTGTGCCGGCGGAGTCGCACCATGGAACGTTCACCTGCGGAGTACCGCCGAGAGCTGTGCATCATTTTCTAACAGGACCTCAAATCTCTTTACGACGGCGAGACATGGCAACGAACACCGGCAGCCACTCTAGAGGGTCGGATAGTGATTTGTAAAATGCATTGTTACTATGATTTTGATCACTATTTCTTATCACTGATCGAGTCCTCCGGAGCGGCAATCAGGTAGAGGAGATTGCCGATGCGAAGAGTGTCCGCTGTCGCTGGAGCTTCCGTGCATGGATGCTTCTGTGGGACAGCGAGGCAGACGGCGTTGCCCTGCAGTGTGAGTGTCAACGGAGCGACGTGGAGGCCGTCAGTCGCCAGCGTAGAGAGTTTGCCGGTTGAGGCAATCGCGAGTGACTGTGCCGTGGCGAGGTTGCGGACGGCGAAGTCGCCGTTGGGCAGGCGGTGGATGGTCCAGAGCTGGTGGGCGATGGAGGCAGGCGTGGAAGCGGGCACGGCGAGAGTGGGTGAGGAGTTGGTATTGGTCTCAAGGACGCGGGTTGCGCCGGCGCTGGCGGCGATGCGGTAGGTGCCGTCCGTGAGATCTGGAACGGACTTGCCCCAGCTAAAGGTAAGCAGCGAGCGAGCGGGTGCGTCGTAGGCGGCGGTGTAGGAGTGCCACTTGATGGCGACGTGGGTGTCGCGTGGAGAAGTGTTCAGGACGAGAAGAGCAAAGGTGCCGTCGGGGTTCTGGAAGGCTGCGGTTTCGAGTCCGCGATCGGCAATGGCGGAGATGCGGACAGCACCGGGCCGGATGAACGGAGCCGCGTGGGCAAGCTCGTAATATTCGACGTTGCGATGGAGGGAGGGTGCGCCGTCATGGGTTTCAAGAGTGAAGAGCGCGCGGCAATCGTTACAGCCGCCGTTGTGCGGACCGCCACGGGGATCGAGCAGGATGTTCCAGAGGGAGACCGTGCGTGCCTCGTTGAGGGTTGTGCCGAGGATGAGATGCTGTGCCTGCCATATGAGATCGTTGGCGAAGACAGTGCCGTTTGTGCCGGAGCACTCGGTGAACCAGATGGGTGTGTCTGGATGAGCTTTGAGGAAGGTCAGCTGGGCGGATGGGTCTCCGGCATAACAGTGAAAGGAGATGGCACTGAAGAGTGGCGGAGCGTTGGGGGCCGTAAGCGTGGCAGCCTCAGCCAGCAGTTTGTTGGGGTAATCGAGGGTATTCCAGTTGTGTTCGTAGCCGATCAGCTTGGGGTCGCGGCCATCCTTCCAGAGCAGGGGTTGCAGCGCGGCTGCGAGATGAGTTTCCTGGGTGGGATAGGTGGCGTTGACGTTAAGGGGCTCGTTCTGGAGGGCGACAGCGAAGACAGGCAGCGCCTCGGACGCATACGCTTCAACGGTCCTGGCGAGATACTGCGCGTAGACAGGAATGTACGCGTTGTCGAGTGAGCCGCCATGCATCGTGTGGGGGCCTTTCATCCACGCAGGAGCGCTCCAGGGAAGAATCATGAGGCGGAGCTGCGGGTCGAGATGCAGGGCCTGGCGAAGCAGCGGGAAGAGTGCGGTGCCGTCGGTGGCAGTACTGAAAGCTGCGAGGCCTGGATCAGGTTTGGAGTCGGGTGGATCGTCGTAGGAATAGTCGCCGTGGGCGGAGAAGTCGCTGGCGCCGATGGGCTGGCGAAGCAGCGTGAGAGCAAGTGGGCCGGCCGGGTCGAAGATCTCCTGCATGAGAGCATCGCGCTGCGCGACGGGGAGTTGCATCAGCAGCGCAGCGGAGCTGTCAGTAAGCGAGGCCCCAAAGCCTTCCATGCGCTGGAAGTGGATGGAGTCGTCGATGACGATGGTGGCGGTGCTTGCGGGTACCGGGCTGGAGACGAAATCGGTTTGATGATGAACCAAGAGAGCGCTTCCATCTGCGCGGGTTTCAATCACCTGGATCGTCTGGGCTTTCAGTGGAAGCAGACTTAAGGAGAGGAGGGCCGATGCGATGACAGCGTGGGGAGCAATGCGCATACCTTTGAACTTTAGTCGCTGCGGCAAGCGGCAACGCCGATTCGTTGATGATTTGTTCTTGGTGTTGATATTTGTAATACTTATCAATAAGCTGCTATCCATATGTTTTTCATCTATTTAGAGAAAGTCGCTGGCCAACGCACTGAAATTGTTCAATTTCAAGCGTTTGCGGCCGTTGACAGGGTTATCGTGCGACCAGAATAGTGGCTGGATGCCTTCTTTTCGTGCTTGTTTTCGTGTTGTTTTTGGGATCCTCCCAATAGCCTTGATCGTTCTCTTTTTAGCAGGTTGTGGCGGGACTACGCCGGCTTCATCCACAAGCGCAACGCAGCCGGTGAGTGTTTCTATTTATCAGACGACCGGCAATGGGAGCAGCCTGCTGGCCTCGCAGCCCGCGCAGACATTTGGGACAGCGGCGGCGACGGGCAGCTTCACGATCCAGGTAACTCCCTCGAATGTCTTGCAGCCCTGGGATGGCGTAGGTGGAGCCCTCACGGATTCTGCCGCGACAGTGATTGCTGCCCTGCCGCAAGCCCAGCAGCAAACCGTACTGAGTTCCCTGTTCAGCCAGACAAACGGCATTGGGCTGACTATGGTGCGCCTGCCGATGGGAGCGAGCGACTTCATCGCGACGACCACTCCTTACAGCTATGACGATGTGCCAACCGGGCAGACGGACACAACGCTGGCGCAGTTTTCCATTGCACACGATATGACCAACATCATCCCGGTGTTGCAGAGCGCGCTGACGATCAATCCCGGTTTGAAGGTGATTGCTTCTCCGTGGAGTCCGCCGGCGTGGATGAAGACGAACGGATCTATATACGGTGTCACGAATGCCTCCACCGCAACCAGCCAGGTAAATGCTGCTGACTTTGTGGCGCTATCGAATTACTTCGTGAAGTTTGTCCAGGCGTATAAGGCGCAGGGTGTGCCGATCTATGCGGTTTCAGCGCAGAACGAACCTCTGAATACGTCAAGCACCTATCCGACAGCGATTTTGACTGCCACGGATGAAAGCAACTTCATTGCGAACGACCTGGGGCCGGCGCTGAACACAGCGGGGTTGAGCACGGTGAAGATCTTTGGGCTGGAAGATAACTGGAACGATGGAGCCTATGCGCAGACTGTGCTGCAATCGGCGGCACTATCGTATGTGGCGGGGTCGAGCTTTCATTGGTACAACGGCACAGTGGGATCGATGTCCACGGTGGAGGCGCTGAACGCAAACAAAGGCGTGTGGTTTACGGAGGCGACCGATACGGTGGCCTGCGGCACGACGTGTCCTACGCTGACCGGACCGATTTTCACGGCTTCGGGGTTTGCTACGCAGATGCAGTCGCTCATCATCGGGGTCCCGCAAAATTATGGCCGGAGCGTGGTGGGTTGGAACCTGGCATTGAATCAGAATGAAGGGCCGCATAACGGCGGATGCGCGGACTGCGTGGGCATCGTCACGATCAACAACAGCACTTCCCCGGCGTCGGTGTACAACAACACGCTGTACTACGCGCTGGGACATATCGGCAAGTTTGTGTCGACCGGAGCGTATGTAATTGGGACGACGACGCAGGGAACGACCGGCGTGGAGGATGTCGGCTTTCTGAATCCTGATGGAAGCCTCGTGGTGGTGGCCTACAACGGCGCAACGTCAGCGACGCCGGTGACCGTGGCCTGGAACAGCGAGAACTTCGATTACACGATTCCGGCCGGGGCCGCGGTGACGTTCAAGTGGCTGCCGTGAGGGGAGTCAAAGGCTGCGGCGAGCGGAACGAAGGATGACGTCCCAGCGGGTTTTTTCAGCGGCCAGGGAAGGAATCTCCGGCAGGATATGCGAGGCGAGATGGGTCAGGGTGTGGCCGGGTGGGGCTTCGAGGAAGAGCGTTATATCAATGCCGCCAAGCGCGGTGACGATATCGTGCCAGCGGACGGGATAGGCCATGTTGAAGACAAGCTCGTCGCGCACTGCTTCGGCGGTAAGGAGCGGGCGGGCGTCGCGGTTGGAGTAGAGGGGGATACGCGGCTTGTGGACTGACATTTGTGTGGCCAGTTCACTGAGCTGGTGGGCGGCTGCGAGCAGCACAGACGTGTGGGACGCAACGGACATGCGCAGCAGCTTGGCGGTGTGTGCGCCGGCTTCGGCAGCGCGCTGGAGGAAGAGGTGAAGCGCCTTGAGGTCTCCGGCGACGACGTGCTGCGATTCAGAGTTGTAGTTGGCGATGGTGAGGGGTGTTTCCTGTAAGAGAGAGCGGAGCGTGGGGACGCGGAGACCATCGACCACGGCCATGCCGTGCGAGCCGGCAGGAAAGGTCGCCTCCATGAGCTCGGCACGACGCCGGACGAGGGTGAGAGCGGTAGATAGGTCGATGGATTCGGCCGTTATGGCTGCGGCGTAAGAGCCCACGGAGATGCCGGCGACGGCGGCTGGCTTTATCTGTGCGGCGGCGCAAAAGCGAGCGAACGCGGTGCCAGCAATGACAAGCGTGAGCTGCGTGGTAACGGTGGAGTCGAGTGCAGCCTCCGTGTCGAGGGTGAGGACGTCGAGGCCGAGAAGGTCGGAAGCTTCGATCATGGTTTCACGCACCGCGGCGTGGTCAGGCAGAGCGTTGAGGAAGCCGTCATGCTGCGAGCCCTGGCCGGGAAAGAGGAGCGCGATGCTCATGCGAACATCGCCTCAGGTTGCGGTAGATGCCATGGATCGCGGACGAGAACCGGGCCGCAGAGCGTGCGCAGAAGAAGGGTTGCGGAGTTGTCGACAAACTCCTGCAGCGCGAAGGCGCCATGGGGTGTTTCTATCTGAATGTCGACTCGGCAACCAAGATCGACGGTGGTCGCGTACAGGGTTTGGGCTTCGACACGGGAGATAGCATGGGGAGCGCTGAGAAGTATGTCGAGATCGCTGGTGGGGATCACTGTTGCTACGCCGGAGGCCAGTTCGAAGCCGACGCTTCCAGTCGGTCCCCAGGAGAAGACGAGAGATCGCCATTGTTGGCGCAGGGTCCGCAAGGCCGCAAACGCGGGTTCGGAGCGAGTTGAATCGGATGCGAGCAAAGACATTGGCGTGATGACTTCAGAGACGGCGTGGGGTGTCAGCCATGCCGCATAGCGCTGGCTGCGGGTATGCCCACGGACACCAATGGGGATCTGGCCGTTGTGGAATGGTGCGCGGCGGACGACTGCAAAAGGCGTCTGATCAAGGTACTGATGGATGGCGAAAGAATCACCGGCATCGTCCGTGACGACACTCTGCGCAAGGCAGCTACTGTCGATTCGAAGCAGTTCGTGTGGGGAAAAGAGCTGAGTCATTTTATGAAAGCGCTCAAGACGATAGCGACGGGTATGGTGCCAATGCTGAGGACAGTGCTCAGCACCAATGTAGAGCTGGCGTCAGGTGAGGATACGCCGTAACGCGCTCCGAATACTGTACCGAAAAAACCCGCCGGGATGGCGGAGAGGAGAAGAGCCTGGCGAGCGATATCTCCGTGAAGATGGAACAGGAGAAGCAGCAGAAACATGATGGCGGGCTGGACGAAGTTCTTGAACAGGACACCGAACGCAGCGCCGAGGGGAATGCGGAGCGGCTGCGCGGAGAGGATGAGGCCGGTGAGAAAAAGGGCCAGACCGATGGTGGCTTTGCCGGTGAGGTCGAGCGTTTGCACCGCGGCAGCGGGCAGGGCGTGACCGGTGAGCGGGAAACCAAGAGCACATAGCGGGGCCAGGACCACAGGACGTCGCAACGTTGCGAGAAGAGCCGGACCCAGCCTCTGCGGCCAGGTAGTTGATGCACTGGAACTGACGGCGCCGCACTCCAGCAGGACGAGGGTAATGGGCGACATAACGAGGACGCCTGCCATGATCGCGGCGGCGACGGCTAGCTGGCCGGACGCTCCGTAGAGTATGGACAGAAGCGGAAGGCCGACAGCGACGTTGTTGGCGAAAGCAACGGTAAGGGACTGGACGGCTGCTTCGCTGGAGGGCTGCCTGAGGAGCGAGCGTTCCACGCTGTATACGATGGCGTAGGTTACCGCCATGGTGAGAACCAGGACGGCCAGGAGAGAGGATTCGGATTGGAGAACAGCGCGAGGCGTTCTGCCAACCGCGAGAAAGAGCGAGCAGGGCAGGAGGAAGTGCATGAGGGTGACGTTGAGGGCGGTGACATTCTTGTTGTCGATGCGCCCGCGTCGCCCGGCGTAGTAGCCGAGAGCCAAACCGAAGAAGACAGGCACAAGAGCATTGAGAAAGATCGTATTGGTGGGAATCACGCGGCTCTTCTCTCTCTAAACGATGACACCTTCCGCTGGCTGTGAAACGCTGCTTGCAGAACGTTCCTTTGTACCAGCATCGGCGGCGGATGACCACTGGGCCCGCATGGCCTCCCGAATGCGCTGGGTGGACTGGCGGTGGAGGTTGGAAGGTATAGGGGAGCGCGTGGATTGTCCGCGGCGGTAGGCTGCAAGAGCGTCGCCGAAACAGGACTTCACGCGGGCGATATCTTCGGCTGTTGGGTGATCCGCGCCGATGCCTCCGATCAGGGCGTCAATGACGCCGAGACGGTGGGCGTCCGCGATCGCGAACGACATGGGAAGCGTAGCGGCGGCGAGGGCCTGCACCGTAGCGAGGTCGCGCCGGGTAATGCGGGCGATCGACTGCGCACTCATGGCATACATGCTGACGCCTTCGTCTGAGATCGCGAGGATATAGTCCGACTGCAGACCGTGGGCGAGGAACGAGCCGGAGACGGCGCGACCGGTGACGAGCGTGAATACCGGATGGCCGGCAGCGCGGGCGCGGGCATACGCGCCGACAGCGGCGGCGGCGGCGGCGGAGATGCAGCGCTGCTCCTCGATTCGGCCAAAGGCCTGGCCGGGCGTATCGACGATGGCGATGATAGGGCTTCGAGTGCCAGCCTGTTGTTCTTCCCGCACGAACTGGTCGAGACAGGCAGCGAGGGCCCATGCCTGCTCCAGACCAAGTTCGCCGTGGGAGGCACGAGGCAGGCGGCTCCCGGGGTCGGGAACGATGCCGATGGCGAAGGCGGTGGTGTCCGCTACAGCGACCCTCGCGGTAAGGATGGACGGGGTTCCGAAGGCGGGAGCTGGTGAGCTTTCGGCGAGTTCCTGAAGCCAGAGGCGGCTGCGGGTGGATGGTTTATGCGCGGATGCCTGCGAGCGCGCGGGAATCTCTTCGCGCAATCGTTGCAACTGGATGGCTGGCGAAGTAAGACGACGAGAGGATGTTCGGCCATCAGCGACGGCGGAGCGTATCGCCGCGGCGAGAGCGGACAGATCGTCGGGGACGAAGCTATCGATCCAACCATCGCGGAAGCGGGCTTCACAGCCGACGAGCTGCCAGATGAGTTCGCGGTCGGAGGCGTCAATTTCATCCGCACCGGCCTCTTGCTCGATCACCTCGGGACCGTTCATGCCGAGGCGTCCATGAGGTGTGCCGATGATATGCGTGCAGAGTTGCGCGGCGAGGGACATGCCTCCAAAGCAGCCCACGGGGCCGGCGATGACGGCGATGACAGGAGCGTAGGTACCGAGATTGAGAATGGCCGTCTGTATGGCGGCAATCGCCGCGAGGCCGAGTGTGGCTTCCTGAAGACGCACACCGCCGGTTTCAAGGAGCAGCAGGGCGGCAACAGGTTGACCGAGATGAGACGATTCCGCGGCGAGTTCGAGAGCTGTTGCGATCTTGGCGCCGCCGACTTCTCCGATGCTTCCGCCTTCGAAGCCGCCTTCGATGGCGATGGCCACGACCGCATGGCCATCCACGCTGCCGCGAACGGCGATGACGCCATCGTCCGACTGGGGAACGAGGCCCTGCTGTTGCAGCCATGGAGAGCCGATGCGGTCGAAAGGGCCGGCCAGTTCCTGGAAGTGTCCTTGATCGAGAAGCGCGGCGAGGCGCTCGCGGGGTGAAAGTTCCTGGAAGCTGCTTTGGATATCTGGAGTCATGCCGGCTCCTTCATGGCGAGCTCGATAGCCTGTTCGAGACGGAGACCTACCAGCCCTGGCGTGGCGCCGTGATCGTTGATCTCGATGGCAACGGCGTAAGGGTGGCGCTCGAAGAAACGGCTCAGCACAGCCTCCCATGTTTTGCGATGGCCCGAGACCATCGTGACAACCCGTACGCTGGCGCCTTGCAGTTGTGGTTCAAGAAGCACCTCCATGTCTCCGGAGGCGACGACGCCGACGTGGGCGCGGTCGAGCACGGGGGTGGACGCTGGGAAGTTGAGGGTGAAGGTCTCGGTCATAGGTTTGTCCCCGGCGCGGAGCAGATGCGGTCCAGCAACAAAGTGGCGGCGAGGATGTCGGCCGAGCCTCCGGGGGAGACCCAGAGGGTAAGCATGGTGATGTGCAGCTTGCGAAGCACTTCGGCCCCTCCGGTCGAAGCCAGTCCACCTGCACGCAGGGCTTCTGCGGCGTCCTGCTGGACGGCAGCCAGAGCTATAGGTCCGCCGCGATAGAGGATGCAGGTATCTTCAAGCGTGGTCATGACGGTGAGCAGCGCGTTGATGCGGGCGTGAGACTCCGCCAGCTTTGCGGCACGGGCGTTTTGCAGTGCGCAAAGGCCGGCGCGGACATGGGGGAAGCCTGCCTGGGCTTCAGCACGGGCCCCGCCGTTGCCATAGGTGAGGGCAACTTGCGAGCCATTGGAGGGAAGCTGCGGCGCATGGGCATCCGGCAGGACTGCGAGCCGGGCCGCAGTGCGGGTTATCGCAAGGGCGTCCGTAGTTGAAGATTGCGAGGCGGCTGCTACAAGCAGGCCGAGAGCCCAGATGGCTCCGCGATGGGTGTTGACGCCGGCGGTAGCTCGCAGCATAGCCTGCTCCGCTTCGCGCCCGAGGGCACCAAGGCGCTCACGCAGGGGTATGCCGATTCCCTGCTCATGGGAGCACCCGGCCATGCGGACGAAGTATGGCTCAAGCGTGTGAGCAGAACGGACCAGCAGGGGCAGCGAAAGATCGTGATGGGCCCCGTTGCCGTTGCGGTCGACGAGTCCGGGCTTGGGCGTCAGGTTGGCTTCGTCGATCAGCGCCTGGGTAGCAAGACGTCCCAGAATGCCTGGCGGCAAGGGGCCATCCGGCATTGGCAGCGGAAGGGCGGATTGGCAATCGGCGATGGAGAGGGTTTCCAGCATTACCAGCTCCTGAACTTGGAGGGCGGTTGATACAGTCCTCCAGACCAACTGACGAGATCGGCCATGCTGTTGGCGGCGAGCAACGAGCGCTTGGCCTGGAGACGAGAGACTCCGAGGTCTTCAGGATAAGCAACGATGCCGAGGCGGCGCAGACGCTGAGCGTCCTGCAGGCGGCTGCGCAGACCGACAGGGCTGACGCCGCCTATGGCAGCAAGAGCAGCGCGTCGGTCTTCCTGCCCTTCGGCGCGATAGAGGTAGGCGATTCCCTCTTCCGTGACGACGTGGGTGACATCGTCTCCGTAGATCATGACGGGCGCGATGGGCATGCCGCTGGTCTGGCCGACTTCGACGGCGTCGAGCGTGTCGACGAAGGCGGAGACGCCGCCTTTCTGAAATGTCTCCGCGACCTGGACGACGAGCTTGCGGCCGCGCTGGATAGGAGGCTCGCCGCGCAGCAACTCAAGCCATGGAGCAGAAGCGTGACGGCGGCCAAGCGGGTTATGCCCCATGTTGGGCGCGCCACCAAAGCCGGCAATGCGGCCAAGGGTCACCGTGGAGGAGTTGGCGTCAGGGTCCATCTGTAGCGTGGAACCAATGAAGAGGTCGACGGCGTACTGGCCTGCAAGCTGACAGAGCACGCGGTTGGAGCGCAGCGAACCGTCGGACCCGGTGAAGAAGATATCGGGGCGCGCGGCAATGTAGTCTTCCATGCCGACTTCACTGCCAAAGCAGTGAACGCTTTCGACCCAGCCGCTTTCGATGGCAGGGATGAGCGTGGGGTGGGGGTTCAGCGCCCAGTTGCGGCAGATCTTTCCTTTGAGCCCCAGCGAAGCGCCATAGGTAGGAAGCAGCAGTTCAATCGCAGCGGTGTCGAAACCGATGCCATGGTTGAGTGAGGTGATGCCATAGCGCTCATAGATGCCGCGGATGACCATCATGCCCATGAGGATGTGGAGCTCGTTGATATGGCGGGGGTCGCGTGTGAAGAGCGGCTCAATAGCGTAGGGTTGCGGAGACTGGACGACGATGTCGATCCAGCAACCGGGGATGTCGACACGCGGAAGCTCATCGACGATCTCATTGACCTGCACGACGACGATGCCATCGCGAAACGCAGTAGCTTCGACGATCGTGGGCGTGTCTTCTGTGTTCGGGCCGGTGTAGAGATTGCCGTGGTGATCGGCCTTGTCTGCGCAGATGAAGGCAACACGCGGGGGAAGATCGATGAACATGCGGGCGTAGAGCTCTACATAGGTGTGGATGGCGCCGATCTCAAGCTGATGATCTTCGAGAAGCTGCGACAGCCGCAGGCTCTGTGGGCCGGCGAAGGCGAAGTCGACCTTGCGGGCGATGCCTCGCTCAAAGAGCTGGAGATGCTCCGGGCGCGTGATGCTGGAGATCAGTAGATGAAGGTCGTGAATGTGTTTCGGGTCGAGCGCAGCGAGGGCAGTCGAGAGAAAATTGGCCTGTTTCTGGTTATCTCCCTCGAGCACGATGCGGTCACCGGCGGCCAGCAGAGCCGTGAGAGCTTCGTGGATGTCCGCGGAGTCCAGAATCTTGCCGCTTAGCAGAGGCTGAATGCGACTGAGCCGCTGCTGCTTGTCGCGGCGGCGGGTATCCCAGATGCGGGGCGGCGCGGCGGCTCCGGGAGACTCGACAGGTTGGCTCCTGATCATGGCCGGGCTCCCGCTAATAATTGAAATGGAGAGATGACGCTTTTCTGATAATGTTCTGCTATCAGATTGAGGGGTGTTGCATGGGTCCCAGGCAGTTGCGGTCGTTCATTGCCCTGGCCGAGGAGCTTCACTTCGGACGGGCGGCGAAGCGGGTGAACATAAGCCAGCCGGCGCTGAGTCTGCAGATCAAGGTGATTGAAGACGACCTGCAGGTGAAGCTGTTTGCGCGCAGCCGCCGCAAGACGGAACTTACCAAGGCGGGAGAGATTTTTCTGCAGGAAGCCCGCGATGTGCTGCTGCGGACGGAACAGGCTATTACGACGGTGCGGCGTGCGGCGCTGGGACAGGTGGGCACACTGCGCATCGGATTTATCTCCACGGCAGCCGCCATCATTATGCCGCCGTTGGTGAAACGCTTCCGGGAGCAGTACACCCATGTCGAGATCGACCTGCGCAATGTGCTGACGCGAGACCAGGTGACACAGTTGCAGGAGCGCAAACTGGACATCGGCTTTTTGCGCGTCCCGTTGCAGACCCCGGCAGAGATACGCACGCGTGTCGTTCATCGCGAGCCGTTCGTCCTCCTGGTGCCGGCGAACCATCCGCTGGCTGAAAAAAAGGACCTGCAACTGGCGGATTGCCAGCACGCTGACTTCATTATGTACTCGCGTAAGATGGCGCCGGGATTTCACGATCTGATCCTGAATATGCTCCATCAAGCCGGCTTGACGCCCCATGTGGTGCAGGAAGCCGCGGAGATGTACACGCTGATTTCGTTGGTTGCAACAGGATTGGGCATTGCGGTCGCTCCGGCTTCGATCGCCCTGCATCGCGCGGAAAATGTGGTGGTCCGCGAGTTGACGGACGAGGCCGTCCGCTCGGAGATTGCCATCGCATGGAATGTGAATCATGTATCGATGACGACCCAACTGTTCCTCCAAATGGTGTTCAAGGAGTCGAAACTCCGGAAAAAGGCCAAGGCAGCCGCAAGTGACAAGTTGAGCTGACGATCTAATAAAGCTGAAGCAGCGTTACAGTTGGAGTGGTGGTCGTGCCTGCGGGAATCGCAACGGCGACGCCGCTGTTGATCCCGTATAGAACGGTTTGTGTGACGGTGCTTCCCGAGGTGGTGACGATATGGCGGCCCGTCGCACCTTCGGCATAGAGGAAGGGCGTTGATACGTCATAAGAAAGAGCGCCGGTAGGCGAACTGGAATCTATTGTAGTGGTCAGGTCTCCACTGATGGCCCCATCGACGCCGCCTCTGTTCAATGCGAAAAGATAGATGCCCGTGACATCTGTTGCCGGGACGGGCGAAGACACAGTGCCGGCTCCATAGCTTCCGGAGAGCAGCACGGGGTACGGCGCTACCACGACCTGCTGCTGATATTGGATAAGACCGGGGTAGGCGGCGGTACCGGCCTGGTCCAGCGCGAATCCGGTGTCCGTGTTGTACAGATAGAGCACCTGGTTGGTGCTGCCGGTGGTCACAGCAGTGCGGCCGGTGGTTGCGGTGGTGTAGGTAATGGATGTGGGGCTGGCAGCGGTGGAGGAGAAGGTGCCGGCGCGGTTCGCATCCTGCGCCAGTGTGGCCGTGCCGCTGCCGGTAATGGTCAGGTCATCCAGAATGGCGTTCAGCGCCGCAGGGTAGGACGTTGAGCCATTGCCGCCGTTGGGTTGCGACTCATAGCCGATGAGCGATCCCGTCAAGCTGGTTGCCGTATAGCTTGTCTGCTTTTGCAACTGTACATCGCCGGAGAGCAGCGCGTTGGTGGCATGGCTGTCGCTTGACAGCAACAGCATCTCGCTGCTGCTGACGATGGCGTAGTAGAAGTCCGTTGGCGCAGCGCTGAAGAGCGTACCGGCGTTGACGAAATGCAACGCGCCAACACCCGTTGTCGTGGAGGGCGCCGTGAAACTTCCGGTAAGAGTAACGCCGGTGTAGTTGACGCCATAGGCCGCCGCATCTTGCTGGCCGCTGCTGATAGTGGAAACACCATTTGCAGTAAACAAGCCGACAGCAACGACGGGGCCATACAACGGCGCCGGCGCAACGCATGTGCTGCACGGCGATTCACCCGAGAGACCGAAGGCGAAGGTGCCGTTGATGGTGCTGGCCGCAAAGGCTGACGAGGTTTGCAGCTTGGCGATTCCACTGGCATTGTTGGAGCCGCTGGCGCCGTTGCTGTTATCGAACTCCGCGATGGAGAGCGACTGCGCGATGCCACTGGAAAGCGGGCCGGCGGCGATGGAGTAGATGTTGGTATTGCTGCCGGAGGTGAGCACCATGAGCCCGCGGCCGTCGCTGCCGAGGGTGTAGCTGCCCGTGACGGCGACCGCTGTCTGTACTCCCGTGGGGACATTGATATATGCCGTCCCTGTGAGTGCGCCCGCGCCGTTGGCGCTCAGGCTGCCGAGTTCGGCGAAGCCGTACACTGCTCCGCTGTTACTACCGAAGCCGAAGCCATTGACCAGAAACGCGTAGGGGCCGGAGAGCTGAGAGTTGTTAGTCCCCACGGCCAGCGTGGTTCCTATGGTGAGCGTGAACTGCCGGCTGGTGGTGACCGGTGTGGCTTCTGAGTCCTTGACCTGCACGGTGAAGACGAAGGAACCTGCGTTGAGCGGTGTGCCGGAGAGAACTCCGGTTGAGCCGGCAAGCGAAAGTCCCTGCGGCAGCGTCCCGCTGGCAATGGACCAGGTATACGGCACGGCTCCGCCGGTGGCGACGAAGGTCGTCGAGTAGGCCGTTCCGATATTGCCGGCAGGGACCGTAGTGGTAGAGATAGTAAGCGGCGCCAGGGCCACGATGGTGATGGAGAGCGCCTGCGTTACTGAAGCCGGTGTGGTGTCGGTGGCCTGCACTGTGATGGGATAGGTGCCGGCAGTGGTGGGTGTGCCGCTTATGACGCCCGCGCTGGAGATGGCGAGGTTTGCCGGGAGCGGACCGCTGCCGCCAGCCAGCGCCCAGGTCACGGGCGGGTTGCCGCCACTGTACAGCAAGCTGGCGCTATAGGCGGTGCCCACTGTGCCTTGCGGCAAACTCGTGGTGGTAATAGCCAATGTGCTTAGGACGATCGTGATCGAGTACGTAGCTGTGACAACCTGCTGGGGGATGCTGCTGTCAGCCAACTGAACGGTGAAGGTGCTGGTGCCGGTGGCAGTGGGTGTGCCGCTGATGACTCCCGCGGTGGAGAGAGACAGACCTGCGGGAAGTGAGCCGCTGGCAAGGCTCCAGGTTACCGGCGTAGTGCCTCCGGTGAACTGTAGCGTCGTCGTGGCGTAGACATTGTGGAGCGATCCTCCGGGCAAGCTTGTGGTGGTGATGGCCAGAGCGTTGTACACAGTAAAGGTAAGCACTTTCGTCGCGACCTGCGGCGAGGGCTCGGTGTCCGTGACTTCCGCGGTGAAGCTGTAGAAGCCGGAGGATGCGGGTGTGCCACTGAGCACGCCCGCGGCGGAGAGCGTAACTCCCGTAGGCAGCGTGCCACCGCCGCTGGCAACCGACCAGGTATACGGAGCGACGCCGCCCGTGAGTGTCAACTGTGTGGAATATGTCTTACCGACCACCTCATTGGCGAGACTGGTGGCGGTGATCTTCAGGGTGGGAGCATTGACCACCAGCGTAAGAGTTTGCGAAGACGAGAGCGGGATGGTTGCAGCGTCGGTCGCCTTGACGATAAACGTCGACGTACCGACAGTCGTTGGCGTTCCGGAGATGACCCCTGCGCTGGAGAGCGAAAGACCTGCCGGCAGTGTTCCGCTCGCGATGCTCCAGGTGAACGGGATCGTACCGCCTGAAGCACTTAGCTGGGTGGAGTAAGAGATATTGATGGTGCCATTAGGCAGTGTAAGGGTGGTGATGACTGGTGCGGGCTCAAGCAGTATCTCCACGGCAGCCGCGTAGAGCGTGTTCTTTACCGGGGTGGCGACAATACTGGTAGCAGCCGCAGCCGAGACACCCGAGGGTGCCGTGTAAACAACACTGGTCGAGGTGACGCTAGTGAGTGTACCCGCGCCGTTCAGGCTCCATGTAACGCCGGAGTTGCTGGGATCGTTGAAAACGGTGGCCGTCACGGTGACGCTCTGGCCGGAGTCCAGCGACTGCGTGGCGGAGGGCGAGAGCGTGTCATAGATGATCGTCGTGTTTCCGCAACCGGCAAGCGCGGCAAGCAACAACAGAGAGAACCGTGCGAATTTGGGCATGAGGAAACACTTTCTTGATCGAGCAAATAGGCCATGAAAAAACAGCGGCCGCCAGAAGCCAAGGCGGCCGCTAAATTAGGGCTTGGAAGCGAGCGTGCCGTTCTTGATGCCAAGCGCAAGCGGGGTTACGGTTGGAGTCGCCGCTCCTACCAGCACCGTCACATACGTTGCGCCGGTGTTGGCCACCCACACGTTGCCGGAGCCATCCACGGCAATACCGCGTGAGGCATTATAGGAACGTGCACTGGAGCCGTTGACTCCGCCGGAAAACCCGCTGGCCGGCGAGATGTTAGCTCCGGCATTGGTGAAGGCGCTAACACCTGCGCCCGCGGAGTTGGCGACCCAGGCCGCGCTGGCGCCGTCCATTGCGAGATAGTACGGAGTGTTGAGTCCGCCAGTGACACCCGAAATGCTCGTGAAGGTATAGTTCGCAGCTCCCTGCGCGCCGGTGAACGCGCTGTATCCGCCGTAGTTCTGGGCAGCCACCTTGGTGAGCGAATAGTGGCCGCTTGAGGTGTCGGCGGTGCCGGAGGTGGTGCCGCTAGTGTAGTTCTGGTTCACAATCCACATGTCGTTGCTGTTATCGAAGGCGACGCCATACGGCGAAGCCATCATCACCCGGGCCGTGGACGCAGTGCCACCTGGGATGTTGGTGCCATTGGCCACATTGGTAGTGTTATTGCAGGCCACGTCGACGATATAGCTAAGAGGCGTAGTAGCACCCGCAGCGATGCTTGAACCATTGCCCGTTGTGTAGGCCATGGCAATGGAGCCACCACCCTGGCCGGTCGCGCCATCGACCGTAATATTCGTGGCGCAGCCGCCGGAGTCGACTGCGTAGATGAAAGACCCGCCGTTGGAGAGCGTGCTGTTTCCAAATTTGGTCTGGTTGCTCATGTCCACAGCCATGCCGAAGGGGCTTGTAGTGACTGAGGCTCCGGTCACGAGTGTGGTGTAAGCCCCGCTAAGTAGACCTACGATGTGACCGCCGGTAACCGAGGCCCAGACATTGTTGCTGCCATCGACCACGATGGCTTCAACATCGCTGGAGCCGCCGACCGAGACCGCGTTGCCAACGCCTCCATTGGCGCCACCGGCGGAAGTCGAACCATCGACTTCAAAGATGTTGAACTTGGTCTCATCCGTAAACCAGGCATTGTTCGCCGTATC